>MTBK01044044.1_pt1 | contig 23416 bp, 25 predicted proteins | sample 1535981 | NCBI WGS metagenome assembly MTBK01 (sample SAMN06109225, study PRJNA356200) | anaerobic digester metagenome | isolation source: biogas reactors fed with pig manure or primary and secondary sludge | place: Spain | collected 2016-06-30
CCTCCTGACGCCAGAACACATTTTAACCCTTACCGCAATAACTGTCAATTTACAGACGGCTGGGGCAATATTTAGTATAGCCTGAACAAATGCCGCTTATGCCTATAAAAAAGGTACAGCTGGCGAAAATAAAAATAATAATGACAAAATGGTCCAAATGCTTTATAATGAACTTAAGTAGGGTAATATTTAACCCAGTTAAGCAATTCTTTCGGAAAGGAGGCAGTGCTTAAAAGAAGGGCTTTACGAGATTAAGCGTATGGAAAAAGGCAATAACCAAATTTTAAGGAGGCGTTTTATCAGATGGCAAGCCTACAGGAACTAGTCGGAAAACTGCGCACAAAGCTGGAGAGCGCGGATCCGGCGAAGATCAAAGGGATGAATGCAGTATATCAGTTTGACCTTTCCGGAGACAACGGTGGAGTCTTCCATGTAAATGTAGCCGACGGTGCCACCGAAGTGGTCGATGGTGCTTCCGATGACGCCAACATTACCATTACCATGTCCGACGAAGATTTTGACAGCCTGATTGATGGGAAGCTTAACGCCACCTCCGCCTTTATGGCCGGCAAGCTGAAGGTCAAAGGCGATATGTCTCTGGCGATGAAGCTGCAAAGCCTGCTTGGCTAAAGCTTCCAAGCGGATATTTGATGTTCGGTCTTGCAGGATAATGGCCAGGGCCAGTAGTGTTTCCTGCAGTGTTGGGAGTACTGGCATGAAATAGAGATAGAAGATCTTTGATGCAGTACACTAAGTCTCTTCCGGGTTTCGGAAGAAAGCAAATATATCACCGGAGTCAAATTTCATATTTCCGGTGACATCAAGATTCTTGCCCACCAGGAAAATTTCGGGTTCAAAGAAGGGGTTCCCTGAGAAGCGAACCCCTTCTTTCACTTTATAGCGGGGAGCAGTGTTCAAACTTCTAAGGCAAGATCTCTATTGTAACCATGCCCACACCGTAAGGCTGCAACCCGATCTCCTCCGCAGCGGCGAGAGAAATATCGATGATGCGACGGGCAATAAAAGGTCCGCGGTCATTAATGCGGACGATTGCGCTCTTTCCTGTTTTTAAAAAGGTTACCCTGACCCTGGTTCCAAAGGGCAGGGTGCGATGAGCCGCAGTAAAAGCGGATTGATCGAAAATCTCCCCACTTGCCGTAAGGGCCCCCTGCAGGCCATCATCTCCCCCGTACCAGGAAGCCAGGCCCTGCATGAAGCGGGCAGGGCGTTCTCCCCGCGAAGGCATAGCTTCTGCCTGACGCTGCTTTTCAAGACCCTGCGGCGGCGGGCAGATGAATAATGCTTGCCGGCGCCCCGTGCTGCCCAGGGCGATTTCTTTTTTTTCAAGGTAGCTTTCACAACTTTCGATTCCTGTCTCTTCCATTGCCCAAAAGCCACGCGGTACAAAAACACTTCCCGAAGCCGCTGCCATGGCAAGAAGCCATAAACCGGCTATCCCGGTTTTATTACAGTGAAGGCCAAAGCCGGACATAGCTCTCCCCCCTCTCCTGGTTTCGGTTTCTATCTGTGATTCAATTTATTATATGTATTCAGATATACTCTGTTGCATGACCGTTTTACGGCCAGAAGAGGCGGGTGACATTAGTTTGGACAAGGTGGGCAAGGGAGTCCAGTTCCATCTCCAAAACCAGGGCTACACGTTCATAAGTTGCCTTGATAAAGGAAGGTTCATTTCGTTTTCCCCTGTAGGGAAGTGGAGAAAGGTAGGGGGCATCAGTTTCCAAAAGCAACCTCTCTGCAGGTATTTCCTTTAGCAAGGCCCGCAGAGCGTGAGAGCGGGGGTAGGTAACCGGACCAGCAATGGAGATATAGAAACCCAGCTCTAGAAAAGCATCCAGATCCTTTTTTGATCCGGAGAAACAGTGAGCTATCCCGGCCCTCGGCGTCGACATTTCGCGTAAAATCTGGACCGTCCTAGAATGGGCCTCCCGGCTGTGGATAATTACAGGCATATTCAGCTCTGCAGCCAGCTCGAGCTGTTCCCGAAATACCCGCTCCTGAATGGGACGAGGCGAGAGGTCACGGTAAAAATCAAGACCGATTTCACCAATGGCCAGCACCCGCCTTTTTGCAGCCAGTCCGGATAGCCTGGACCGGTAACGTGAAGAGGCTCCCGAAGCTGAATGAGGGTGGATCCCCACAGCCGCCCACAGCTGAGGGTTGGTTTCGCTGAGCGCTACCGCCGTTTCAGAGCTGGTCTCATCGCTGCCTACATTGATGATCATGCCGACCCCTGCTGCACGGGACCGGGCTAACACTTGCTCAAGATCGGCCCGGAACTGGGGAAAATTTAAATGAGCGTGGGTATCGATAAAACGGGCCATTTCAGTGCACCCTGCTTCCCGAAGCCAGCGGTTTATCAATCATCGTCAGTGCCAGCTCTCCCCGATCATCTTCCGCAGCAAGGAGCATCCCCTGGGAGAGAACACCGCGCACTTTCACCGGTTTCAAGTTTGCAACAAAAAGGACCTGCCGTCCAATAAGCTCGCCTGGGGAATAATGAGCAGCTATCCCGGCTACGACCTGGCGCTGACCTTCAGCGCCGAGATCCACCGTAAGCTGCAGCAGCTTATCAGTGCCTGACACTTCTGAAGCGGCAACAATAGTCACCGCTCTCAGATCCACTTTGGAAAAATGATCCATGGTAATGAGGCTGTCCCGATCCTCTTCAGGCTGAGTAGTTTTCTGCGAGGTTTCCTTTCCCCTACTGTGCTGCCGTTGATCCTTCTTTTTATCCCCTTTACTTTCAAGCGCATCTCGATGCAACTCACGGCCCAGATTCAGGCGGGGGAAAAGATCCTCTTTCCGGCACACCACCGTTCCCGGTTTGATCCGCCCCCACTCCCGCAGACTGCCCCGGTGACACAACCCCGCTTCCGACTGAAGCCCGAGCTGGCCCCAGATTCTTGCCGGCGTGCACGGCATAAAAGGTTCCAGCAGTACTGCGATAAACCTGATGCTCTCTACCAGGTTGTAGAGAACTGTTCCCAGTCTTTCCCGGTCCGCAGGGTCACGAGCCAGGTTCCAGGGACTGTTTTCATCGATATATTTATTGCTGCGCCGGACCAACTTCCAAAGCTCAGCAAGCGCATCGTGGATCTTTAGGTTATCCATATGCTTTTCCATCAGTCCAGGCATCTGCAGAGCCAGCTGTTGCAGGGCAGCATCACTACCCATAGCCTGGGAAGAGGGCCCGGGAAGAATCCCGTCGAAGTATCTTTCCACCATCGTCAGAGTGCGGCTGACCAGGTTACCCAAATCATTTGCCAGGTCAGTATTGATCCGCTTTATCAACGCTTCCAGGCTGTAAACTCCATCCTGGCCCATGGGAATCTCCCGCAGCAGAAAATAACGCACCGCATCGGAGCCATAACGGCTCGAAAGAACCATGGGGTCAATTACATTACCCTTTGACTTCGACATTTTCCCTTCTTCCATGAGCAGCCACCCGTGACCAAATATGGTGCGCGGCAGCGGCAGATCGAGTGCCATCAGAAATATAGGCCAGTAGATTGTATGGAAGCGCAGAATATCTTTGCCGATAAGCTGTAGACTGGCAGGCCAGAAACGATCCATCTTTCCGCTTTCCCCTTCACCATAGCCAAGGGCGGTAATATAATTGCTCAGCGCATCAAGCCAGACATAGATCACATGATGAGAGTCAAAGGGAACAGGAATACCCCAGTCAAAGGAAGTCCTTGAAACACAAAGATCCTCCAGGCCGGGCTTTAGAAAATTGTTGATCATCTCATTTTTACGCGACGAGGGCAGTATAAATTCGGGATGAGTCTCGATATGTTCCAGCAGGCGGCCGGCATATTTCGACATACGGAAAAAATAAGCCTCCTCGGCAATAAGCTCTACAGGCCGTCCGCAGTCAGGGCATTCTCCCTCCAGAAGTTCCCGCTCCTGCCAGTAAGCCTCACAGGGAGTACAGTACCATCCTTCATATTTTCCCTTATATATATCGCCCTGCTCATAATAATGGGTGAAGATCTTCTGGACTTTTTCGTAATGCCGCGCCTCTGTGGTCCGGATGAAATCATCGTAAGATATGTCAAGCTCATTCCAAAGCTCTTTGATCCAGGCTACTATTTCAGCAACAAATTCTCCGGGTTCTTTACCCGCAGCGGTTGCCTCGCGCTCGATTTTTTGTCCGTGCTCATCGGTACCGGTAAGAAACCAAACATCATGACCCGTTGTCCTTTTAAAGCGGGCCAGGGCATCTGCTACAACAGTAGTGTAAGCATTGCCAATATGAAGCTTATTGCTGGGATAATAGATCGGTGTGGTAATATAATAAACCTTCTTGCCCACCATAGTAAACCTCCTCCGGCAAGCGGAACGATGACGTTATTATACCAAAAACCCCCTTCAAGTCAAGAAAACCCAGGCAAATGATTTAGAGACCTGACCGCAACTGTCCGGCTCTGGAAGGTATTGCAACAGTCACTTAATGCCCTGTTGCACTTACTTTGTCAATTTGTCTTAAAAATAATTATTGTAATGATAACAAAAAACCGGAAAAAGATAGTTGACTTACCATGTAAATTACTGGTATAATAATCTCGCGCGTAAAATGTCGCACGCTGTAGAAAAAAGGAGGAACTGGAACTTGAAATCAACAGGGATTGTGCGCAAGGTAGACGAATTGGGCAGGGTGGTTATTCCAATTGAGCTGAGAAGAACATTGGGGATCGATGTAAAAGATGCTCTGGAAATTTACGTTGACGGTGAAAAAATAATTCTTAAAAAATACGAACCAGCCTGTATCTTCTGCGGCAATGCAGACAATGTCAAGCATTTCAACAACAGAATCGTTTGCTACGAATGTATCAGGCAGCTGGCATCCGATTAAATAAAGACCTGGCAGGCCGTGAAACAGACATCCTCTGGAAGCCGGATCATGTTATGATCCGGCTCCTTTTTACACCCCTTCAACCTCCTCTGCCGGAAATTCCCTGATACAACCCGAGTCGCGGAGCTTAACTCGAACTATCTTTTTGGACCGATCCAGCCCTGTAACCTTACCCTCCCCATCGGGTGTCAGCACTTCTTCACCCGGCAGGGGCATCTCCCCGCGTGCCTCCTCGTATGCGCTCATTTCGAAGCGCAGACAGCACATAAGGCGGCCGCAAACACCTGATATTTTCGTAGGATTCAGAGAGAGGTTCTGATCCTTGGCCATACGTATCGAAACAGGAGAAAAATCCTCGAGAAAGCTGGTGCAACAGAAACTGCGCCCGCAGGGGCCGATGCCGCCTTTTAGCTTGGCCTCATCACGAACACCAATCTGGCGCAACTCGATACGCGTCCTAAAGATGGCAGCAAGGTCTTTGACCAGCTCACGAAAGTCAACGCGTTCGTCCGAGGTAAAATAGAAGATGACTTTATTGCGGTCAAAAGTATATTCTGCGCCCACAAGTTTCATGTTCAGGGAATGACGTTCAATCTGAGTCTGGCATTTGGGCAGCGCCTCATCCTCTTTCTTCTTGTTTTCAGCCACCCGGCGGTAATCGGCATCGCGAGCAATGCGCAGCACTTTCTTCAAAGGCATCACCAATTCATTCTCAGGCAGCTCCTTCTGACCAAATACAACCTCACCCATCTCCAGTCCCCGGGCTGTCTCCACGATAACGCCAGCTCCGGGATCTATTTTAATCTCACCGGGATCAAAATGATAGACTTTCCCAGCCCGGCGAAAACGGACTCCAATTACTATTGGCATGAAGCAAACCTCCTTTTCAATTGAAAGAGCGTTCCCTCCAGGGCAAGCCTGCGGTTAACATTGGTGCCCCCCAGCTCCTGGCTTAGTTTATGAAGAAGAGACATCGCCCCCTCCAGGGCGGCGGGTGTAACAGTACCGGCTGCCCATTGCAAAACCTTTGCCGGACTGAGTAGCAGCGCCTCATTACGGCAAAGCAGATAAATCAAACCGTCACGGTAGAAAATGCAGAGCAGCTCCAAAAAGAAAGGAAGGTCCTCCTTACCGGCAAGAGAATTGGCAATAGACAAAAGTTCTCTTGAAGAAAGTTTGTCCGCCGTCAGGTTGCAGGCCAGCTCCAAGGCCTCATCCAGGCACTCCTCAAAAGCTGGATCTTCAGCCATCCTTAAAGCCAACCCCGGTAGCCCCTTGCTAAGACGCGATAATAAAAACGCCTTCTCAGGTGGAAGCCCTCTTCGGTGCTCCAACAACTCCAGGATCTCGGCACTGTTTAAGGGATGGAGTGTAAAACGCTGGCAGCGCGAAACTATCGTGCCGGGAAGACTCCGGAGCCGCCCGGTGAGCAGGATAAAGTAAAGAGCGGGCGGCGGCTCTTCCAGTATCTTTAAAAGTGAAGCACAGGCTTCAGGAGTCATCTGCTCAGCTTCTTCGATAAGACAAACCCTGTTACCGCCCTCCAGATAAAAGCTGCTCCGGATGCTTCGAAACTGATCGATACCCAGACGGCGGCCCTGCGGCTGTATGTGAAACAGGTCCGGATGTGAAGCTGATTGGAACAGACGGCAGGAACGACAGCCTCCGCAGGCTTCTCCGTCCTTACGGTCTGCGCAGAGCAGCGCTCCGGCCATAGCGAGACCCCAGCTTCTTTTTCCACTGCCCGGGGGACCGCAAATAAGCATGGCGTGGCTCACCCTGCCGGCAGAAAGCATCCCGGTAAAAGCACGGCGCAACTCCACCTGGCCGTACAGGTCCTTAAACCGCATCAGGACCTCCTTTCCCCAAAGGGGAAGAGAGAATAGAGCGCACCCTGAGCCAGAGGGCCCTGTGCTGCTGTTCTGCCGGGGCGGCAGCATCAATGAGGATTACCCGTGCAGGTTCAGCGGCAGCAATGGCCAGATAACCCTGGCGCACTCTCCTGTGATAGGAAAGATCGCGCTCTTCAATGCGATCCCCCCCACTGCCGCGCCGGCGAATCGCCTCTTCAACAGGGAGATCAAATAAAAAAGTCAGATGGGGCCGGAGGCCCCCCGTTACTTTATCATTTAGAGCGCCAATCCAGTCCCGGTCACCGCCGCCACCAAAACCCTGATAGGCAACGCTGGAATCCAGGTAGCGGTCGCAGATCACAACCCGCCCCACAGCAAGCGCAGGCCTGATTTCAGAAGTAACAAGTTCCGCCCTCGCCGCCATATAGAGTAAAATTTCAGCATCACCGGTCAGAGAATGGTCCTTCTGCAGCAACAACCGGCGGATCTTTTCCCCGGCAGCAGTACCGCCGGGCTCGCGAGTCAACAGATGGGGGATCGCTTCCCGCTCCAGCCGCTCCGCAAGCAGGCTAGCCTGGGTGGTCTTGCCGCACCCATCAATACCTTCCAAAGTAATCAGAAAACCGCTCAAAGTCTCTCCCTTTCTTTTAACCTCAGCCTTACAGATCAATTATAGCATAAATAAATATCTGCATTAATTGCAACATTATAGCCTGAATTTTAAAGGTGCAATGTCAAAAACCCCTTAAATCTAACTTTTACAGTTTGGTTAGCAAAGGAAAAAACCCCACAAGCGCGGAGGCATCGGGGTTTTCTGATCCTGATGATATGATATTCTAAAATATGTTATTTCTTTGCCAACGAAAATAGCTGATAAGGAAAAACCAAAACCACTGCCTGTCAAACAAAGGGCGCCGCCAGCATTACCTGGCTCTGTTCAGCCTTTCTCCGCCCTCAAGTTCCCCCTAAAAAAAGAAACAGGTTAAAACCTAGAAACTGTAATTGGGCGCCTCCTTGGTAATCTGGACTCCATGGGGATGGCTCTCAATAAGCCCCGGGCCGGTTATGCGGATAAATTTTGTTTTTTGCTGCAGATCACTGATGTTTTTCACACCACAGTAACCCATCCCCGCCCGCAGGCCGCCGCTGAGCTGATAGACAATATCACCGACGGTGCCCCGGAAGGGAACTCGCCCTTCAATCCCTTCTGGAACCATCTTCTGCTCTTGCTCCTGAAAATAACGATCATGTGACCCCTCTTTCATCGCTCCAAGAGAGCCCATACCCCTGTATACCTTATAATTGCGTCCCTGATAAATCTCGAACTCACCAGGGCTCTCCTCGGTCCCTGCCAGGAGACTGCCGATCATAACCACATCCGCCCCTGCAGCGATAGCCTTGGTGATATCTCCAGAGTATTTAATCCCCCCATCGGCAATAACAGGAACTCCAACCTCATGGCAAACCCTGGCGGCTTCATAGATAGCCGTTACCTGGGGCACGCCAATACCGGCGATCACCCGGGTGGTACAGATAGAACCGGGCCCCACGCCGACCTTGACTGCGTCGGCGCCGGCTTTGATCAAATCGTGAGCTCCACCGGCGGTGGCCACATTGCCGGCAACAAGCTGAATATCCGGAAAACGCCCTTTCAGATTGCGTACCATATCAAGCACTGACTGTGCATGCCCGTGGGCCGAGTCGATCACAATAAGGTCAACTCCTGCCTCCACAAGCGCTTCAGCCCTTTGCATTTCTTCGCTGCCTGCACCCACAGCGGCCGCTGCCAGAAGACGGCCGCCGCTGTCCTTGGCAGAGCGGGGATATTGAATTGTCTTCTCGATATCTTTGATGGTTATTAGTCCTTTTAGATTGAAATCAGCGTCTACTATTGGTAGCTTCTCCACCTTGTGCCGGCGTAAAATTTCCTGCGCCTGCTGCAGGGTGGTCCCTTCAGGGGCTGTAACCAGCCCTTCCTTTGTCATCACATCGCCAATGGGACGGCTAAAATCGTTTTCAAAACGCAGATCGCGGTTGGTGATGATCCCTACCAGCAGTTCCCCCACCGTTACCGGAACGCCTGAAATACGGTAGCGCTCCATCAAGTCGGCGGCATCGTTAAGTGTATGCTCCGGGGTAAGATGAAAGGGGTCTGTGATCACACCATGCTCGGAACGCTTAACCCTGTCTACCTCTTCAGCCTGTTTCTCCACAGACATGTTCCGGTGAATGACCCCGATGCCGCCCTCCCTGGCTAAAGCTATGGCCATCCGGCATTCTGTTACTGTATCCATGCCTGCCGACATGAGCGGCAGATTCAACCTGATCCCGCGGGTTAAAGCGGTGGAAACATCCACATCCCGGGGCAGCACCCTCGATTTTGCAGGGATCAACAGCACATCATCAAAAGTCAAACCTTCCCTGACAAACTTATCGTCTCGCATTTTATTCCCTCCCGGGATCTCCCTCCCCTTGTAATTGAAAACATGATAGCAACTACCCCCCACCCGTGTCAACCCGGATGAGTATAAAAAGTAAACGAAAGGTTAAAGAAAGATTAAATATTAATCGCCCACCCCTGACTTTGCAGGATAAACCGAAAAGGAATTTCTCAAGTAAAGCAGAAATAATGAAAGGTAAGGGAGGTGAAAATGTGCCCCGCATTAAAATAAATAGAGAATATTATTTCTATGCCGGCAGCACTGCTGCGCCTGGTTTGCCGCTGGTATTCTGCCATGGAGCAGGGGGCAGCCACCGGCACTGGCTTTATCAGATAGAAGGGCTGAAAGAGAAAACCGCAGCAGTGGCGGTAGACCTGCCGGGGCATGGTGCTTCAGGAGGAACACCAGCTTCCGAAATCGCCGCTTACCGTGAATTTTTGCGAGATTTCAGCACTGCCCTGGGCATCGGAAAATTCATCCTGGCCGGACACTCCATGGGCGGAGCTATCGCCCTCGATTATGCTCTTCATTACAGCGATGACTTGAAGGGGCTCATCCTTGCAGCCAGTGGAGCACGCCTGCGGGTAACACCGCTCTTTTTGGAGGCATTCCGAACAGGAAATGTGCCGCCAGAACTAGTAAAATTTACCTACGGGCCGCTTGCTCCGGCAGAGCTACTGGAGAGCGCACGGCAGGAAATGGCCGCGGTTCCGCCGCAGACCTATCTGGCGGACTTTAACGCCTGCAACAACTTTGACTGCACAGAAAGGCTTTCCGAAATCGAAGTGCCGTCGCTCATCATCTGCGGCGAAGCTGATCAAATGACGCCGCTCAAATACAGCCGCTACCTGGCTGAGAAGCTGCCCCGGGCGGAACTGGTGGAGGTGGCAGAGGCCGGGCATATGGTCATGCTGGAGGCGCCAACAGGGGTTAACGAAGCTATTGCCTCTTTTTTAAAAAAAACCGGCGCCGGATGAGATTTTTCTTCGGTAACAATATCTTTTCATTGTATACCGGAATGCCCTGACCTTTTAAAAGGGCTGCGGTAATGCCATCCCCTGCACGGTAGCGGCCGGAGAAAGAACCGTTGTGAATGCGGCCCGCCCCGCAGGAGGGGCTGCCTGATTTGAGGATGGCTCCGTCAACCCCGAGCAGCTGCGCCAGCCGCAAGGCGGCGTAAGCTCCCCGGAGAAATTGCGATGTCACGTCCTTTCCGGCTTTATCTATCACCCGGGCCTTCCCCTGCAGCACGGCAGAGCCGTCACCGCCACAAATCTCCGACGGCAGTCTCGGTGTGGGCAGGCCGCCCAGTTGTTCCGGGCAAATAGGAATCACCCGGCAGCGGTGGCACAAAGATTGCAAAGCGGCGTTGCAGTTGTGTCTGCCGTCGTAACGTGTAGGCAGCCCCATAAGACAGGCGCTGACAAGATAGGTTTTTTTAAGCATTCTTCTCTCCCCGATAGCTCTATGATTTGCAATATTCAGGAGGTGTTTTTTATGAAACCGATCCCGCACGAGGGCGGTTTTCTAAACCTGGAGGTGACCCGCAGCCAGGCAATAGAAAAACTGGCCGCCCGCAATCCCGAAGCTGTTTCCCGGGATGCAGACGTTGGCTACCTGGAGCAGGACAGCTCTTTCACCGTTAGATTTATCAACCAGTCATACAAAGTCTACTATCCCGGCGGTGAAATCACCGGCCCCGGCGGCAAGGCCCCTGTCTATCAATCCATCCTCATCCTGCACTACCTCATAACCGCTGACGGAAGCCCACTCAGCGGTGAGTGGATCTCTTTCCGCCATCTTCCAGGCGGGGACATCTACACTGAGCCCTTCCGCCGCCGCGCTGTGCTTCCCTTTTTGAAAGCGTTCGGATCCGAACCGGAGTCATTCGTGCGCGCCGCCTCCGCTCTCGGCGGAAGCAGGCTTGAGGGCAGCGGCACCAGAATGATTATCCCTGTTTTCCCGCGGGTATTGCTTAATTTTACCCTCTGGGCGGGGGACGAGGAATTGCCGCCTTCGGCAGCAATCCTTTTTGACGCCCGGGCTGCCTCCTACCTGCCAACGGAGGACTATGCACACCTCCCCGCCCTGCTTATTGAAGCAATGCAGCGACACCGGGATTGAACCCCGCTAGAAAAACGCCAACAGCGGCTGCTCCCTTAATTCGAGAGCACCTTTGACTTTTCCTTTCGCAGGATGTCAATAGCAGCATCGGGGCAGAAAAACTGGCAGAGCCGGCATCCTGTACAGCGCTCCATCCTCTTTGGCTCAACAATGGGGGTGCCGTAAACACCGGTATGTGTGGACCAGTCAATAACCTGGGAAGGACATTTTTCTATGCAAAGGCCGCAGCCTTTGCATAGATCGGGGGATATGTAAAAAAACGCCTTTTCATTGGCCGCCTCGAAGCGGCGAAAGGTCTTGCTCATATCCTTCCTCCTGTGGCTGTGCATTCTCATTCACAGCAGCGACACCCAGTTCCAGCGCCGCATAATTATGCTCCTTTAACCTGGGGTCCTTTTTAAAACGGCGGTTCAGTTTTTCCTCCAGCGCATTTTTAACCTGCTCCAGTGTGACCACACCAGTAAGAGCAACGATCGCCCCCAGAATAATCATATTAAAAACGCGCGGGTGCAGTTGGCGCCTCGCCAGATCCGAAGCTGCCACTGCAACAAAACGCCGGGAAGGCTTCTCCACCGCAGCCCTTCTGTCGCGATAGCTGATTCTTTCAGCAAAGGCTTCCGGGGCAATGGTATTGTAACTCTGCCGGCCTACCACCATATCGGAGATCTCCGGCGCGTCGGCGAGAGAATTGTCGTAGAGAATAATTGTTTTTTCATCCAGGTAATCTTTACTGCGTTGCAATGAGCGGGGGCTTAAGGCTGCCACCAGGTCGGCGTGTAAAAATTTGGGTGAGCCGATCTCTCCTGGCGAAATCTGGATAAAAGCCAAAGAGACCCCACCGCGCTGCTCAATTCCAAAATTGGGGATATAGAGGACATTTTGTCCAGACCGGTATGCTGCCAGGGCCAGCGTCTCTGCAAGTGCCTGGACTCCCTGTCCCCCTTCACCGGCGGCGGCTATCTTCCAGTGGTGCATTTTAACCCCCCTCCCGCGGCCGCAGTGTGATCTCTCCTGGAGGAAAACAGACGCTCATATCCTGCTCCAGAAATGACCAGGTGTCGGAGGCGTTTGTCCGCCAGTTGGTGGGACAGGTAGAGAGCGCCTCGATAAAAGAAAAGTGGCCGGCAAGCTGTCTTTCAAGCCCTCGCTTAAGCTCATTTTTCAGGCGGAGCACCTGCGCCACCGTTCCCCGGGCCAGGTAGGCCTCAGGGTGAACCACTGCAGACAGGGTCTCCGGTCCTTTGAAGGGTCTGCCAGTTTCTATCTCATCTCTCCCGAAAGGCGTTGTCTCGGTTTTTTGCCCCGGCAGGGTTGTCGGGGCCATCTGTCCGCCAGTCATGGCATAGACCGTATTGTTGACCAGGACAGCGGTGATGGGATCGTCACGCAGCGCTGCACTCATAAGGTGCTGCAGCCCGATGGCATAACCACCCCCATCACCCATATAGGCAACAGCAATAAGCCCGGGGCTTGCCCTTTTCAGTCCCACCATCACCGGAATAGTGCGCCCATGGTGCGTCTGCATGCAAGGGAATGTAAAAAAGTCCCAGGCCAGAAGGGAACAACCGATATCACAGGCAAAAATAAGCCGCTTCTCCAACCCCAGCTCATCTATGGCCAGGCCCAGTGCTTTTAAAACCAGGCCGTGTCCGCAGCCGGGGCAGAAACGGTGCGGTTTACTTTTCCGGTTCCAGCAGTGCGGCATGGAGAGTTCGCTCATTGTAAAACCGCCTCCCTGATCTCTTCAGCAGTGATCCCCACCCCGGGGCGGTAGTAACTCCGAAAATCAGGCAACCCCTGCCTGGAAGCCGCCAGGCGGACCTCCCTTCCCAGCTGCCCCTCCGCCGATTCAACTACAAGCACGGCACCACCGCTCATCTGCAGCATCTTTCGAAAGGCTTCCTCAGGAAAGGGGCGCACTGTGATGGGACGGAAATAGTTAACCCGCATTCCGGACTGGCGCAGTTCCTGCACTGCCTGCCGTGCTGCCCGTGCCACAATGCCATGCGCGACGACAAGCAGATCACCGCCGGATTCTCCAACAGATTCATGTTCAACCAGTTGGGGAACCGCCCGGGTATAATCTTCCAGATGTCTGCGCAGCACTTCGCTTAGCTCTTCCTCCACACTGAAAGAATTGCGCAGGTGCAGCAACGGCTTAACTTTGCCCGGTTTCACCTCGCCTAGAATAGGTTCTTTGGGAATGGGACCGATACCGCGCTCAGAGAGATCGTAAAGTTGCAGCGGCTCCCGCATTTTCGCCTGGTAGCCGTCACCCAGAATAAAAGTGGGGAATCGATAGCGCCAGGCATTATGGAAGGCCTTAATCGTATAATCATAAAGTTCCTGGTGGCTGCTTGTAGAGTAGACCAGGCGCATCCCCTCCCCATTCCCGCCGAAACAGGTCAGGTTGAGCTCCTGCTGAGAATATATTACCGTTGCCGTTGAAGGGCCGCCTCTCTGCTGTATCGCCACCACCACCGGCAGGCGCATCATCTCAGCCATGGAAAGAGGCTCCTGAAAAAGAACGGAACCCGGCCCGGCAGTTGCCGAAAAAGCCGCCTTGCCGCTGATAATTGCTCCGATAGCGGCAAACCCGGCGGCAAGCTCATCCTCGGTCTGCATGAATCCCCGGCCATGTTCCGGCGCCAGCCTGCGCCAGTAATGCATGATCTCGTTTTGCGGCGTTATGGGATAGCCAAACATGTAATCCGCCCCGGCAGCCAGCGCCGCCCGGGCAATGACCTCGTTTCCGGTCATGAAAGCGCTACGCTCCAGGGTAGCTGCTCTTTTCATGAAATGGGATCGCCCCTTATTGAAAAGTGCTCCTTTTTGATTCTTTCCCGTACAGCAGATAAAATACATAAAAAAGTCAGGGGCGCCCTGACATAAAAACAACGAGTGAAACATTGGCTGTCAACTAAAAAGATATTTTAGCGCAATCAGCGCCCCCAGACCTGGCAGGCCCATAATCCCAACAACAAAGGCACTGATAATATTGAGCCCAATAGCCAGCCCCCAAAGGGCTCCGGCAAAATTATAGAGGTAAATAATCACCCCACCCAGGGCTGTCCAGAGCAAAGTACGCAAAATGTATTTTAAAGGTTTGAAAAATATCCGCGAGAGTAAAAGAAACATGAGCAGACCGAATACAGCCGCTGCAAGGAGATTCCAGTCCAGTCCATCGCTCATTTTTGCCACCTCCCCAATCTTTCATCTGAGGCAGAGTATAGAGTAGCTCCCTCCTCTTTTGCCTTTTTCAGCAGATAAATGTAGCGCCGCTCCGCAGCCTCTATGTTGTAGACGGCATGATCAACGAGATCGGGATCGCTAATCTCGTTAAACCTTTTTCTGGCACTCTGCCATTCCCGCCGGGCCTGCTCCACCAGAAAAAAATAATCCTGGCTCTGCTGCAAAGGCACATCATCATCCAAGGGGAAAAAGTAAGCCGAGATTTTAATAAATAATTCCGCTACCCTTTCTAACATGCTCTCCCTCCTAAAAATTCTATGCCGGGATCATCGCAAATATTAATCCCCTTTGATGGAAGATCTATGCAGCCACCCCTCTTTTTGCTACGGCAGCTATTAATTTCTTACCCGGGGCGAAAGACAATTTCTGTTGTCGCACTTCAAAGCTTTACCCCGGTTTAGCCCGGCCTTTCCGGAGCGGCTGAAAATCAAAACCTTAAAAAAGAGAGGGGGTAAAAAGGGAAGGATTCCTTCCTGGAAAGGTCTCTGCTTTAACGGAAAGCAATAATGTCCGGGCTTAAAAAAAATGTAGATGGTTATTATAATCTGTGCCGGGAGAACTACTTAAAGAAAGGGTGATTTGTTTTTATGGAGAATAAAGGGCAGTTATGCGAGGAAAAATGCAAATACCAGAGAGAGGGACGATGCATTCTAGAGCGGCTGGATAACCTGGCTCCGGTGCACGGCGCCGTCTGCTGCGACCATCTATGGGAGGATGAGGCGCAGATCCACCATTAAGTAAGAAAGAGGCCTTACATCTCCCGCCGCCCCTCCAGGGAACGGCTCAATGTAAGATCATCAGCATATTCAAGATCTCCACCCACAGGCAGGCCAAAAGCGATACGGGTCACCTTGACTTTAAGCGGTTTGACAAGGCTTGCAATGTAAGCGGCGGTGGCATCACCTTCCACATTGGGATTGGTCGCCACTATAAGCTCTTCGGCCCCTTTTTCAAAGAGACGCCTTAACAACTGCGGGAGGCGGAGTTCTTCGGGACCCAGTCCGTCCAGTGGAGAGAGCGCTCCGTGCAGCACATGGTAGAGACCGCGGTAATGACCTGTCTGCTCCAGCCTCAGGACATCGCGCGGTTCCTGGACTACGCAAAAAAGTGTTTGTTCGCGGCGTGGATCGCTGCAGTAGCGGCAGGGTTCTTTTTCTGTTAAAGAACCGCATTGCGAGCAAAAAAGGAGTTTCTCTTTCGCCTCGACAACGGCTCTGGCCAGGCTCGCTGCCTCTTCACGCGGCCGACTTAGAAGAAAAAAGGATAAGCGCTGAGCCGTTTTCGGGCCAATACCGGGAAAACGGCAAAATTCATCAATTAACTTCTGCAACGGTTCCGGATAGCTCATCAGCGATGGTTTGCTCCTTTAGCGCCCTGTCTATCAAAACATTCCTGGAGGTAAATTAAGCCCACCAGTAAGCTTCTGCATTTCGTCATTGATCATCTCATCAACTTTTTTCAGAGCTTCGTTAACCGCCGCAAGGATCAGGTCTTCAAGCATCTCGCGGTTCTCTTCACTGAGCACATCAGGATCGATCTGCAACGCCAGCAGTTCCTTGTGTCCGCTCACTTCAACCCGTACCGCCCCCCCGCCGCTGCTGCTCTGCAGAGTCCTCTCTCCAAGCTGCTCCTGCATCTTCGTCATTTTTGCCTGTGCCTTCTGCACCTGTTTCATAATTTTACCCATGCCACCGTTCATCTGCAGCCCCCCTTTTAAATTAGACCTCAAATACTTCCCCGGGAAAAAGTTTTGCCACATCTTCAAAACTGTAAGGTTCTTCTTTTGGAAGAGAATCCATCTCCAACACAATCTCTTCTTCTCCGGCATCGCTTTCCGGCAGCTGCCCACCGTACTGAACACTGATCTGCACCTGCCTGGCCAGCAGGCTGCGGCAACATTCCTCCACAATTCTAAGGTGCTCTCTTTCAAGAATCCGTTCTCCGGCAAAATCGCCGGGATAGTATGTCAAAATCAGCAAGTTACCCTCTAAAACATGCCTGTGAGCCGCGTTAAGATGCCTGTAAATAGCCCCGTGCTGCGCCCTGACCTCTTTAAGGAGCTCTTCCCACCAGTCCGCGTCCGCATCCTGGAGATCCTTAACGACCCTGGGGGGGGATTTCGAAACAACAGCGGCTTTCTCTCTTTCCACCGGGGGCTTTGCAACAGGCTCTAATGCGGGGGCATCAACCCTATCCACGGCGGGGCCCTCTGACGCTATTTTGCCTGGCGGCTGTTCAACCTTTGGTGGAGGTGGAGAAGCAACTGCCTGCTCCTTTTCCCGGTGCAGTATACGCATCATCCTGATCAAGGCCACTTCCAGAACAAACTGGGGATAATGAGCATAACGCATCTCGCCTGCCAGACCGTGAAGCAATTCTATGAGCTCTAGCAAAAGATCTCGATGAAAGAGACCCCGGTATTTCTTCAGGAGAGCCCCGAAACCATAATAATTTTCTTCAAGCTGCAGCCTGCTGTGCCCCCCCCCCAGGAGCAACCGGCTAAAGAAAAAAGTCAGATCTCGCAACAGCAGTGTCAGATCACGGCCGCTGTATATGATCTCCTGAAGCGTTTGCATTCCTGCATCCAGATTGCCGGCTGCAAGCGCCTCAACAAGAGAGCCGATGGTTTCAACACGGGTAACCCCAGTTATCGAGCGGACATGTTCCGCTGATATACGTTCCTCGCCGTAAGCACTACACTGCTCCAGAAGCCCCAGGGCGTCTCTTAAAGAGCCCTCAGCAAGCCGTGCCACCAGGTGAAGAGCCTCCTTCTCTATATCCCAACCCTCATTTAAAGCCACCTGCTGGATCCGTTCACCAATCTGCTCTACTGTTAGTAAATGAAAATCGAAACGCTGGCAGCGAGAGACAACTGTCGTTGGAAGACGCGAAGGATCCGTTGTCGCCAGAATAAAAATTACCCCTGGCGGAGGTTCCTCCAGGGTTTTCAAAAAGGCATTGCAAGCCTCATTGGTAAGCATGTGCGCTTCGTCAATAATGTAGACTTTGTAACGACTTTCTCCACTGGCATAACGGGTTCTCTCACGCAGCTCGCGGATCTCATCGATGCCCCGATTCGAGGCGGCGTCCATTTCGATTACATCAAGGGAAACGCCGGCAGCGATATTGCGACAGGGCGAACACTCTCCGCAGGGTTCAGGGATGGGATAGCGATGACAGTTGACTGCACGCGCAAGGATCTTGGCTGTAGTGGTCTTTCCCGTCCCCCGGGGCCCACAAAAAAGGTAAGCATGGGCAAGCTGTCCGCGGGAGAGAGCATGGCTTAAGGTTCGCGTTACATGGTCCTGCCCTGTAATCTGGGCAAAGTTCAGGGGACGCAGGCGCCGGTAAAGGCTCAGGTAGGCCATCAGAAAAGACACTTCCATTTCGGGGATGATTGTATATGGCCGTGCACCTGCCTTTGATCTCCGCCCCCAGGCGCCGGCCGGGTAGTTGGCTCCAACCCGGTAGCCCCGTGGCACCCGCAAGTTCTCATTTACCGCTGCTTCCTCCCGGACCTGACGGGGTTCATGAGTTTGCGCCGCACGGGACCGGGCTTTCAACACTACTTACCCGGTGCTGACCCTGAAAGCTGCGAAACCGGGGGCAGGAATTCAACCCCGCTATAGCGGATTGCGGGTTCAGGGCACCGCTGCCTCCCCGTCTAGCACGGCCAAACCAAAAAAATGGCGGAGAGAGTGGGATTCGAACCCACGAGACAGGGTTTTGCCCCATCTACTCGCTTTCCAGGCGAGCGCCTTCGACCAACTCAGCCATCTCTCCACGCCAGTGTGATCCATCATTTAGCTGAACATCAATTAAGTTCTCAAACATATTATACATAGATCCTTGAAATAATTCAAGAACCCTGACCAGCAGCACCCCCTGGTTCCGGATTCAACTGATTTCGGTCAACCCTGTTAATAGTTTGGAACCTGCCTGTTACAATATGATTTCCTTTTTAACTCCCACCGCCAGACCATCGCCCATGCCGGGCGCACCATAGCAAAGGGCACTTCCGCTTGTGGAAATGCCCTTCTGATTTTCGTTTTCTTTTAACCTAGTTTATAGAGGCACAACGTTTTCCGCTTGTTTCCCGCGGTTCCCCTCGACAACGTCAAAGGTAACCTCCTGGCCCTCCTCCAGAGTTTTAAAGCCTTCAGTCTGGATGGCGGAGTAATGTACAAATACATCGCCGCCCTCCTCGGTTTCAATGAAACCGTAGCCTTTCTCCGGGTTAAACCATTTTACCTTACCTTGCATGTTTCACAAATCTCCTTAAAGTTATTTGAATCAAAAAGCGGAACAACATTAAACCCCTTTTCAGACTTTAAAGCAGTTTAAGATCGTTTAAGTTGACCCGTCTTTTCAACACCAACATGTACACTACCACAACTGAAAATAAAGATCAAATATTTTCAGAGAGCTTATTTACAGTTTGTTATAAAAACCGCTTTTTATACAAATCCACCGGTGAATCCCCCCGTTTTGATGAAGGATAACCCTTTGCAGAATCGAAAGTTTAAACCCGCATCGCCGCGGGTTGTATGTTAACAAAATAGCAGAGAGAGTAGGACTCAAACCCATGAGGAGGCTCTTCGCCTCTCACTCAATTTCGGAATGTGATAATAGCGCTGCCACCGATTTCAGGGAAAACCATCTATCCGCTGTTTGATTGGCGTTACAGGACGCCGACCTGTGCTGAACCTGAGGAAGACGAAGCCTTACAGATATCCTGGGGGGTTGCCTAAGTGGCAAGCCCCCAGGATATCCGCAACCATATTATTGAGCCTTGTTTATCATTTCACACTGAGTGAGAATATCTCTTTCACAGAGTAGCTCACTCAAAGATTCTATGCAAAGGGATAATTGGGAGAGCTTATATCTTTTTGGTACAGATGCCACTCATGATCCGAAATAAGACCATTTTTCCGGTAGTACTCTCTTGCTTCTTTAAGTATGGTCTCAATCGCATCTTCCTGTGTATCGGTCAGCGGCACAATTTTATGTTCATTAAGCAGTTGCTCCATCCTTTCCCTGGCGTGATCTATTGCTTTTTTATGCCCAAGTGTTGCCCATTCAGGATAAGTCAATGTATCTGCAACCAAGGGCACATACTGCTCTGACTTCCACCATTTTCTGGTGTGTTTTGTCGTCAAGAAGTTACCCGGCAGCGGACCCACCTCGTTAATTAAATCCACAGCTAAAGTTTCTTCGTTAACAGTTACTCCCTCTAGTAGGCGGCCTATCATACCTGCAATATCATCGTCAAGTATCGCTTTAATTGGGTGTGCAGTCAGTTCACCTGTTAAACCACCATGTAATATCACTACAGTTGAACCACCCAGAGCTCCAAGAAGTGCCCCCGTTGCTACTTCATAAGCAGCCTGAAAGTCAATGGCCTTGGAACTGGTCCAGGCCGAAGAACTGGTCCAGGTGGGTATTCCATACTTTCGCCAGATTTGATTAAATACTATATCTGCAAGGGAATTACCAATATTGCCGAAAGCAGGTGAACCCGTTCTCATGTTCTGGACCATCATCATACCACCCACCCAAACCCGCGCACCCGGTTTGATCAGCTGCGCCAAAACAATGCCGGCAAGAGAAGCCGCGGTATCAACTACTATGGAGCCAGATAATGTGGCGGGTCCTGTAGCTGCTATTGTGGTACCTGTCGCAAAATGAAAAGGCATATCGGCATCAGTGCATAAACGTATTTGATCTACAGTTTCTTTCTGTAATGAAAGAGGCGCTGCTGGATTTAGTAATTGCTGCAGGTCCTGGTCAGTAGCTTTAGCCATTTCGATATTCCACTTGTCATTTCCGAGAACAGTGCCCTCCTGCTGGATTTTCGTGGAACAACGTATTTTTGCGGCATTGCTTTCCAGCAAACACATGCATTGGGGGACATTTTCAAACCCAAACCAGGGGAATGCGATCATGGAATGAACATTAGGCAGCGAATCCAGAATCCTGGCATATTCGTAATATTCTTTCCGTGTAGGTCTCCTCGGTTTCCATGTATCCAGGTCCAACGTGTTCATGCCGATTGATGGTGCGAAATAAGTGGGACCTCCACTGGCAAATGTGCAATTGTTTTTACTGTCCCTGGCTACTATTTCGAAAGAGCTTGGGGCATTTGCAAGACATTTTTCTACCAGTTCCTCTGGTATTTTTACTCTTTTGGTGCTCCTTTCGACTTTGCAACCATTTTCTGATAGCAGCTGCAAAGCTTCGTCGTCTTCAACAGTAACACCTGTTTCCCAAAGAACACGCATTATGCTTTTGTGTATTTGTTCAACCTGTTGCGGTGTGATAATTTCAAAATGATCGAAGGCCTTCTTAAAACCTTTCATGTTAATAATCTCCTTTAACTAAGTAATTTTATCGCTGTGTTAACGGCACCGGGTGCTGTCGGCGAGTATCCATCAGCACCAACATGGTTGGCAAATTCTTCAGAAATTGCCCCCCCTCCTACCATCACTTTAACCAGTTCTCTTTTACCCGCTTTTTTAAGCGATTCTATCACTTTTATGGTTTCTGGAGCTGTTGTTGTAAGAAGGGCAGACATGGCCAATATATCCGGTTCGTACCGGTTAACTGCATCCATAAAATCGTCGCTTGCCACATTGATACCCACATCATGTACTGTAAAACCCTCTGCAGTTAACAGAGTTGCTACCATTGACTTACCGATAGTGTGGATATCACCAAAAACAGTACCAATTACTACCGTGCCAAGTGTCTGGCGTTTACCGCCACGCTCTCGTATTGCTTTTTCAATAATGGGGGTGGCTTTTTGCATTACATCTGCCGCCCCCACAAGCTCTGGAAGGAACAGCTCCCCTGTCTGAAAACCATCCCCAATTATTTTTATTGCTTCCACCATTACATCCATCGCTTCAATTGGATCCACATTATTTTCTATCGCCAGTGCTGCATACTTTATTGCTTCTTCGCTTTCAAAATCTAATACCGCGTTTTTTAAACCTGCCAGTATTTCCTCTGTCATTTAATATACCTCCAGTATTAAACATTTGTAGACTATCCCCTTTGCCCCTGCTCCGATCATTGCTTCTAATCCTAATACCAATAAACTATAAACACCTGCTTTCTTTGTTATATTTTAACCATGTCCCCTATAAAATTATCAGGCGATGCATCAGCCTTTTCCCCACCTGACAAAGGCTTAACCAGCGCTGTTATCCCCATAGGTGCACAATTAGTTTTTCTAACAGCACCGGCAGTTAATTGCAATTGCAAAATTTATGCCAAGAATAACGCCAATTAATTGTTGGCATTTCGCTCTAAGTTATCTGCGTTTTCCTGGCGTGAAACCCTTAAAAATAGTGTATATGTTATATTCCGGAGATGCCATATTTTTTTATTTTATCGTACAATGCCGGTCGGGATATCCCCAGTGCTTCAGCTGCCCTTTTTTTGTTACCCTGCGCACTACGCAGCGCATCCAGCAGCATCTGTCGTTCCATGTTATACCGGGCTTGACGAAGAGTAGACGCCCCGTATTTATTTCTTGTTCCTCCCCTTTGCTTTTTCAGCCGTTCTTTGAGACGGTGCATATTTTTCTTCCTTAGAACATAGCCATCGCAATCGTTAACAGCACTTTCAATTATGTTCCGCATCTCGCGGATGTTGCCAGGCCAGTTATAGGCCATCATCAAATGAATCACATCTGGTTCATACTCCAACACCATCGTTCCAATCTGGCGATTCAGTTGCTTAAGAATGTGATCAGCCAGTAGGGGGATATCCTCCTTGCGCTCGCGTAATGGAGGGACCTCCAACAAAACTACATCCAGACGATAGTACAAATCCTCCCTAAACACACCGGACTCAACCATTTTTTCCAGTGAGGTGCTGGAGGCTGCAATAACCCGCACATCGATGGGAATATTTTTTTCTCCCCCTATTAAGTCAATTTCCATCTCCTGTAAAACACGTAACAGTTTCGGTTGCATAGCAGAAGAAAGCAGGTTCACCTCATCCAAAAATATGCTTCCATGATTAGCCAGCATAAACCGTCCTTTCCGACCTCTTTTGTCGGCGCCCGTAAAAGCACCACCGGCATAGCCGAAAAATTCAGATTCAAACAACTCACCTGGAATAGCGGCACAGTTTACACTTACAAAATTCTCGGCTCGACGACTACTAGACGCATGAATGGAATGAGCAATAAGTTCCTTTCCAGTGCCAGTTTCACCTTCGATAAGAACGGTAGAGTTGGATTTCGCGACTATCCCGATACGGCGTTTAAGTACCTGTATTGGTTTACTTTCGCCCAGGATATTTTCGATATCATACCTGGTACCGCTTTTATTCGTTTGTTCCTTCTGATGGCAGATTGTGGCTCCAACAGGAAGGCTACGGATTCGCTCTGCTATACTTAGCGCTTCCCTCATGCCGTTGATAACTGTGTACAGGTACAGTCCCTCAACCTCACCTTGTTTGCCCAAAATAGGCACATAGGTGGTAAATAGCGTTTCGCCCCGCGCCTGGACTGACATGCCTACAACTACATCACCACTTTTTAATGCGGTTTCTGCATGGGTATCAGGCATGATTTCCCATACGTAACGGTACAAAACCTTTTCAGCCGATATACCAATAGCCCGCTCCCAAAGCGGGCTTACATAAATATAACGCCCACTCTCATCCAGCACAGCCATGATCATCTGTTCGATAAATTCTTGTGCCTGTTCGGGTGATAATTTGTTTTCTTTAAAAATATATTTTGATTTACAAATTTGTTTTGTGCCTTTCAGGTTGTTCTGTAACATTTGGCTGATGGCATATGTTTTGCTAATATAAATACAAAGAGTACGGTAGTTTCCGCTAAATCTTTC
>MTBK01282695.1_pt1 | contig 23341 bp, 14 predicted proteins | sample 1535981 | NCBI WGS metagenome assembly MTBK01 (sample SAMN06109225, study PRJNA356200) | anaerobic digester metagenome | isolation source: biogas reactors fed with pig manure or primary and secondary sludge | place: Spain | collected 2016-06-30
AAGTAATCGCTTGCCATAAAATTAGAGAAATATTTAACCGGGCAAAATGCAACCCGGGAACCCGATTCCCGTGCGGTTGCGGCGACCAAAAAGTCCGCAACGTCTTCATGTTACACCAAAAATATAATATAATAAATAGCGTTTTCCTCTTCGCCGACAAGGAGAAAATACCTTTTTGAAAAATATGCCTCGAAAATCTAAGAGAATAGAGAATTTAAACGGCTGCTGAGAGGAATACAGAAATCTACCGCGAAATATGTATAAGGATCAGAATATAAACTTTTGTTAAACGAGGAGTGATCATTCTTGACTCAACATGATATCCAGGAACCGGCGAAGAACATAATTCCACCCTGTCAGGCAGCCTGTCCGATACATCAGGATGTGCGCGATTATCTTTTAGCTATTGCCACAGGTGATTTTGATCGAGCGCTGGAGCTCATCAAAGAGACCAACCCTTTGCCCTCCATCTGCGGCACGATCTGTGCTCACCACTGTGAGGACGAATGTCGGCGCCATGATGTCGACGAGCCGCCTTCCATCCGCGGGCTGAAGCGTTTTGCCGTGGAGAACAGCACGGTGAAAGTACCTCCGTCCGAGATCGCCCCCGGGTCTGCCGGAAAAGTCGCTGTTATCGGCGGCGGGCCCAGCGGGCTCACTGCGGCTTACGATCTGGTTCGTCAGGGCTGTGCTGTTACCGTTTTTGATCGGGAGCCCTCCATGGGCGGCGCGGTGCGCCACTATATTCCGTTTTACCGGCTTCCCGACGGGGTGATCGATAAGGATATCGATGAGATTGCCGAGCAGGGAGTGGAATATAAAACCGGAATGGAGCTTGGCCGCAACCTGTCGGTGGAGCAGTTGCAGAAAGAAGGTTACCAGGCGGTTCTCATCGCTTTGGGACTCCCGGTCAGCCGGGGCTTAAACATACCCGGAGTGGAAGGGGAAGGGGTGCTTTACGCCCTCAACTTCCTTCAGGAGGTCAAGCGGGACAACTTTACTTTTGAAGGAAACCCCACTGTCATCGTTGTCGGCGGCGGCAATGTGGCCATGGATGTGGCCCGTTCAGCGGTTCGCTGCGGTGCAGGCAAGGTCAAGCTGGCCTGTCTGGAATGCTCCGAAGAGATGCCCGCTTTTCCCTGGGAAATTGAAGAGGCCGGCGAGGAAGGGGTTGAGTTCAACAACTCCTGGGGTCCCCATGCGATTATCCGGGAAGACGGCAAGATCAAAGGTCTTGAGCTGGTTGAGTGTACCTGTGTTTTCGATGAGGACGGAAGGTTTAATCCGCAGTACAATGAAGAGAGTAAAAATATCATCTCCGGCGATCTGATCATCTTCTCCATCGGTCAGGGCGGCGATCCGGAACCGCTTAAAGGTCAGGTGGAGCTTGATGACCGCGGCCGCGTCGTTTTTGACTACAAGGCCATGTCGACAAGTTCGCCCGGGGTCTTTGCCTGCGGCGAGATGGTTACCGGTCCGGGAACAGCAGTGCAGTCGATGAAGGACGGGCGGGTGGCGGCGCAGGCCATTTTGGCCTATCTCCGCGACGAGCCCTTTGACCGCACCCTGTTGGAGGAGCCCGTTCCCCTGGAGAAGCTCCAGACGGATGTGGCGGACAAAGTCACCCGGGTTGATCGCAATGCTATTCCGATGATCGATCCTGCCGAACGGATCAAACACTGCAAACAGGCTGAGCTCGGTTACGATACCGTCACGGCGATAAATGAAGCCCGCCGCTGCCTGACTTGTCTGGCGGGAGCTGAGCGCATCGAAGAGCTTTGCGTTAACTGTTTAACTTGCGTGCGCGTCTGCCCCTATGACGTCCCCATCGTTAATGTGGACGGGACCGTGACCATTCGCAGTGAGCAGTGCCAGGCCTGCGGTCTGTGCATGTCGATCTGTCCGGCTTATGCCATTCAATTCCGCACCCCGCTGATCGACGAAGCGGCCAACGCCATCGAGCCTGCCGTCACCGGGCTGCTGGAAAAAGCAAACAGTGCGCCGGCAGTGCTTGCCGTTACCTGCGGTTACGGGCCCTTTGCCCTTCCTGAGGTGACCGGTTATCAGGCAGCCAATCTGGCGATGGTGCGCTATCCCTGTGTCGGGAAGGTTGATACGCTGCACCTGCTGAAAGCGGTGGAGATGGGTGTGGACGGTATTGTCGTGCTCGGCTGCAAGGAAGAGGCTCAGGAGACTTGTCCGCACAAGGATACCATAGTCTGGATCAAGAAACGGATCGATTATCTGAACACTCTTCTCGAAGAGATGGGCCTTGGGGATGCGCGGATCGCTTACCGCGAACTCTCCTATGCCGATGTCGACAATTTCGGACAGATTCTGGAGGAGGCTGCGGAACAGTTCAAAGAGCTGACTCCGTCGCCGCTGCGTTAAGCGAATTGCCCGCCCCGGCCGTTTCTTGCGGAATCGGCGGCGGCAGTTAAATAAGGGTCTTGACGGGGCCGTTCCCGCGGGGGGACGGCCCCGTTGCAACTGATATGCGGCAGGCGGCTGCTTTGCCCGGAAACCAGCCCGGTTAAGGGATAATATTGTCACATTCTGGTAATAATATGGCAAAGCTTGTTTGCGGAATTTATCACGCAAGCAGGATTATCTTCTGGGGCGTAGAATATAGTGTACAGTAAAATTGGATAAATTAGTTCATGCAGGGAGGAGCGTCCCGGTCTTATCGGATCGACGCTGAAAAATCGTTTGTCCAGGGTTGCCTCGTCTCTTCGCAAACGGGATGGGGTTTTTCTATCTTACGGGTGGTGAAGAGCACCTGGCGGAATAACTTACGGCTAACTGGCGGTGAAAATTTGACACAGGGTATTCCGGAGCACATCATCGATGAAATCAGGCAGAGCTGTGATATGGCCGGCCTGGTTGGGGAGTATCTTGCTCTGGAAAAGAGGGGGAAAAATATGCTTGGCCTGTGTCCCTTTCACAATGAAAAAACACCTTCGTTCACCGTCTCGCCGGAGAAACAACTTTTTCACTGTTTTGGCTGCGGCGCTTCCGGAAATGTGTTTAATTTTGTCATGAAGATGGAACACCTTGAGTTCCCGGAAGCGGTCCGCTTTCTGGCCCGAAGAACCGGGGTCAGGATTCCTGAAACAAGGGGCGCCCGCAGCGAGGGAAGCCGGCTCAAGGAACAAATTTTTGCCTTGAACCGCCTGGCGGCAGATTTCTTCTCCGGGCAGCTCCGCCATGACCCCGCCGGCAGAAAAGCGAAGGCTTATCTTGCCAAGAGGGGTATCAACGAGGATTCCATCGAGTTTTTTGGCCTTGGTTACGCCCCGCCAGGGTGGCAAAACTTGGGGGATCATGCTCAAAAAAAGGGGATCAGCAGTGAACTTCTCTTAAAAGCGGGGCTGGTCTCTCCCCGCAAGAGCGGCGGTCACTACGATCGGTTCAGGGATAGGCTGCTCTTTCCCATCTGCAATTTGAGCGGGAAAGTGGTCGGTTTTGGTGCCAGAGCGATGGATGAGGAAGATAAAAGTGTTCCCAAGTATCTGAATTCACCGGAGACGCCAGTTTTTGAAAAAGGCGCCTATCTTTACGGGATGCATCTGGCCCGGCGTGAGATCCGCCTCCACAAAACCGCGATAATCGTGGAGGGTTATACCGATGTGATCACCTCTTTTCAGGCTGGTATCAAAAACATTGTTGCTTCGCTGGGGACGGCGCTGACCCCGGCGCAGGGGCGTCTGATCCGCTCCCAGGCGGAAAAGGTGATCATCGCCTATGATGCCGACAGCGCCGGAGAGGCGGCCACATGGCGGGGACTGAAAGTGCTGCAGGATTCGGGCTGCCTGGTCGAGGTAGCCTCCCTGCCCGAGGGCAGCGATCCTGACGGGCTCATCCGGCAGCGGGGAGCGTCCTATTTTGAAGAGATCCTTAACCGGGCGCTGCCTCTCTCGGAATACCGGCTCGAGACCTTAAAGAAGCGCTGTGATCCTTCTTCCGAGGAAAGCCGGAAGCGCTTTCTGGAGGAATCGCTCACGTTTCTGCGGGAAATACCGAATCTGGTCGAGCGTGATATCTATCTCCAAAGGGTCGCCGAGGAGCTCAGCGTCTCCGAAGGAGCAGTGCGGCGGGAGCTTCAGCGGAGCCTTAAGGGACAAAAATCCTTTTCCGGTCATAATCTACGGATAAAGGTCCAGACTAAGGATACAGACCAGTTAAAGGCGCACCCGGCTGAAAAAATGCTCCTTTCCTTGATGATGCAGAGCGAAGAGGCTGTCGAGGCGGTCTCCGGCTCCCTGGAAGCCGCTGATTTTCCGGAGGGGCCGTTGCGGCAGGTTGTTGAAACAATTTTGAAATTAAAAGAGGAAGGGCGCACTGTTACTGGCGAAGTGCTGGTCGACTGTTTTACAGACAGCAATATTCACAAGATGATCGCTGCAGCTTCCACGGACCCGAGCCTGCAGGATCTGGAAGCCGGCATGCTGTTACGCATGGCCGGGGATTGTATTGAAAGAATAAATCGGGAAAAACTAGCCAGGCAACAGGAGTTGCAGCAAAAGATATTGAAAGAGATCGATCAGAAGAAGCAGTACAGTGATTATGATAAAAAATTACTTCAGGAGCATTTACAGGTGATCAAGCGCCTAAAAGGGGCTACCTATCGTTCCGGGGGAGGGGAGAATTTGCATGGCTAAAGAAATACAGAAAGTTGCATCCCTGAAAGATGCCCAGCGAGATCTGATTAGCCGCGGCAAGAGCAAAGGCTCTCTTTCTTTCAAAGAGATCACCGATAGTCTGCAGTCGTATGACCTTTCGGTGGAAGCGCTTGACCGTTTTTACGATCACCTGGCGGAACAGGGAATCGAAATAGTGGATGAAGCCGCCGGAAACGGCAACAACTCTGCTGTCAAGAAGGCGGAGAAGAAAACCAAAGTTGCCGAAGATACGACCAAGACAGATGGAGAGGAAGATCTTTCTTTGCCCGGAGGGGTGGCGATTAACGACCCGGTAAGGATGTATTTAAAGGAGATCGGCAAAATATCATTGCTCACTCCTGAAGAAGAGGTGGAGCTGGCCAAAGCCATTGAGAACAATAGCGAAGAGGCCAGACGCCGCCTGGCTGAGGCCAATCTGCGCCTGGTGGTCAGCATTGCCAAGAAGTACGTCGGCCGGGGGATGCTTTTTCTGGATCTGATCCAGGAGGGGAATCTTGGATTGATCAAAGCGGTCGAAAAGTTTGATTACCGCAAGGGCTATAAATTCAGCACCTATGCGACCTGGTGGATCCGCCAGGCGATTACCCGGGCCATCGCCGATCAGGCCCGCACCATCCGTATTCCGGTGCATATGGTCGAGACGATTAACAAACTGAACCGCATCCAGCGGCAACTGGTTCAGGAGCTGGGCCGGGAGCCCGCTCCCGAAGAGATTGCCCGGGAAATGAATATCAGCGAAGACCGGGTGCGCGAGATTTTAAAGATCTCCCAGGAACCGGTTTCGCTGGAGACGCCGATTGGCGAGGAAGACGACAGTCACCTTGGTGATTTCATCGAGGATCAGGAGGCGCAGGCGCCTGTAGATGCAGCGGCTTTTGAGCTGCTCAAGGAGCAGCTGGAGGATGTTCTCGATACGCTCACCTCACGCGAGGAAAAAGTGCTGCGGCTCAGGTTCGGGCTCGATGACGGCCGTTCACGGACCCTGGAAGAGGTCGGCCAGTTTTTCGGGGTTACCCGGGAGCGGATCCGGCAGATCGAAGCCAAGGCGCTGCGCAAGCTGCGCCATCCCATGCGCAGCAAACAGCTGAAAGATTATCTGGAGTAGAATGCGAAATAAAAGCGCTACGCGGCTTGACGAATTTGCATAGATTCGCTATAATCACATCAAGGTTCCTCAGTAGCTCAATGGCAGAGCGACCGGCTGTTAACCGGTAGGTTGCAGGTTCGAGTCCTGCCTGGGGAGCCATTTCTATGTACATTTCTCCCTGCTGCTTGAGCGATACCAAGGTGGATGACAAAATAACCCATGCACCGCGGGGGCGGATCGAAAGCGCCGGTTAAAGCCGGCAGTAGGGATGCGGTGAAAGTCCGAAACGGCCAGTTGGCCCTCCACCGTTATTCCAAAGCCCCTAATTATAGGTTGCCCGACGGTGATTTCAGGATCTACAGCAATCTGCTGGAGAAGTATTTACGTCTGCCTATTCACATTTATTCGTAACATTCGCACGAGCAATCTGCACCTGGGATAATTATCCGGGGAATTAAGAACGCCTGCTGTCTGAATGATTTCCTTTACCGAGGGCGATGAAGGATATATTTGTGATATGGTCAAGTATATAGGGTCGAATCGGGAGCAATGGGATTGACGGTTGCTCCAGCCGCGGACCAATCAAGGGGGGATCAATGATGAAGGACTTATACCAGGATCTGCTGCGCTACTACTGTTTTGCAATAGGGAAGCTGCCGGATGAAGAAAATTTTCTACAAGCGATGAAAGAGACGGTTACTCCCGAAGAGCTGAGGGTTTTTTTCCTGTTGCCGTTTAACGGTAACATTTCGGAGCAGAAGTTGCTGTCCCGGGCGAAGCGGGCCGGGATGGCCACAGAAGATTTTATGAAGAAAGCTGATCGAATGGTGGAGCAGGGGATGATCCTGCGCTATAGCAAAGCGGGAGAGCGGATCTACGAACGGGGCAATATTGTTCATATGTCCGAGCAGCAGGTGCGCATCAAAGAAGATACCCCCCGCCGCCGGGTGTTTGCGCAATTAATGGACGCGGCGATCGAGGGGGAGCTTGGACTGACTCCAAACCGGACTCCTTTTTATCGGGTTTTACCGGTGGAGGAAACTCTGACGGGAGAGGTGAAGGAAGTCAATCTGGAGGAGGCGGTCAGCGATCCGCGAACGGTGCTGCCGCTGGATATCGCTTCGGAAATGGTAAGGGCCGAGCCGCTGGTGGCGCTGGCGGATTGCTATTGCCGGGCTTCCCGCAAGATTGTAGGCAAAGATTGCGGCCATCCGCTGGAAACCTGTTTGACCTTCAATGAGCTTGCTGATACGCTTCTTCAGGCCGGTCTGGCCCGCCGGATCGACCATGATGAAGCAGTGCAGATATTGCAAAGTTGTGAACGGGAAGGGCTGGTCCATTTTGTGGACAATGCTACAGGGCGGATCCGGTCGTTATGCAACTGCTGCTCCTGCTCGTGTATTCTTTTAAATGTGCTCAAGCGGGGTGGGGGTAACGCCGGCGGTCCCTCACGCTATCTGATCCGCTACAGCGGCGAGAATTTTCCGGAGTTGGCGCTCTGTGCGCAGCTCTGTCCGACGGGGGCGCTTTCACATAACGGTGCCCTTACCGTAGACTACAGAAAATGTATCGGTTGCGGGCTCTGTGTCAGCCGCTGCCGGGAGCTTGGTCACGAAGGGGTGCTCTGGTTGGTTCCCCGGGGAAAACATCCCCGTATCCATAAGAGCAACGCAGCTCTCTGGAAACAGATCACCCGCGAATCGGCGGTGGGCCTAATCGTCAACAAGCTCAAGGGAAAATAGCAGTAAAGAAGGGTTATTATCCACGAGGTCAGCATTGCCGAAAACATTCTTCATATTGTGGAGAACGCCGCCCGGACGAATAACCTGAAAAGGGTTGTGCGGGTGGTGTTGGAGATCGGTCAGTTCAGCGGGGTTGAACCGGAACTGCTCCGCTTTGCCTTTGCGGCGGTTAAAAACGGGACCGTTCTGGAGCAGGCGGAAATTGAGATAAAGATTCCTCCGTTACTGCTCTACTGCTGCGAATGTAGGAATGAATATTTGGGGGAGCTCGCTGATCTGTGCTGTCCCGTTTGCTTGAAGGAACAGTTCAAGATCATCCGGGGACGTGAGATGCTGGTCAAAACAATAGAGGGAGAGCTAAAATGAATAAGAAGAAAAACAGCCCTCCGGGCGCAATCGGCGATCTGGATGAAGCTGCCGCCCGCAGGCGGCGCGTGATCACTCTGGAGCAGAGTGTGCTCGAAGAGAATGACCTTGTTGCAAATCAAAACCGGGCTTTGTTTAAAAGCCATGGTCTCTACGTAATTAACCTGATCAGCTCACCCGGTGCCGGCAAGACCAGCCTGCTCGTCGAGACGCTCCGCTGTCTAGAAGGCGAGCTGCGGTGTGCCGTGATCGAGGGAGATCAGCAAACGGCGCATGATGCCCAGCGAATTGCTGAGACCGGGGCACCCGTAGTTCAGATCAACACCTGCGGGGGCTGCCATTTGAATGCCGCCCAGGTGCGAAAAGCGCTGGAACATCTGCCGCTGGCAGCGCTGGACCTGATCCTTATTGAGAATGTTGGCAATCTGGTCTGTCCGTCGTCATTTGATCTGGGGGAGAATGAAAAAACTGTGCTTATGAGCATCACCGAGGGGGAGGATAAGCCGGTTAAATATCCCCTGGCATTTCGTCTGGCGCGTCTGATGGTGCTCACGAAGATAGATTTGCTGCCGCATTTGCGTTTTGATCTGGACCTGTGCAGGAGCTATGCCTACCGGACCAATCCGCAGATAGAGATCCTGGAGACGTCCGTGTTCAATGAGAATGGACTCGATTCCTGGATCGGGGCTCTGCGGAAACGAGTGATTCGGTAGCATAATATATCCCGGGAACCGTTGAACTGGGAAGCTGAAGGCGCCCTCCTTCAGGAGAGACCCGTTCTTTCTCACCCTCTTCTTCCACCTCCGGCTACCTGTTTGCCGACAATTTTCAGAGGTGGTGCAGGCAAGCTCTCGGGCGCTGCTCTGCGACATGGCCGCTGCATGAGAGGGGCACCTTCTGACAAAAACAAGAATCAAACCTGGCTAAGTTATCAGAAAAGTAAATATTGAGCTATTAGGTTTAAGAATAAGAGGATATTATCTAATTTAAGTCGAATGTATAGTAAAAATAGCCCGAGTATATAAAAATAACAGAATATACTTGGCAAGCAGAGCTATCTATCAAATAGTAAGGAGGATTCCGATGGGTAAACACTGGTACAAAAGCTATGACCCCGGCGTGCCGCATGATTTTGAGCTGCCGCCTAAAACGCTTTCCCGTTTCCTGGAAGAGGCCGCTGAGGAATATCCTGATAACGTTGCAGTTCAATTCATGAGCGGCCGACTGACCTATAGCGAGCTGAACAATGAGGTCGATTTGTTTGCCAGAATGCTGGCAGGAGTGGGGCTTAAGCCGGGCAGCCGGGTCGCGTTGCATATGCCAAACTGCCCCCAGTATCTTATTGCCTTCTACGGGACTCTGCGGGCGGGCTGTATCGTGACTCCCTGCAACCCGCTCTACGTAGAGCGGGAGCTGATTCATCAGCTGAACGACTCCGGTGCGGAAGCGATTGTTACCCTGAGCCGTTTTTATCCTCTAGTGAGAGATGTTCAGGATAAAACAAAGCTTAAAGTGGTAATTGCGACGAGCATCAAGGATTATCTGGGGACAACGCTGAAGCTTCTGTACACTCTATTCAAGGAGAAAAAAGAGGGCGATCGGGTAACGCTGGCTCCGGGTCATTTTTGGCTGCGGCATCTGCTTAAACAATATCGCTCTCATCCTCTGCCCAAAGTCAAGGAGGATCTGCAGAAGCCGGCCTGCTACATGTATACAGGAGGTACCACGGGGGTGCCCAAGGGGGCGGTCCTAACCCACGGCAATATTTTGGCCAACGCGCTGCAGGCGAAAGAGTGGTTGCAGCATTATGAAGAGGGGAAAGAGATTGGCCTGGGCGCTTTACCGTTCTTTCACAGCTACGGTATGTCCATCGCGATGAATCTGTGCCTGGTCTTAAGAGGCAAGTTGATTACGGTGCCTCAGTTCAAGACAAAAGAGATTTTGGAGATCATCCACAAGGATAAGCCGACCCTGTTTCCCGGTGTCCCGACGATGTATGTGGCGATCAACAATGCCCCGGATGTGGAAAAATATGATCTCAGCTCCATCAAGGTTTGCATCAGCGGGGCGGCTCCGCTGCCTGTGGAGGTGCAAAAACAATTTGAGAAGATCACCAAAGGCGGCCGTTTGCGGGAAGGTTACGGTCTGACGGAGACTTCACCGGTGACGCACTGCAACCCCATCTTCGGAGAGAACAGGCCCGGCAGTATCGGGCTGCCTTTTCCCGGGGTCGATGCGAAAATTGTTGATCTGGAGGATCCCTCCAAAGAGATGCCCATCGGGGAAAGGGGACAGCTGGCGGTCAAAGGGCCGCAGGTGATGCGGGGTTATCTTAACCGCGATGAGGATAATCGGGATATCTTTCACGATGGTTATATCCTCACCGGCGATATCGCGATCATGGATGAGGACGGGTATTTTTATATCGTTGATCGCCAAAAAGATATGGTTATCGCCGGCGGTTACAATATTTTCCCCAGGGAGATTGAGGAGGTTCTCTATACGCATGAAAAGATTCTGGAGGTTTGCGTAGCCGGGGTGCCTCATGAGTATCGCGGTGAAACGATCAAGGCCTATATCGTTCTCAAAGAGGGGGAGGCCATGACCGAGCAGGAGGTAGTCGACTTCTGTGCTGAAAACCTGACCAAGTACAAGGTGCCCAAGATTGTTGAATTCAGGGAAGAGCTGCCGAAAACAATGATCGGTAAAATTCTGCGCCGGGTTCTGGTTGAGGAAGAGACCGCCAAACAGGAGGCCAAGAAAAGCAGCTAACGGGGAACAGGAAAGTCAGGCGCGGCGGTTGTGATGCACGGGGCGGCCGACAAAAGGCCGCCCCGTTTTTAATATATTGGCAAGTTTTAAGGTTTTTCCCTGACCAGTGCGATCAGATAACTGGACTCATCGGTGCCCTCTGGAGCATGGTAGTGGTATTGTGCGTACTGGATCCCATTATTTCCACAGGATTGGCAAAACATTTCCGACCTCTCCTCGAGCGGTTATTATGGCGTCCCGGTAACTGAGCCTGGGGACAGATAACGGGGCATTTCCGGTTCTGGCTTGCATCGATATAAGCGCTGCCCTTTTTCTTCCTGGGTTCACCGTGTTCCGGGCGCCTGCGGAGCGGTTGGCCGGGTTCCCCGATGAGAGCGTTGTTTTATTGATCATATCGGATAATGCAAATTTAACCAACGATCCGGTGAACCGAGGGCTCAGCGGGTTATTTCCAGATCGATGAAGGTGATATCCTGAGGATTGGTCTGCTTGTAGAAACCGCTGGCGCTGATGCGGCAGGAGCCCGGCTCCCTGGCGGTAAAGAGGGCTACCCGGTCGAAGTCTATCTCTTCCCCGAAATATAGGCGCAGTTCTTCCGCCGTCAAAGATTCCCTCAGCTGTTCTCCTTGGCGGATCTCTCCCTTGTCCGGGGAATCCACTTCCCAGTGGACCCGGTAGATGCCCGCCAGCTCCTCCGGCACTTCAAGAAGCAGCGGTATCGTCTTACCTGCCGTTACCCGGGTGTCAGGCACGCTGATCTCCCCTGTCAGCCGGGTCTGGTCGCAACTTCCGCCGGTAAATAAAAACAAGCCGACAAGTATCAGTATGGCGAGGTATCTATTCACAGCTGTAACCTGCTCCCTTCTGTTTAACCGGGCCCGTTGCCGGTATTGTTCCTCTCGCGATATCACCCCTAATGTTATCGAAGAAAAAGCCAATTGTCTATTGTTCAGATCAGGACCGATCGCGATGGGCGAATATGTCTTGACAACATGCTTTCGGGTATGCTAAACTGCTTTTTGGACACGGTAAAACGTGTTTGAAGGGTTGCTTATTTATCAAACAGACAGAGCTGGATTAGCGGGGCCCATAGCTCAGCTGGAAGAGCGGCCGGCTCATAACCGGTTGGTCCCAGGTTCGAGCCCTGGTGGGCCCACCAAATCATGGCCCCTTCGTCTAATCGGTGAGGACACCAGCCTTTCAAGCTGGCAGCAGGGGTTCAAATCCCCTAGGGGTCACCATTTTTTTTTGGGCGAATAGCTCAGTGGGAGAGCACCTGCCTTACAAGCAGGGGGTCGTAGGTTCAAATCCTGCTTCGCCCACCACTTCAAGGTGTCAGGAGGGATGTGCCTTCTGTCACTTTTTTTCTTGAATAGTGAAGATCTCCTCAAGTATTGTCGGGAAAGCTCTTTTCTTGTTATATAATTCGCACTGAACAAGGAAGCATTGCCTTTAACGAGAATAATAACCTTAAAACGGCTAAGTGGGAAGAGGCCCCGCAAGGTCAATTTTGTTATCTGCAATCATACCGCGAGGAGTGGATCTAGGATGGAACTCAGTGAAAACGCCAGGATTACATACGAGAGGAGATATTTAAGGAAAGACCCGGAGGGTAATTTTCTGGAGACGCCGGCAGATCTGCTCAGAAGAGTGGCTGTAAATATGGCTGCGGTGGAAAGGGAATATGGCCGGGACGAATCGACGATAAAGGAGATCGAAGAGGAATTTTATCAGGCCATGGCCAAGGCCTATTTTATGCCCAATTCGCCAACCTTGATGAATGCAGGCGGTGATCTGCAACAGCTCAGCGCCTGTTTCGTTTTGCCTGTAGATGATAGCATGGAGGGGATCTTCACTTCCCTTAAACATATGGCTCTGGTACAGAAGACAGGGGGCGGCACCGGTTTTGCTTTTGACAGGCTGCGCCCGGCGGGTGACCGTGTTCGCACAACCAACGGGGTGGCCAGCGGGCCGATCTCTTTTTTAAAGATATTCGATGCGGCTACGGAAGCGGTCAAGCAGGGCGGTACCCGCCGGGGTGCGAATATGGGTTCGCTCATTTATAACCATCCCGACATTTTGGATTTCATTTGTTGCAAAGAGAAAGAGGGGGAGATCAGCAACTTCAATCTCTCGGTTACCGTCTCCGACGAGTTTATGCGCAAGGTGACCGGAGAGGATCCCGATCCTTTTTACGATCTGATCAATCCGCGCAATGATGAGCCGTACCCCGATCCGGAGACGGGGGAGAGCGTGCAGCTGAATGCAAAAGAGGTCTTCGGCCTTATCATTCAGAAAGCCTGGTCCAAAGGTGATCCGGGGATTATCTTCATCGATCAGATGAACCGGTTTAATCCCACCCCTCACATCGGAAAGTATGAGACGACCAACCCCTGCGGTGAGCAGCCGCTGCTGCCATATGAAGCCTGCTGCCTGGCCTCGCTCAATCTGGGCAGGTTTGTCACTGAAGCAGGCGAGGTCGATTGGGAGAAGCTGCGCCGGGTCACCTGGACCGCGGTTCGCTTCCTCGATAATGTTATCGACAGCAGCCGCTATGTCATCGATGAGATTGCCCGCATGCATAAGGAGGGCAACCGGAAAATCGGCCTGGGGGTGATGGGCTGGCATGATTTGCTGGTCCGTCTGGGTATCCCCTATGACAGCGAGGCGGCGCTGGATCTGGCGGAGAAGATAATGAGCCTGATCAATGAGGAGGCGAAAAAATGTTCGGTGGAGCTGGCGGCGGAGCGGGGGGTGCTGCCCAATTTTGAAGGGAGCATTTACGATACCGGCAAGGCGGAGGATCGGGTTCGCAATGCCACCCGCACCACGATCGCTCCGACGGGGACCATCTCGATCCTGGCTGGAGCCAGCAGCGGAATTGAACCTTATTTCAGCATCGCTTTTTTGCGAAAGGATGTCCTGGGAGGGGTGGACCTGCCCGAGGTGAACCCTCTTTTCCTGGAATTTTCCCGGCGGGACGGCTTTTATTCCGAAGAGCTCATCGAGAAGATCGCCCGCAGCGGACAGATCCCCGCCGATGAGACTGCGGTGCCCGACTATGTCAGGGAACTATTCAAGACAGCCCACGAGATCGAGCCCGGCTGGCATATCCGCCACCAGGCCGTCTTTCAGAAATATACCGATAATGCGGTCAGCAAGACGATAAACTTAAAGAGAGAAGCGACTGTCGAAGAGGTGAACGACGCTTATATTCTTGCCTGGAAAATGGGTTGCAAAGGTATTACCGTCTACCGGGACGGATCCCGGGAGAAGCAGGTTTTGAATATAGGTGTCGGCGATGATGAAAGCCTCAGGCCGAGCAGCCGCCCGGCAACTCTGGTCGGGCATACGACCCGGATCAAAACCCCGCTGGGTAATCTTTTTGTGACGGTCAACACAGCCGGGGGTAAACCCTTTGAGCTCTTTGCCCAGATCGGCAAGGCCGGGAGCGATGTGGTCGCTTTCACCGAGGGTATCGCCAGGCTGATCTCACTGGCTTTGCGCTGTGGTGTCGGTGTGGAAGAGATAGTCGCCCAGCTTGAAGGGATCGGCGGTTACCGCTCTGTCGGATTCGGACCAAACCGGATCATGAGTGTCCCCGACGCCATCGGGCGAGCCCTGGCCCAGCTGGCCAAGGTGAAGGCGGGAGAGAACGGCGGCGGACATCAATCGCGGGAAATCTGCCCCGATTGCGGCAGCGGAGCGGTGATCAGGGTTGAAGGGTGTGCCAAATGCGAAGCCTGCGGCTACAGTGAATGCTAGCGATCCGGCAACCGTCTGTCCGGAGCTTTTTCCATCAAACAAGGCCCCGCTGCTTTCCGGTGCAGTATTTAAGATGAAAGGGTAACCTCTGTGGAAAAACTAGTCTCCCTAGAGGAGAACAGAATATATCAGGACTTGTGGCGTCTTTCATGGCCGGTAATGACTTTTATGGTTTTTCAGACCACCCTGGAGCTGGTCGATCTGTACTGGGTCGGTTATCTGGGAACGCAGGCTGTGGCTGCACTTTCCATGGCCAACAATCTCTTCTGGATGCTCTTCACTTTCTCGGATATCATCTCTATCTCCACCCTGGCTTTGACCGCCCGCTACCGCGGTGCCGGAGACACCGGGAATATCGCCGTTGTTGCCCGGCACAGCTTCTGGCTGGCTTCCTTCATCTCGGTGGTGGTAACCGTTTTTATACTCGTTTTTAGCGATAGCTTTGTCTCTCTCTACGGGGTCGAGGCGGAAGTGCATGAAATGGCGGTGCTGTACCTGTGGGTCATCGGAATCAGCATGTTTTTTGCCTATACCGGGATGGCTCTGGGGGCAACCCTGCAGGGGGTTGGTGATACTCGCACGCCCATGGTCATCCTGGTTATCACCAACATTATCAATATTGTTCTTGATCCCATTCTGATCTTCGGTTTGCTCGGGGCGCCCAAGCTGGGCATCCTCGGTGCAGCTCTGGCCACCCTGCTGGCCCGCGCTGCCGGATTTGCGGTGATCCTCTACATTGTGCTCACCGGAAAGATCTCTCCGAGCAGATTAAAGGTGCCCGATCTTTTTAAAATCCAATTTCAGTTCGCCTTTTTTAAAAAGATAGTCGAGATCGGTTTGCCTGCTTTCATGCAGACGCTGACCCGGCCGCTGACCGGGCTGGTGCTGATGTGGTTGGTCGCACTTTTCGGCACGCCGGCCATTGCCGCTTTCGGCATCGGGCAGCGTTTGCTCGGACTTGCCTTTATTTTTCTTTCGGGATTGACAGTGGGCACCTCCACGATGATCGGGCAGAGTCTCGGCGCCGGAAGAGACGCCCTCACCTACAAAATTATCAATAAGGCGATGGTGCTCAGCCTGGCTGTGCAGACGGTTATGGCCGCCCTCTCCTTTCTGGCGGCACCGTTTATTGTCGGTCTTTTTACCAGGGATTCTGCAGCTATCGAGCTGGGGGTCGGTTACTTGCGGATAATCTCGGCGTGTATGATTCCGATGGGGCCTTTCCATATTTTTGATGCGGTCTTCAAGGGTTCGGGCTATACGATTCCACCGATGATCAGCGCTCTTGCCGCCAACTGGGTGCTGAAACTTCCCCTGGCCTATCTCCTGGCTCTGCCGCTTAATCTGGGGACAGACGGGATCTGGTGGGCCATCAGTATCTCTGTTCTCGCCGAACTGCTCATCCTGCTGCCCTGGTACCGGCGCGGCGACTGGTCCCGCCGTGAAATCCGGATCGGCGCCATAAAATCGGTGGAGTAGCACAGGGCGGCCCGGGAGCAGGCTCTCGCTCGTGTTTCCAGCGGCTGCGTCTGCATGAAGAGGTGCCGCGTGGGACAAAGAACTTTTCGCCTCGGGGAAGCTGCTCTGTTTTGGTGGCGGCGGTAATATCGCTCGTATCCCCTGATAAATGGACCAGGGTTTGGTTGAGTCGGCTGGATTCTGGCAATAAAACAGAACTGTCACTGCCTTAAGGAGGTGCCGTCAGGTGGATGAATCCCGGTTTCACGCTTTTGTGGAAGAACTCGCGCAGCGGCTTCTGGAACAGTCGCCGGTAATGGCCACCTATATGGGGGTCCACCGGTATGATCACCGGCTGGCCGATTGCCGCATTTCTGCGCTGGAAGCGAGGTGCGAACAGGTCAGGGAAAGTTTGGCTGAGCTGCAGGAGGCCGATCCTGCCGGCTGGAGCAGAGAGGGCCGCATCGATGGAATCCTCATCGCTCAACTGCTCAAGGGGATGATCCTGGAGCATGAGCGATTGACTCCACACCTGCGCAACCCGGCGTTTTACTTAAACGAGGCCATGGATGGGGTTTTCAGCCTGCTCGTCAAGGAGTTCGCGCCGCTGGAACAAAGGCTGCAGCAAGTGGCCGGGCGGGTGCAGGAGGTGCCCCGGGTGCTGCAGGAGGGAAGGAAAAATTTGCAGCCGGAAAATATTCCGCCGGTCTGGGCGGAGATGGCTCTGGAACAGTCCCGGATGGGGCCGGCCCTTTTCGAAGGACTGCTGCCCTCCATAGCCGCCGTTTCTCCCAGGGTGCAGGTTGAACTGAAGAGGCTGGGCCGTGAAGCCGCCGTCGCCTGCAGCGATTTTGCCGCCTATCTTGAAAAAAAGGTCTTGCCCGCCGCTGCCGGAGAATTTGCCGTGGGCGAAGACTGTTTCAATGTCCTGTTGCGCGAACAGCATCTGGTTGATTATGATGCGACGGCGCTACTGGAAACGGGGTGGCGGCTTTTTGATGAAACCCGGGCGGCGATGGAGCAGCTGGGCCGGGAGATCGCTCCCGATCTGACCATCGAAGAGATTCTGGAGAGGGACAAGGAAGACCATCCCGCTTCCGGAGAACTGATCGCGGCATATGAAGAGGCTGTGGAGGCGGTTCGCAACTACGTGGTTGAGCATGAGATTGTCACCATACCGGCAGGGGAAACTCTGCGCATTATCGAAACTCCGCAATTTTTACGTCCGATTATCCCTTTTGCCGCCTATCTGCCGCCGGCAATTTTTGAAGAAAAGAGTGAAGGGGTTTTCCTGGTCACACCGCCTGATCGGAGCGCTTCTCCAGAGGAGATCAAAGAGAAGCTGAAAGGGCACCCCCTTTCAGGGATTCCGGTGACGGCGCTTCATGAAGCCTACCCCGGTCACCATCTGCAGCTGTCCCGGGCGGCAGGCCAGGGCAGCACCGCCCGTAAAATGGGGCTGCAACTTTCCACCCTTTTTATCGAAGGTTGGGCCTTCTATTGTGAGGAGCTGATGGAGGAGTTGGGTTACATCGATACCCCGATGCAGCGGTTGAGCCGTCTTTCGGGCCAGCTCTGGCGCGCAGCCAGAATCATTCTTGATGTCGGCCTGCACTGCCGCGGCATGAGCATCAGTGAAGCCGTCGATTTTTTGGTCGAGAGATGCAGTCTCCAGCCGGGCGATGCTCTGGCCGAGGTGCGCCGCTATACCGGGAGCCCCACCCAACCCCAGTCCTACCTGATGGGTAAGCTGGAGATCTTGAAAATCGTTGATGAGTACAAGAAACGGCGCCCCGGCACCACGCTGCGGCGGATGCATGATCAGATCCTTGCCTGCGGCTCTCTCCCGCCGAAACTGATGCGCGAGCAGCTCTTTTAGGCCGATTTGGGAAAGGTGCTAAATTACTTCAAGTTCCCCGGCCGGGGCGCTGCGCCGGCTGCTCAGGAAACCCCGCCCTGCGATGGCAAATTTGCGCTATTGGTTGAATATTCGGCGCTCTTCAGATATGATCTAGGCATATATTATGAACAGGTCTTCCTGTTTGGATCGAGAAAGGGATATCATGACTGCCAAAGCACTGCCAAATAGTATTCAGATTTTGCTTCCGGAGGGCGAAACCCGCTCACTTGCCGGCGGCCGCAGCTTGCAGGAGATCGCGGCGGAGGTCCAGCCCCACCATGCAGCGCCCATTATTGCGGCGATAGTGGATCACGAACTTCACGAGCTTACGGCGATCGTTGAGGCGCCGGCCACGGTCCAGTTTCTCGATCTGACCCTTAAAGAGGGGCGGCGCATCTACCGGCGCAGCCTGACCTTTCTATTCATCACCGCCGCTTTTGAGCTGTTTCCCGACGCAGCGATCAAAGTGGAGCATTCTCTGGGCAAGGGACTTTACTGTGAAATCGATAAGAGCCCCCTGCTGAGTGCCGGGGATGTTGCCGCCATTGAGCAGCGCATGAGGCAGCTGGTGAAGGCGGATTTGCCTCTGAGGAAAAGGCGGGCCGCCCTTGCCGAAGCAGAGCAAATATTCCGGCACCAGGGTTTTGAAGATAAAGTGGCCCTGCTGGAAGATTGGCCGAAAGATTATATCAATCTTTACGGTATCGACGGAATGGAAGACACTCTCTACGGTTATCAGGTCCCGCGCACAGGGATGCTCGATATATTTGAGCTGCGTTTCTATCCGCCGGGTCTGGTTTTAAGATTTCCCGATGAAAACGATCCCTCCCGGCTCGCTCCTTTCACGGATCAGAAAAAACTGTTTGGGATCTTCCGGGAGGCCGGGCAGTGGGGGACAGTCCTCGGTTTTGACACCGTCGGGGCGATGAACAGGCTCATCAGAGAGGGGCAGGGTTCGGAAGTCATCCGCATCGCTGAAGCGCTGCATGAGAAAAAAATTTCCCAGATCGCCGACCTGATCAGCGAACAGGGTCAGGCGGTGAGGCTTATCCTGGTGGCGGGACCGTCATCTTCCGGAAAGACCACTTTTGCCCAGCGCCTGCGAACGCAACTTCAGGTTAATGGGCTGCGGCCTCTGCCTGTTTCCATCGATGACTATTTTATCGATCGCCGGGATACACCGCTGGATGAATTCAACAAGCCCGATTATGAGCATATCGCAGCGATAGATCTTGCTCTGTTCAACAAGCAGCTTCTCGAGCTTATTGCAGGCGAAGAAGTGGAGGTCCCCGTCTACAACTTCACCACGGGAGAGCGGGAAAAAAGCGGCCGGATCATGCGCTTGGAAGAGAACCAACCGCTGATTATCGAAGGTATCCACGGGCTTAATGAGGCTCTGACTCCGGCGATCCCCCGGCACAACAAAATTAAAATCTATATTTCAGCGTTGACGGCGCTGAATATTGATCGGCATACCCGCATCCATACCACCGACACCCGGCTGCTTCGGCGCATCGTGCGCGACGCCCAGTTTCGCGGCAACAGCGCTCTGGATACAATTCGCCTGTGGCCTTCGGTCAGACGCGGTGAAGAGCGCCATATTTTTTGCCTTCAGGAGGAGGCCGATATCATGTTTAATTCCGCCCTGGTTTACGAGCTGGCGGTCCTAAAAAAGCAGGCCGAGTCTTTGCTCAACCAGATCGACCGCAATCAGCCCGAATATATCGATGCCAGGCGGCTGCTCTCTTTCCTTTCTTTCTTCCTCCCCCTCGACCCCTGTGCTGTTCCGGCCAACTCTTTGCTGAGCGAATTTATCGGCGAATCATGTTATCATGAGCCTTCGCTGCCTCGATAAAGCCGGCCGCTGCGCCGGTGGCGGGGCCCCTGGTTTTCCATCATCGTTTATTGATAGCAGCCCAGCAGGATGGGGGCTGTTTGCAGGGGTTAATCTTAAAAAAGGAAACAAAGTGGAGATGCAGAAGATGGAATGAGGTCAGGTGGGTTGTGCTGAATAGAACAGGACCTAAAAATTACCCCGGGAGTGAGCAGATGAGATCGCAACAGTCGGCACGATTCCCCGAGATCGATTGCGCTATTAAAAACCGCACCACTGAACGGCTGCACCGGGAAGTGCTCTCTTTCGCCAAATATGGAAAGAAAACTAGAATTATTGAGTACCCCGATCCCGATATCGGGATACCGGTATATTTGAATGAATTCTGGACTGCCAAACAGCGGGCCGGTCATTCCTTGCATGAGATCTCTTACCGGGCTTGCTTTAAACCGGAGCTGCCCCGTTTCTTTATCACCCGGCTGACCGGTGAGGGCGATCTTGTCTACGACCCCTTTATGGGACGGGGCACCACCATTATCGAAACGGCGCTGCTCAACCGGGTTCCGGGGGGCTGTGATATTAACCCCCTCAGCAGGCTCCTCACTCTGCCCCGCCTCCACCCGCCGGAGATTGCTGAAATTGAGGAACGACTTGAGGCCATTGACCTGGCCAAGCCGCGGCGGGATATCCGGGATGATCTGCTGGTCTTTTATCATCCGGAGACGCTGCGCGCAATTACCAATCTGCGAGCATATCTCCTTGAAAGGGAAGCTCAGGGAGAGGCGGATGGGGTTGACGGCTGGATCCGGATGGTGGCGACAAACCGGCTGACGGGACATTCGGCAGGCTTCTTTTCGGTTTACACCATGCCGCCCAACCAGGCTGTCTCGATAGATTCGCAGCGCAAGATCAACAAAAAAAGATCGCAAACCCCCCCGTTGAAAGAGATCAGGGCGATCATTATGCGGAAAAGCCGTTCGCTCTTGAGAAAACTAAAAAAAGAGGAAGCCGCCCGGCTGCGTTCTCTTTCGTCCAAGGCCAGGTTGCTCACCTCTTCGGCAGATTCTACCCCGGGCCTTGAGCCTGACACGGTTAACCTGGTGGTGACCTCGCCCCCCTTTCTGGACGTGGTCAACTATCAACGAGACAACTGGCTGCGCTGTTGGTTTAACGGCATCGATACCGGGAGTGTCAATGTCTGGCAGCTAAGAAAACCGGAAGAGTGGCAGGAAAAGATGACCGCTGTCTTTGCCGAACTGAGAAGGATCCTTGTTCCGGGAGGACATATCGCCTTTGAGGTGGGTGAAGTTCGCGGCGGTAAAATTCTTCTGGAAACTCTGGCTGTCCCGGCGGCGCTCACTGCCGGGCTGATTCCCGAGGCAGTTATCGTTAACAGCCAGGCCTTCACGAAGACATCGAATTGCTGGGGGATCGAGAATTTCAAAAAGGGGACCAACACAAACAGAATTGTTCTGTTGCGAAAGCCCGGGAATCCTGCTTGTGGGAGCGGGCCGGGTCAGCAATAGCCGCTCCTAACAGAGTCGTCCACACCGGTTTTCGGCAGCGCTGCCGGGACCCTCTCTTTGGTGATTTCTTGAAATACAGCTGGGCGTACTGTAAAATATAGATAAAGCGCACAACACCAGCCCTTATTTACTAAGGGCGGTTGTCTTGCAGTGTTGGGTTTTTTCCTACAAACAAAGGAGTACCGTATGTCTGATGGGAAACCGGCGCGGCAAAATTTGCCCATAAGTGAACGCGGACTGGCGATTATTGTGTTTGTGCTGTTTTCATCCTGGATGCTGGCGTTTTCCTTCGAGGGTGAAATTCTGTCCGCTATTGCCGGGGAATACGATCTGGACGCCAGCCGCATGGTCATCGGTGCGGTTGGCGCTACTGCGGTGGGGCTGCTTTTCTGGGGATTTTTGATCAGGTCCCAGAGAGCAGCAAAACGTGCTATGCTCTGCTCCATGGTTTTCTGCCTGCTCGCCTCCGCCGTCTTTTTTAGTTCTCCTTCCCATCTGTGGAGCGTTGCCTTGTTCGCGGGCGCTTTTTTTATTGCCGGCAGTATTACGGGATGGAGCTACTACCTTAGAGGCAGTACCCCCAAGTATGAGCGGATCAAAGTTATCGCTGCAGGGTTGATCTTTTCCAATATTCTAATGATCTTTCTGAATGTGGCTTCGATCCACCTGTCGCCGAAGGTGGGTCTGGCTTTGGCCATGCTCTTTCTCGGAGGCGCCTTTTTGTTTGCCCTGCGTCTTCCCCCGGAAGATGCTGCTGCGGTTTCCCCTCCGCGGGAAACCGGTTTTGCCACCGTCGCCAGACCTCTGGCAGTCCTCTGTCTTTTTATTCTCGTTATTACCATTAACTCCGGGCTGATGTATCATGTGATCAATCCTTCTTTCAGCCACTTACAAGAGCTGACCAGCTGGTACTGGGCAGTTCCTTATATCATCGGCCTATACCTGATGCTGAAGCTGTCCCGGAGAATAGGCCGCGGCTACATTCTTTACATTGGCATCGCCGCCATCGGGTTGTCCTTTGTTGCTTTCATGGTCCTTGATCGTTCGGCATCGAGCTACCTTGTGATCAACACACTTATGCTCGGCGCCTGCGGTGTTTGCGATCTGTTTTGGTGGAGCATCCTCGGTGAAATGCTCGATCTGAGTGCAACCCCGGCCAAAATTCTCGGTATCGGCCTGTCGGCGAATGTAATCGGTGTATTCATCGGCGGGGTTCTTGGGGATCTGTTTACCGCCACCGGGCTGCCTGACCAAAACACCGTCGCCATTGCTCTGGCGGTGATCTGTGTGACCCTGATCATAGTCCCCCTGCTTTACCGGTATCTTTCCACAATGCTCGATGATCGCGCTTTCTTTGCCGCCCTCTCCGATATGGCGCCGGTTGAGGGAGCGCAGCTCAATAAGCGTTTGGCCGAGCTGGAAAACCTTTCGGCGCGTGAAAAAGAGGTAGCCGCCCTGCTGCTGCAGGGAAAAACATACCGGAAGATTGCCGGTGAACTCTCCATCAGCGAGAACACGGTTAAGACTCACGTTAAAAACATCTACTCGAAATACCATATCCAGAGCCGGGGAGAGCTCATCGACCTTGCCCTCCAAAAAGATCAATTCGGTGTCTAAACTGGCAAAGGGTTAAGTTAATCGGCTTTTGCGGCCCCTCACCCGAAAAGGGTGAGGGGCCGCACTTGGTTTTTCACCCTTTTAGTGTGATTGTTTCAAGCTGAAAGCTTGTTATTCTACCCTTAGCGTTAGTTGAAATCTTTCATCGAAAACGAGTTTGTTGAAAAAGGTTGGTCGAGCCTTCTCCAGTTTTGTCGGTACTGCAGTAGTGCTCTTAATTTAAGTGGGAACGATCACATCATTTGCCACGGCAACAAGGTTCGCGGGATCAGCGACGAGTGCAGCTCTCGCTGTCACTCGCCGCTGCAGAAGCAGTGAAATTATTTTTAAAGGAGGTTTTCCCATGAGCCAGTTTTGCCGATATTGCGGTGTACCGCTGGAGCAGGGGGTCGGGTTTTGCCCCTCTTGCGGCACCGCGGCCGCCGGGCCGCCGGCTGCTGCGGCGGCAGCGCCGTCTTCAGTTCAGCCGGCGCCAAAGGATGCTCTCGCGGCAGGGGCGGTTGCAGTTGTAAAATCGATTCCAGCCCTTGCCGGGACGCCGCTGGCCGCTCCGGCAAGCGCCGGAGAGGTCGCCTTCGCTTCTTCTTTTTCC
>MTBK01012250.1_pt2 | contig 23299 bp, 17 predicted proteins | sample 1535981 | NCBI WGS metagenome assembly MTBK01 (sample SAMN06109225, study PRJNA356200) | anaerobic digester metagenome | isolation source: biogas reactors fed with pig manure or primary and secondary sludge | place: Spain | collected 2016-06-30
TCGGGCGGGTTGGGAGGTCGAAAGAACCATCACCACCGAACGTCGTGGCGCTCCATCACCCCGTAGCCGTCGCGGAGCGTGATTCCCGCGATCGAACCGTTGAACGTCCCGAACGGCTGGCGGTACTTGCTGTCGATCAGCAGCAGCCGGTCGTGCCGGGCCCGTTCGGCCTCGGCGTGGAACTCCAGAGCGCCGACCCGGGAAAGATCCTCGGCGAAGTCGACCGGACCGACTTCCTGCGGGACGCCGTCCACCCAGACGGTGCGTTCCGAATCGGTCGGCGAATCATGCACTCCGTCAACAAGATTCCAGACGATCGCCGCACCGGTGTCGGATGTTCCGCAACCCGCGCTCCACGACCACTGGGTCACCCGGTCGTGGTGGCCCGCGGACTCGTCGACCAGTCCGGGGGAGTCGATGGCGATACCGTCGATGGTGCCGGTGACGCGAACGGGCGTCTTACGGGTCCAGATCGGATGCCTGCCGTGTCGGGACACCACCTCGATCGGCTCACCCGCCGGCGCGTAGGTGACGTCGACGCCGTCGAACCGGGCCGAATTCTCATCGAAGTGGACGATCGGCCAGAGCGCCGCCCGCTCCCGGAACGCGTCGGTGGTGCGGTTGTGCGCCGCCCAGAACGCCTGATAGGCGATACCGATCCGGGCGATGCCCACGCACATCTGCACCTCGGGTCCGTAGACGCCCAGGTAGCGCCACTTCTTGCGCGGCCGCAAACCGCGGAACACCGGGAGTTGGTCGACCTCGACCGGAGGGTTTGCCGGGCCGCGCCAGGGGAGATGCATGCGGACAGCATGCCGAACCGTTCGGGGGCGGACGGCACCGGCATCCCGATAGGCTCGTCAGTCGATGAGCGCCGACGAGTTCACCTTCGCCACCCTGCTGAGTTCGGACCTGGCAGGCACCCATCGCCGCAGTCCCAGCGTCGGCGAGGGCGTCGACCCCGCGGTGGCCGAGGCCGATCTGGCCCGGGTGCAACGCGACGGATACGTCATCCTCGCCGATCTGCTCGACTCCGACGAACTCGCCCGAATCAGGGCCGCCGTCGCGCCGATGCTGGAACTCCACGGTCGCAACCCGTTTGAAGGGCACGCCACCCAACGGGTGTACTCCGTGCTGAACAAGACCAGGGCCTGCGACCGGATCGCCGATCACCCGAGGGTGCTGGCACTGCTGGACCGCTTGCTGCTGCCGAACTACCTGTTGTCGATGCTGCAGGTGATCAACATCCTGCCCGGCGAGCAGGCCCAGATGCTGCACACCGACGACGGCTTCTACCCGATCCCGCGGCCGCGAAAGGCGTTGGGGGCAGCCACCATCTGGGCGATCGACGACTTCACCGCCGACAACGGGGCCACCGATATCGTGCCTGGCAGCCATCTGTGGGGCGACCGGCTGCCCGACCCGGCCGAGCGTCAACCGGTGCTGATGCCGGCCGGATCGTGCGTGTTCTTCTTGGGCACCCTCTGGCACGGTGGCGGGGCCAACCGGTCGGCGGCTCCCCGGCTGGCCGTCACCGCCCAGTATTGCGAACCCTGGGTGCGCCCCCAGGAGGCGTTCACCTTGTCGACCACCCGGGATACCGTGCGGTCGGTATCGGAGGACATCCGGCGGATGCTCGGCTACAGCATTCATCCCCCATTCATCGGCCAGGTCGACGGTATGCACCCCAAACGGCTGCTCGAGCAGGACTGACGCTGGAATCATCGGGGGATGGGCCCGGGCCTGCTCGCCGACGCCGTGCTGGTCGTGCACGGATTGTTCATCGCCTGGGCGCTGCTCGGCGGTTTCGTGGTGGTGCGCTGGCCGTGGTTGGCGGTCCTGCACCTGCCGGCGTTGGCGTGGGGCCTGTGGATCGAAGCCTCCGGCGGGCTGTGCCCGCTGACGCCGCTGGAGAATTCGTTGCGCCGTGCTGCCGGCGAGACCGGCTACAGCGGCGGGTTCATCGAGCACTACCTCGGCGCGATCATCTACCCCGCCGGGCTCACCCGCAACGCCCAGTGGCTGGCCGCCGGAGTGCTGGGGCTGATCAATGCCGCGGCCTACGGGCTGCTGCTCGCACGGGTGGTGCGCGGACGCCGGCGTCTGCCCCGGCGCTCAGGGGCCCCACGTGACTACACCTGAGCCCGCGGAGTCGATGCGCGGCGCGGTGCTGGTATGCGTGACGGCCGCCATCGCGGGGACGGTCATCGGATTCGTCGGCGGGGCGTTTCGCTGGCTGCTCGAAGCCGCCGACCGGTTGCGCGTCGACCTCGTCGGGTGGGCGCTGGGGCTTCCCGGGCCGGGCTGGTTGATCCCGGTGGCCGCCGCCGCGATCGGGGCGACCCTGGCCGCCATGGTCGTGCGCTGGGAACCGCTCGCCAACGGTAGCGGTATCCCGCACGTGGAGGCGGTCTTCCACGGGCAGGCGCCGCCACCGCGAATCCGCTTGCTGCCGGCGAAGTTCATCGGCGGAGTGCTGGCCATCGGGTCGGGCCTGGTTCTCGGCCGGGAGGGTCCGACGGTGCACATGGGCGCCGCCATCGGAGCACAGGCGGCCCGACGAGCACGGTTGCCCGACTCCGAGATCCGGATGATGCAGACGGCGCTGGGCGGTGCCGGCCTGGCCGTCGCGTTCAACGCCCCCATCGGCGGCACGTTGTTCACGATCGAAGAGGTGACGAAATCGGTCCGCACCACGACGGTGCTGGCGACGATGTTCGCTGCGTCGACGGCCGTCGGCTGCGCACACCTCGTCCTGGGCAACGATGCGGAGTTCCGCCTCCAGCCCATCGACGAACCCGCACTCGCTTTGCTTCCGCTGTTCGTGGTCTTCGGCCTGCTCACCGGATGCCTCGGCGCGCTTTACAACTCCCTGGTGCTGTGGTTCCTCGACCGGGTGACTGCTGTCCGCCGGGTCCCGGCCGTCGCCAAGGCGACCATCATCGGTGCCCTCATCGGGCTGGTGATGATCGTCCATCCCCAGGCTGTCGGCGGTGGGGAGTCGCTGACTCAGATGTTGCTCGGCGGGGAGCGGTTCGCGATGGCCGTGATCGTCGGGTATCTGGTGCTGCGGTTCCTGGCCGGACCTCTGTCCTACGCCGCCCCGGTCGTGGGCGGTCTGTTCGCACCGTTGCTGGCGGTCGGCGCGCTGTGGGGGGTGTTGTTCGTCGCCGCCATCGACACCGTGTGGCCCGGCGATGCAACGTCTTTGGCGGTTCCGATGGCAGTCGTCGGCATGGCCGCATTCTTCGGTGCGACGGTCCGGGCACCGCTGACCGGCATGGTGCTCGTCATCGAGATGACCGCCTCCACCGCAGTGCTTGTTCCGATGCTGGCGGCCACCGGGGCGGCAGTGCTGGCGGCGTACCTGATCGGCTCGCCGCCGATCTACGACAGCCTGCGGCAGCGGAGTCTGTCGAAGACCTGAGACAGCGTCGCTTCCCCGTCCTTACCGGGCTGTTTCTTCTTCCCGGTCACGAACGTGATAGCGACCCCGGGTCAACAGCGGCTCATCGTGGAGTGGCCCCGGTCCGGCGGTCGGCGCGGCACTGGCCCACCGGCCGTAGGATCGTGACAGCGGTCCGGCCGACAGCCCGTGAGCGAAGACGCTGATCAGCACCGTGACGGCGAGGACGCCGTTGATCGTGTGAATGTTCGGAGCATCGTCGCCGAGTTCCTCGAAGGTGAGTAGACCGAACACGATGGTGGCCAGCCCGCGGGGCCCGAACCAACCCAGGAAAGCGATTGTCGGCCAACGAAGTCCGGTACCGATCATCGACACCGCGACCGGTGCCATGCGCAGCACTGTCAGGGCCAGCACCGCCAGAACCACCCACTGCCAGTGGAACTCCGCGGCGAACACCTCCAGCAGCAGGCCGCCGAAGATGAACCACACAATGAATCCCAGCAGGTCCGCCGACGTCTCCAGCAGGCTTGAGGTCTCGTGTTCGAATGCCAGGGTGTGTGACGCGGCACCGAAAACCAGCCCGCCGACAAACGCGGCGATGAACACGTTGGCGCCGATCAGGTTCGCGATGCCGAACAACAGGATCGGCAGGGCCAGGGCCGCGACCTGCTGGCCTCGCTGGCCGCTGAAGTTTCGCTCCCGCGAGCGGTCCAGCGCCCAGGCTGTCAGCAACCCGCCGACCACCGCGCAGACGAGGGCGAGAAGTACCGGGGTCGCGCTGATCTTGAACAACCCCGGCAGTGCTGTGCGTTCGCGCTCGGCGAGGAGTCCGAGGGCGAACAGCACAATCGGGGTGGCAAGACCATCGTTGAGCCCGCTCTCCACGTTCAGGGCTCGCCGGACCTGAAGCGGGACAGCAGGATTGAGAACCGTGGGTGCTCCGAGGCCCGCGTCGGTGGGCGTGATCGCCGCCGCGATCAGCAGGGCCCCGGCGATTCCGAGGGCGGGCAGCATCGCCCAGGTGACCAGGTAGGTGGCCAGCAGTGCCAGTGGGAAGCCGATGGCCAGCAGGCGGAACGGGATCGTCGGGTCGCGACGCAATTGGCCCAACCGCACCGTCGACGCGTCGTGGAACAGGATGATCACCAGGGCGATCTCGGCAAGGGTGCGGACGGATTCGGCCTCGACGTCGATACTTCGGCCGGAGAAGACGATCATCCCGGCCACGATGCTGGCCATGGGCGCGGTGAGGTTGGCAAAGGACATTCGTCGGGCCAGCAGCGCATAGCACAGGATCAGACCGGTCATCACCGTCGTCATCTGCCCGCTCACTGACGCAGTGTAGGCGCCGGGCCACGGTGAGCCGGTGTTTCGTCCACGGTCGCCAGCCGGTCAACCGGCCAGCCAGGCCAGCGCCGCGGCGACCAGTGCGGCGGTCCCGGTGTCCAGCGTCGGCTGGATCAACGGGGCGAAGTGCGGGGAGTGGTTCACCGGGAGGTCGGTGGGCATCCCGCCGGCGGCTTCGGCAGCTCCGAACAGCGCCGGGTCGGCGCCGCCGAACAGCCAGAAGGTGTAGGGGGCGTTGACCCCTCGGGCGATGTCGCTGAAATCTTCGCTGCCGGTGACCAGCGGCGCGGTGATCATTGCATCGGCACCGAGCACCGCGGTGAACGCATCATCGACCCGGGCGGTGACCTCGGCATCGTTGTCGGTGACCGGAGCCTCCTCGAAGATCTCGATCTCGGCGTCGTGCGGGGACCCTGAGGCCGCACACTCCGCAGTCACGATCCGCTGGATGGCCGCCAGCAACGTCGAGCGCACTGATTCGCGGTAGAAGCGGATGTTGACCAGCAACTCGGCGCGGTCCGCGATGATGTTCGCCTTGCTACCCGCGTGCAGGCTGCCCACCGTCAGCACCGCCGGCTCGCCCGGTTCGATCTCGCGCGCGACGACACCCTGCAGTCGGAGCACGATTGCGGCGGCCAGCACCACCGGGTCGACCGTGCTCTGCGGCATCGAGGCATGCCCGCCGCGGCCGTAGACCGTGATCCGGATCGAGGCGCCTCCCGCGAAGGCCGGCCCCGGGATGGTCGCCAAGGTTCCGGCGGGAAGGGGTGCGACGTGCTGGCCGAGCACGACGTCAACCGGGCCGGTCAAGCCCGCCAGTCCGTCGTCCACCATGCCCTGGGCGCCGTCGATGGTCTCCTCGGCGGGCTGGAAGACGGTGACAAGCGTTCCGCACCAATGCTTTTCACCGCCGGCAAGCAGCTGCGCCGCCCCGGCCAGGCAGGCCGTGTGCATATCGTGGCCGCAGGCGTGCATCACCGGTACCTCGGCGTCTGCTCCGATCGGGATGGCCGTGGCGGTGCTGGCGTAGGGCAACCCGGTCTCTTCCCTGACCGGCAGGGCGTCCATATCGGCGCGCAGCAGCACTGTCGGACCCTCGCCGTTGCGAAGCACACCGACCACGCCGGTGCCGCCGACCCCGGTTGTCACCTCGAATCCGGCCATGGCCAGCCGCTCGGCCACCGCGGCAGCGGTGCGGTGCTCCTGGTGGGACAGTTCCGGGTGCCGGTGCAGGTCCCGGTAGAGGTCCTCCTGCCAGGATCGGATCTCATCGGCTGCGGCCATGACCGCGGCGACGGTGTCGGGGAGAGTCATGTTGGCGGTGTCGGTCGGGTCAGTCGCCGTGATGGCCCTTGCCGCAGTGCATGACGAGTTCCTCGTTGGTGCCCTGGCAGACATCGAAGTAGGTCGGCTCACCGTTGCCCGCTCCGGCGTCGACGGCCACGAAGGTGCCCGACTTCGAACCCTTGGCGCTGGCGCCGGAACCGCCGTACTTGCCGGGGTCGCCTCCGCTTGAGGTGTCGTCGATGGTGTAGCCCTCGCCGGACCAGATGCCGGTGTAATAGTCCGCGACCTGCTTGGGTGTCTGGCCCTCGACCGAGTAGCGGGCGTGCACCATGCCGTCGTCATCGCTGGATCGGATCGGTGTCGCGCCGGCCGGGGGTTGAGGCAGGGCAGCGCCGGCCGTGGGTGTGGACGCCCCGGAAGGGCTGGGAGTTGCCGACGTGCTGGAGGACGTCGAGCTTGTCACCGTCTCGGTGACCGTGGTCTTCTCGACGGTGGTTGACGATGTCGAGCAACCGGATAGGACCAGCGCGGCGACGCCGACTCCGGCCAGGATTGCAGCGATTCGCATGATGGTTCCTCACATCGGGCCCGACGCCGATGGCCGGATCCTGCGATTATGACGCGCACCGCCGGGGCCGGGCGGGAAATGCACCGCTTCAGTCGGCCTCGTGTGTGACGTCGAGTCGGAGGCACTCGGCGACATCGAACATCGCGATCGCGCGCTGTTGCCGCAGCGGCAGCCGAGGCATCACCTCGGAACTGGGCACGACCATCGGATTGGCTGTCAGCCATCGCCGTCCGTCGGACTCGACCACCGCACCGCCGTTGGCCAACACATTGCGAACCCAGTCGGCCCGGTCACCGTAGGGCAGCGCGATGACGAAGCTTGTCCCGATACGGTCGGCATGGACGGGGGTCCGGTACGTCCGGCCACTGCGGCGTCCCAGGTGAACGATCACCGCGGTTCGGCTGGAACCGGTGCCCGCGACGCGCAGCACGCCGCGATTGGTCACCCGGTTCAGTCTGCGTACACCGGTCAGCACCGGCTCGACCCGGAATCGGATGGCCGCCAGGATTCCGAGGATCACGGTGACCACCGCGGTTACCGCGACGGCTACGACGGTGAGTGCTGTTCTGATGACGCCCTCCCTGCTCCGTCGCACATCAACATAGGAACCATCCTGAACGCCGGAAACCTGCTGGCAGAATACCTACGGAGGGGCCGGTCCCGGGTTTGTCGGACGGGTTTTGTCGTACCCCGTCAGTAATGTTGCCGGTGTTCCGGTCGACACCGGTCGACGAGAGGGGATCGTCAGCGGAAATGGGGTGCTGCGATGGATTCGCCCAGCAAGACCAGCTATTCCGTCATCGTTCTCGGTGACGCGGAGACCGTCGGGCTGTCCGACTTGGGGGAGAAGGCCGCCGAGCAGGGTGCCGTGATCACCGAAACGTTCGCTTTCGCCCCCGGGGAGGCGGTTTCCCACGACGATCTGACCGAGGTTGACGCCGTCGTGGACGCGTTGAGTCGTGCGATCTCCACGCGGGTCGATATCTGGGTGCCCTTCCCACTTGCCGACCTCGGGCGCGAGCAGCATGTCCGGCGCGTCAGTCTGGTCCTGCAGCGCCACGGCCTGAACATGCTGATGGGGCGCGAACTCAACCCCTGCACCCAGGACGGCGGATTCAGCGAGATCGACTTCGCGCTGCGTGCGGAGGTCCGCGCGGTCGACGGGCTTGATTGCGCCGCGCTGGCTGTCTCCGGGGCAGCGACGCTCGCCGAGGAGATCGAGCAGGCGCTGCGGCGGACCGATCCACCGCGACGCACCTCGTCAGTCCCGCCGCCGGACCAGCAATGCGCGGCCCGGAAGTCCGATGCAGCGGAGCGGTTCTACGGAACCGGGGACGTGGCGAAGTTCTTCGGCAAGTCGGTGCAGTGGGTGAACCGGGGCTTACGTACGAACGTGTTCACCCGTGCGGACGGATCGCCGATCGAACCGATCCGCACCGCAGGCAACCGGGGCAAGCGGCGGTTCACCGTGCCGATGCTGCGCGATATGGCTCGGTCGTGCTACCGCCGGGGCACCCTCGGCGAGGGCGAATACCTGGATCTCCTTGTCGTGCTGGCCTGGGCCGAGCAGGAATAGCTCTGATCCGAGCGCGTCCTGCGGCGTACCGTAGACATCACCGGTGACGATCGGAGGCGGTATGAACCTCGATATGAGCCTGGACCTCGAAGCGCTAAGGCGAATCCTGATCTGGTCGCTGGTCGCGAACTACGCGATTCTGCTGATCTGGTTCTCCGTCTTGGCGTGGGCGCATGACTGGATCTACCGTCTGCACACCCGGTGGTTCCAGCTGTCCAGGCAGACCTTCGACGCCCTGCACTATGGCGGGATGGCCGCCTACAAGATCGGCGTCCTGTTGTTCAACCTGGCACCCCTGGTCGGGGTGCTGGCCGCCACCTAGTACCGGTGACGGCCGGGTTCCCCGGTCGGGGCCGGCGGGGCCTTGACCTCGGGGCTGAACGAGTTGCCGCCGGTCGGGGAGAGGTTCTTCTCCGTGGGTTGAGCCGGGCTCGACGTTGGTGCCGATGAACTCGGAGTGGTGGTGGTCTCAGGCTTCTTTTCGTCGCTGCTGCAGCCTGCGGCCGCCGCGGTGACGATGGCAGCGGAACCCGCCAGCACCGCCATCTTCCTCATGAAACGCGCAGACGATCTCATCGGTCCCCCTTCTCAGCGGCGGTCGGGTCAAGTACCCGAACACTAGCCGATCCGCAGTCGCGGCCGTGATGGTTACGTCATTCGCGCGGACGGTAGTCGGCGTTATCCGAACCCACCCAGCACCTCCGAAGCGCGCCGCCAGTTCTGGCGGCGGCGTTCGAACGTCGCCCCGATCCACATCAGCAGCACCCCGGCGACGCCGACGGTGATCCACCGCGGCATCCGGACGATCTCGTCACCCCACTGGTCGATCGCCAGGATCAGCAAAGCGCCCGCGCCCAGGATCAGAGGTGCCTGCAGCCGCCGTCCGGCTCCGCCGATGACCGCCGCCAACGACATCGCCGTGGCGGAGATGAGCCGGGGCAGATCGTCGTCCACCATGCCGATCAGCATTGTCGGTCCGATCGCCAGAACGAGCGCGGGCCCGAGGGTCAGCCAGGACCGCCCGGGTCCGTTGCGCCACATCAGGATTCCGACGGCGAGTGCAGCCGCCGCGGCCGGCGCGGTATAGGCCTCCACGACCTCGACGTGGCCGGCGGCCAGCCAGGCCCACACGGCGCACAGCGCCAGCACCCCGGCCGCCGATCCGTAGCGCACGCGGCGTTGGGGCTGCAGGGCGGCGACCGCTGTGACCGGAACGAGGGCGGTCAGAGTCCCGGCCAGCCAGGGAGTCGACTGGGCCGCGACGGCGGTTCCACAGAGCGCCGCCGCCGCACCGGTGATCTCCAGCACCGTGCCGGAGCGGCCGCGCGCCAGGTAGAGCCCGGCCAACAGCACGGCCCCGGCTGCGATTGCCGCGGCGAATCCCCCGGCGGCAGGCCCGGCTCCCGCCGCCGACGTCGCCACCCCGGCAAACGTCACAGCGAGGGCGCCGGCAAGGGCACCGAAGAACTCCCGCGCCATGCCGGGCCGGGCTAGCAGGGCGGCCCCCGCGCCGGCGGCCGATCCCACCGCGAGGGTCGACACCGACGCCGTTGCGGACACCGCCGCCCATCCGGCCATCGGCGCCGCTGCGATAGCGGCACCCGGCAACAGTGCCCACCCCCGGCCGGGCTGCTCGCGGTCCACCAGAGCGGCGCCGAGCAGTGCCAGCACGAAGGCCGATGTGGTGGTGATCAACGCCACCAACACCGTTGATTCACCGTTGAGTGGACCCAGCGCTGCTGCACAAGCGACTGCAGCGGTGGTGATTCCGAGAAGTCCGCGACGGCTGATGCCGAGCACCAATCCGACGGCGGCGACCGTTCCGAGCGTCCCGATCGCTGACCATGACCCGATGAAGGTGCCGTTGCCCGGACCCTCGGCGGCTCCGCGGGCGATCAGGTCCGCGCTTCCGGTCCACGGGTCCGCGAACCACCCGAGCGGCCCGAGCAACGCCGGGATGCTCTGCAGGATCGACCACAACGTGCCGGGCAGCGCGAACAGCCCCCCGGCCACTGCGCCCGCCGCCCGCCACCCCGCCGGCAGCACCAGAGCGGTCAGCGCTGTCGCCCCGCCGGCCAGGACCGATGTAGCCAGCATCCCTTCGTCGTCGAGCAGTGGATTGAGCAGGGTGAGCACGGCCGCGGCAGGTGAGGCGCACACCAGCACGCCGAGGAGCGCCCGCATCGACGAATCGTTCGCCGCGCGACGGGCCAAGGCGGGGGCGGCCGACAGCGCCGCCATCGCCAGTGCAGGGGCGCAGGCGGCAGCGACCGTTCCGGGCTGACCGGCCGCGATGGCGGCGAGGACCAGCCCGGCGGCCCATGACCCGCCGGCGTGCAACCGCAGCGCCGTCCGGCCTTCCCGGAAGAGCCATCGCGAGGACTGCGCCACGGCGGCGACCACGCAGGCAGCCAGCACCGCGAACCCCAACGCCGCCGCCCACTCGGCGTCGGCAAACTTCACGATCAGCAGTTCGGCCGACATCGGCAGCAGCGCGGCCACTGCGAATCGGGTCGTACGCCGGCCGACCAGCACCCCCAGCAGTGCGGCGAACCCTGCTGCGGCGGCGGTGCCGATCGCCCACCACAGTTCGCCGGACATGCCCGCAGCCAGCCCGGCGCGCCGCCCGGCGTAGGCATCGACGAGTACCAGCACGATCGCGAGCCCCGCGAAGGCCTCCGCGGTGGCCGGCAGCGATCGGCGGAGTCCGATTGCCAGCGCGGTCACCACGGTGGTGGCGGCGAGAAGCAGCAGGGCGCGGCCGCCGTCGCCCATCCGCGACCATGCCACCGCGGTGAACGTCAGTGCAGACAGACCCAGCAGCGTCGCGCCCAGCGAGAGCAGCAACGCCCGGACTCGGGCGCCCGACCACTCCTGGCGTTCGGCCGGTGTGACCGGGCTGAGGGGCCGGCTTAAGGGAGGCGGCCACCCCGACAGAGCGAAGCGTCGCCGCTCGTACTCCACGACGAGAGCCTGGCGCTGTGCCATCAGCTGGCCCATGTGGGCGTCGACGGCCAGGATCTGGCTGCGCAGGGCGTCGAGTTCGGTCCGCGGGTCGCCGGCGGCAGGTTGTTCGGGGTGCACGGTGCTAGGACCCACTTTCGATCACTGTCGCCCCCTGTGAAAACTCCAACCGCCCGCTGTGGACCGGCCTGCCGACGAATCATTCCAATGCGTCGGACCCCGCTCCTACAATCCAGCAAAGGGGAAGGCGCGACAAGTCAAGGGGGAGAGATGTGTGTATTCGGCACACGGGTTCTGGCGGCAATCGCACTGTGCGCTGCCGTGGTCGGCGCTGCACTGGCCGGCGCAACTGCGGCCGCGGCGGCCCCGGGTGACCCGTTCATTCCTGACCCGCCGATCTGGTGCCCGGGCAACGATCCCAACGCTTTCGTCGCCTCGGGTTACGGCGGCTTTTGCGAGGGCCGCACCTACCCGGACGGCACCCGATGGAACACCTACCGGGTCGGCTTCTTCTGGCAGCCGATGCGCTGCATCATCCCTGACGGCACCGCGTTCCCTCCATTGGCGGCACCGGGTGGGTGCGGTGGGGCGTGGGGCGGTTGAGCGAGAACGGGCGCGCCGTCATGGCCCCGCGGCTGACCAGTCGGAGCACGCCGGCGGTCGGCTGATCTCGTTCGGCTGCCGATTCCCGCTCGTCTGGCCGGTGACCTGGCTATCGTCCCAACGATGACGGGCAATCGGGTGCGGGTGTTGACGGCGGCCGCTGCGTTGGGGTTGTCGCTGGCCGGACCGCAGGCGTTGGGTATCGCTGCCGCGGACAGCGCAGACGGCGATTCGGTGAGGGCCGGAGATTCGGTAAGGGCCGACGACAACTCCGGCACCCAGCGGACGCAGCCCACTCGGCAGGCCCGCACCGCCGGACCCCCGCGCGTGCCACGACCTGCTGCGGCCCGAGCTGCCGCGGCGTCCCCGTCTGGCGACTCGCCGACGACTCCGGCCGAGGCGCCGGTGGCACACTCCATCCCGCCCACGAAGATCCGGGCGGCCGCGAATCTCTCACGCCGCAACGTCACTCCGCCCGCCCCGGCGGCCGTCGCTACGACCGTCTCGCCGGAAGCGCCGCCGGCGGCGACACCAGAGATCTCGACCCAGGAGATCCCGATACAGAAGATCTCAACCCAGAAGATGACGGCAGCGGTCCCGCGCGTGACTTCGACCGGCGGTCCTGGCCGGCGCTCGGGCGCACCGGTTGCCCCCAGTGCCGAGGTGGTATCCGGGGCGTTGCTGATGGTGCGTCGTTCCCTGAGCGCCGACACGGCCCTCGCCGCGGCGCCGGTGGCCACAGCGACTGTGCTCGCCAACCCCTTGCAGGACTTCCTCACCGACGTCCGGACCTTCATCGCCACCTACGCCAACCTCTATCCGTGGTGGAGTGGCAGCCTGCTGCCCACCCCGATCAGGCAGTTCTTCTTCAGCGCCACCCCGGTCGCCGATCCGATGCAGGTGGAACTCGACCTCGCCGCGGGTGCGACCAGCCACGCCATCCCGTTCAGCGCCTATGACACCGACGGCCACCGGTTGGTCTACTCGGTACCGGACAAGGGCCTGCCCGGTGGACCGGGGTACGGCACTGTCACGGTCGACAACACGGCCGGCACCTTCACCTACACCCCCGATGTGGACTTCACCGGGACCGACACCTTCTCCTTCGTCGCCAGCGACGACACCTCAATCCACTTCCACGCCTGGGCAGGGCTGCTCAACGCCCCGTACGGAATCCTCGAGACGAGCCTGGCCGGCGGGCACCGGGTCACCGCGACGGTGACAGTGTTCAACAACGTCGACATCCGGCCCGATCCGGCGGTGGCCGTCTACACCGATATCGTCGGAGACTTCAGTTTCCTGACCTACAACGTCTCGGGGCTGCCGTTCCCGTTCTCCGGTGCGGCGTTGCCGCGGATCACCAACAGCCTCGAAATCGGTTCGCGGCTCAATGGTTTCGACGTGGTCAACGTCCAGGAGGACATCGCCTACCATCCCTTCCTGATCACCGCCGCCGAGTTCCCGGACCGGACCGCACCGTCGGTTCCGACCTGGGCCTGGCCAGTGGGGGTGCCGTTCTCCGACGGGCTGAACTCGCTGTCCTCGTACTACCTGGAGAGCCTGGACCGCCAGGCTTGGACCACCCGACCGGACCTGCTCAATCCTGGCGGGTTCACCTACACCCGCCAGCACATCCCGGGCGGTTCGTCGATCGACGTCTACAACGTCGACACCAGCGGCGGATCGTTGACCAACGCCGAGATCGCCCAACTATCGGACTTCATTCAGCAGAACTCCATCGGCCGGGCCGTCATCGTGGCCGGTGATTTCGGCCAGTTCTATTCCGATCCGGACCAGACGCTCACCGCCTTCGCCGCCGCCAACGGCCTCACCGACGCCTGGGTGCAGGTCGAATTCGGCGGGGTGCTCCCCACCGAAGCGGATCAGTGCGCCTATGCCGACAGCTGCGAGCAGCCGGACAAGGTCTTCTACCGCGATGCCGCGCCGCTGAGCCCGCTCGACCCCGCCACCAGTCCGGTCCGGTTGCAGGCCCTGAGCTACACCAACGAGGGCCTGAGCTTCCTCAACACCAACGGCCAGGACCTCTCCGCGAGTCGGCCCCAGTCGGTGGACTTCGGCTACACCGTCGATGCCATCGGCCCGATGACCGTCGATCCGGCGAACTGGATGGGGGACCTGCCGGCGTTGTCGACACTGCCGCTGACCGAGATTCCCATTCCCGGCACCCACGACTCGGGCAGCTACGGCATCACCGCGCAGTCGCCGTGGGCGCTGACCGCGCAGAGCCAGTTCGGCTTCCTCACCGAGCTGCCCGGCTTCCTGCAGGACCTCATCGTCAAACCGATCGCCGCCGGCTGGGCGAAAACCCAGTCCAACGATCTCTATGACCAGTTCAGCGAGGGCATCCGCTACGTGGACCTGCGACTGACCAACGAGCCGGACGGTCAGGTTTATCTCGAGCACGGTCTGCGGTCGGTGCTGTTCACCGACGCTGTCGACGACATCGCCGCGTTCGCCACCGAGCACCCGCGCGAAGCGCTGGTCATCTACATCCAGGGCATCAACAACTTCACCCCGGAGACCCACGCTGCGGTCATCGCGCAGATGACCGAAGCATTCGGGTCGCGGATGGCACCGCGGGTGATGGGCACCTCGTCGACCCTGCAGGACCTGTGGGAGGCCGACAAGAACGTCATCGTCGTCTACAACAACGCCACCGCCGTCGCCGCCGACCCGAACCTCTGGCCCGACGGCACGCTGTATCGGCCCTGGCCGCAGGTGGCATCGGTGCCGGCCCTGCTGGAAGGCAACGAGACCAATCTGGCCAACCGGCCGCCGGCCGCGATCTGGGGCATGTTCGGCGAGTCGACCCCCGGCGTGCTCAACTACGTCACCGGCATCCTCACCCTCGGCACCCGCAACATCGAAGAGTTCATGTTCAATGTGCACCCGCCGGTTCAGCAGTGGATGCGGGTGAACTTCAAGTCGGAGCTGAACCTGACGACCGCCGACTGGTACCGGGAGTTCTGGCCGGCCGGTTCCACCTACGTGCGCGACGGCATCGGAGCGGTGTACGAGACGCTGGGTCCGCGGAAGTCGGAACTGGCGGTCTGATCGAACGGCCGAAAGCCCCGGCACGAGACAGCTGGCTGGGCCAGAATTCGGGGCGATGACGTGTTGCATTCTGGGTTTGGTGTTGATGGCGGCGATCGGTCGCGTCCGCCGGTTGTTCGGCGCCCGGCCAGTCTCGACGCCGGACCTGTTCGCCCCGGTCGCCCGCCGTCCGGCGCCGGGTGAGACGTTGCCCCCGGCCCCGGTGATCGGCCCCGAGTCGGATGGCGTGCCGGCGCGGTCGGCGGTACTCGGCTATTGCGCCGTCGGGATCGCGCTGGTCCTGGTGGGCGCCCCTGGGTTGATCACAACCGGGCTGCTGACCAACACCGGTTCGGCCGGACAGTGGCTGCTGCGCACGGTCTGCTACGCGGCCGCCGTCGCCGCCGCCCTTGCGCTGCGGAGGTCGACGGCGATCTGGCGCGCCCCGAGGGGCGTGGGACCGGCTCTGGTGATCGCGGGGACGATCATCTTCGAACTCGGTGTGCTGGACATGCACGTCTTCCGGGTCATCGCGATCGACAGCTCAAACATCCTGCAGATGTTCGTCTTTCACAACATCGGACCCGTTGTGGCGATCATCGGCGGGGCGGTTTTGGGCTACGGATCGCTGGGTCGCAGCAATACCGCATGGCGATCGTCGAGGTCGACCGATACCAGTGCGCAGCCGTCGTCGTCGGCGGTGACGGTGGCCTCAACACCGCCGCTGACCTGGTAGTCATGTCGTGGCGCTAGTCGCCCGATACCCAAAACGGTTCGCCCGCCGCCGTTTCCGGGCCGCAGCACCAGATCGAGCGCCCGGCCGTCGGTCACCGCGCGGGTGACCAGCACGTCGGGATAGGCGGCCTGGGCGAGGACCGGGCCGGTCTTCCACTGCTCCGGAACCTCGCCGGCAAGGAGGTCCCGCATGGCGTCCTGCCGGGTGAACCGGGCCAGGACGTGCCCGGCGTTACCCCAGCTGGATATTCCGGTGTATGCCCGGGCACCGTCGCGGCGCACCGTCTCGTAGCGCTTGTCCAAGGACACCTCGAGTGCGTCGGCCATCTCGTCGTCGCCGAACTCCTTGGCGGCGGCCATCACCGAGACGCGGCTCATGCCGGTTCCGCGGGTGTAGTTGCCCGGGTCGATGATCTCCCAGGCGGTGGCATCGATCTTGACGTCGTCTCCCTCGAGGCGAATCAGATTGGCGCGCAGGTTCTCCCAGGTTTTGCGGGCTTGCTCGGGCATGGAGAAATGCAGCCAGAACGACATCACCCCGTCGTTGCCCACCGACGGTCCCATGAAGAATTTGAGCGGCCCACGCGCGGCGAGGAACCGGTTGTCGGGGCGCAGATACCGGTGTGTGCGGAGGGCCTGCGTCATCTGATCGATGCGGTCTTCGCTGAGATCGGTGCCGTGCAGGCGGTCGTGCATGAGGAGCGTCGCCAGCGAGAACGCATTGCACATCGGGTAGATCAGCCGCGGCTCGCACGGATAGAGCGGCCCGTGCGCGCTGATGTCCATGTTGTGCACGATTGCCCGGCACAACGAACCGAACTCGTAGACGTACTCGGTGTCGTCGTTCCAGCGCAGGGTCAGCGCGCCGGGGGCGGAGAACCGGGCGTCGTTGAGGGTTTCGAAGACGCCGAGCATCACCCCGAAGAACCCGGTGTACATCACGTTGGCGAACTTGATCGGGTCCGGATCCCACCGCTGGTAGCCGACGAGGCACTCGTGCGCCCAGTACCCCCACACCCGCTTGTCGCGCATCTTCTCGATGGCGTTGGCCTGCGCCTCGGTGAGGTAGCCGGTGAAGGCCGGTGTGTAGCGGTACTGGGCCATCGCCAGCGCGTAGCAGGTGTAGTTCAGCTGATAGCGCAGCGCCGAGAGCAGGTACTGCTCGATATGGGAGAAACCGTCGAAGCGGTCCAGCGGTTGCAGGCACAGATCCAGCAGATAACGCTGAAGTTCCAGATCGTCCGGCGTGAGTTCGTCGACGGACCGGCCACCGGAATCGACCCGGTGCGCAGTGCCGGTCATTCGGTGCTCCTTATCGTGGGCTGCGTCAGCTCAGCGGATCCCCGGTCAGCTCAGCGGATCCCCGGTCAGCGCCTCCGGCCCGATCACTTCGCTGAACCCGTGGCGCAGGCTCTCCATCAGCTGCTCGCGGTCGCTGACCGCGGCGTCGTCACTGCTCACCCCCACGTTGGCGGTGCCGTTGTAGGTCAGCATCGTCACGTTGATCGCGGCGCCGATGGTGCCCACCAGGGGATACATCCGCTCCACTTTCGCCCCGGCCAGCCACACCGGAACCGGGATGCCCGGCACGTTGGACGCGGTCAGATCGGAGGTCTGCGCCGCCGCCGACACCATCTCCGGCGGCAGGAAACGGCTCAGCTCGGCGAGGTAGTCGGCGAGTTTCAGAGCCGGCTCAGCCCGCCAGCCGCGGACGGTGTCAGCCGCGGCGGCCAGCACATCGTCGATGGCGTTGCTGACCGGGATCTCGAAGCGCGCGATGGTCACCGCGTTGCTCTGATCGGCTGAGGTGCGCAGCGAGATCGGCATGTTCATCCGCAACTCGCTGATGGGATTGCCCATCGCCTCGTGGTAGTGGTTCATGCCGACGCTGATCGCGGCCAGGAACAGGTCGTTGACCGTCCGATCGCGCCGGGCGGCCGCGGCGCGGAACTGCTCGAAGTCCATCTCGATGGTGTCGAAGTGGTAGTTGATGCTGCGGCCCTGCAGGATCGGTGACATCGGCCCGAGCGGGACCTTGGTGAACTTCACCAAAGACCCCGCGGTGTCGCGGATTTTGCCGATCAGGCCCAGCGGGTTTTTGATCGCCGACAGCGCGAACGGGACGGCGCCCTTGACGACGTCCTCAGCGGTCTTGGCGACCAGCCCCAGGTTGTTGCGGACCACCGCCTGCATGAAGCCGGTGGCGTCGAGCACGACCGCTTCCGGCGCGTCCGGCATCGGGCCGAGGTCGGCGCTCTCCTCGGCGAAGTCCAGCAGTGCCAGGCCCAGCTGGACCGCGCCCTGGCCGTCGGCGATGGCGTGGTGCAACTTCTGGATCACCACGGATTTACCGCCCGGCAGATCCTCCAGCACCGTCACCTGCCACAGCGGCCGGTCCTTGTCGAAGTCGGCCATACTCGCCCGGCGGGCGACGTCGAGCACATCGGCCCAGACGGACCCCTTCGGCATGGAGAACCGCCGCATGTGGAAGGACAGGTCGAAGTTCGGGTCCACGACCACGCGCGGGGTCTGGAAGTCCAGCGGACCCTCCACCACCTTGGACCGCAGTACCGGCGCCAGCCGGCTGGCCCGCTCGTAGCGGTCGCACAGCCTGTCCCAGTCTGGGTTCTGGTCAAGGACCATCACACCCAGGATCGTGGAGCGCATGACCGGGTCGTCGGTGGCCATCCGCCAGGTCGCGAAGTCCCAGCCGCCCATCCGGCGGGCCTGGGTGACGGTCTCGCCGCCGCGCAGCACCCGCGGGGGGGTCTTTGCGGCGGGCGCCTTCTTGGCGCCCGGGGCCGCCGTGACGGTGGACTTCTTGGCCGGCGCTTTCTTGGCCGGCGCCTTCTTGGCCCGTGTTTTGTTCGCTGGGCTGTTCGCCGGGCTGTTCTCCGGGCTGTCCGCCACGTGATCCTCCTCAGTGGGTGACCACCGTCGGTCACCGTTAGGGGAATCCTGTCATCAACCGTCCGGGCGGTCAGCAACTTGGTCGGTCCAACATGGGAAACCGGGGAATCGTCTATCCAGGAAGGCCTGTGATATACGTCATATTCCTGATATTTACCTGAGCGTCGAGTGCGAGGCGGTAGCAATGAACGGTCCGATGGCCCCTCATCCGGGTCGGCGGCGCGGCGGCCGGCACCGGGTTTCGGTGGGAACTGTGCGCCTCGTCGACGACGGTTCCGGCGTGTGGGCGCTGTCCCGAGGCGCCCGCCCAGTCGACCACGTGGGTCGGGTGGGGGCACTCGCGGTCGCTCTCGGCGTCGGCGGCGCGATCATCGGGCTGCCCGCGGTGGCCGCGGCCGACACCGGCTCCGATGGTTCGGCAGGTTCGGCCCAGTCGGCCCAGAGCCAGTCGGCCCAGAGCCAGTCGGCCCAGACTGTGGATCCAACGGAACCCACTGCGGTGCAGGCCGATTCGCGACCGGCGCGCGGTGGGGCAGATCGTGCACCCAGCACTTCCAGCGGCCCGGTCGACGCATCATCCGCAGATCCCACCGGGACGGTCGGCACCGCGGAGGACGACTCGCCTGCGCCGAGCAGTCGGGGAGGGCGGAGTTCCACCACGCTTGGTTCCACCGCGCTTGGTTCCACCGCGCTTGGTTCCAGCACGCTTCGCGGCGCCGACTCCGACACCGCCAACGACTCCGGCGGCACGAACGTCGATCCGGGGATAGGGGGCCGTGGTGGTGCGCAGCGCACCGGCGCCGCGCCGGACGGACCGGACGGGTCCACCTCCGCGCAGAGTTCGGCTCGGGCCTCGCTCGGTGTGGCCGGGGAGATGACGCAGAACGCCGAAAGCGGCCCGCGCCCGAGCCCGGCCCCCGCCGCCACGGCATTGGAGACCGTCATCGCTGAGCCGGGCGGTGACACACCGGTGATGACCGCGGCCGGCGCCAGCCCGGGGCTCTCCGGACTCGACGCTGGACTGCCGGACTGGCTGCGCGGCGACGGCTCTGGTACCGGGCTGATCGCGCCGCTGGCCTGGGCCGCTGTGGCTGTCAGCCGGCGCGAGGTTACCGGTGGTCTCACGACGGCACCGCCCGCCGCCGCGGCCGGCACCGGGGAGCCGGTCGATCCGGCCGGGCTCGGCGCCGCCGCGGAGGTCGAGGCCGCAAAGTTGTCGGCGGCGGTCACGGCCGTCGACCCGGTTGCCGCGTTCGTCCGGATCTTCATCGGTGACGGCACCGCCGACAACCCGAATGCCGGCATCCTCTACGGCAACGGCTACAGCTACACCGGTTACGAGGGGGCCTGCACCGAGGGTGCCTGCGATGGCGGCAACGGTGGCCTGATCGGCAACGGCGGCAACGGATTCAACGGAGGCAACGGTGGTTCGGCGGGCTTGTTCGGCAATGGCGGTGCCGGCGGACACGGGGTGCTGGGCATCAACGGCGGTGCGGGCGGCAATGGGGGCAGCGGCGGTCTGTTCTTCGGCGACGGTGGCGCGGGCGGTGACGGCGCTTCGGTCACCGGCGAGACCGGGGTCGGAGGCAATGGCGGCGCGGGCGGCAGCGCCGGACTGCTGATCGGAAACGGTGGCGCCGGCGGTGCCGGTGGCGCCGGGGCAAGCGCCGGCGGTGCCGGCGGGATCGGCGGTCGCGGCGGTCTGTTGGGCGGCAACGGCGGTAACGGCGGGGTCGGTGGGGTTGCCAGCAGCGCCGAAGGGGTCAACGGGGCCAACGGCGCCGGTGGCGCGGCCGGGTTGTTGTTCGGCAACGCCGGACTGGAGGGCGGGGTGACGGTCCCGCTGCCGGCCTCGATCTGGGACGACATCTCGAATTTCTTCAACAGTGTCATCGAATGGACCGCCAGCGCCATTCAGGAGATTCTGCACCTGATCGAGCAGCCGCTGACCGACCTGATCAGCGGCTTGTTCTCGTTCATCGGACCCGAATGGGCGGATGTCGCCGACATCGTCGTCAATGCGGTCTTCACGATCTTCAACACGTTGGTGCTCCACAGCATCGGTCTGGATACCCTCGCGCCGTTGGCGACGCTGGTGGAGAACCTTGCCTCTAACAACCTTGTGCTGCAGTACGTTTCATACTGGGTCTCCGAGGTCTCCGCCCTGGCCGGGCTGCCCGCCGACGTGCGCACCACGATCGGCAACGCGGTGGCCTACTTCGTCCAACTCGCGTTCGGTAACTCCACGGTCGGCAACGCGCTGATCCCGGTGTTCGGCGCGGTGACCCTGCCGACGGGCCTCATCGGGCTCGCCGACTTCCTCTACAACCTGGTCATCTCCGGGTTCAATTTCAAGCAGGCGCTGGTCAGCATGATCGGCATCCCGGTTCGCAACGAACTGGGCACGTTCCTGGGCACCACCGCCGTGCAGGAACAGTTCGGAACCGCTGCGGCCGGCGCGTTGAACGTGCTCACCGGTCAGTTCACCCCCGACTGGGCCGGTACGGCCCCGGCCGATCCTGCGGTGGCCGGGTACCTCGGCGAGTTGGTCGCCGACGCCCTGGTCGGTGCGGGCAGTCCCGACGCGGCAGCGGTCGGCGCGATCGTCACGAGTGCCGTCGCCACCCTGCTTGCCGACACCGGCGGAACTTTCGCTGCTGTCGCCGACACCGCGATCGAGACCTTCCTGAGCCAGCCCGGGGTCAGCACTATCGCGGCCACCATGGCGGTCAACGCCATCCTCGGCTTCCTGGGCGCGACCCCGCTGCCGGTCGAGGGCTCGCTGGCCGATGCCGCCGGCGTCACCGCGAGCACCGCGGTCGCCCAACTGCTGTCCGACGCCGCGCTCCCGGGGCAGGTGGGCAACTTCCTCGAAACCCTGATCATCGGGCTGACCGGCAACGAGGGCGTCCAGACCGTCGCCAGGGAGCAGGCCCGCAACCTGGTCATCGGGGAGCTCGGCGACACCCCGCTCGGTCAGGGCGTCGCCGACGTCGTGGGTGACGTGGTGACCGCTCTGGTGGCGGACACCGCCTTCACCGGGGGACTGGCGACTACGGTCGGTTCGCTGCTGGGCGACTTCCTGGGCCAACCCGGAATGGCCGCCGACCTGATCGCCGCCGCCGGTGCGATCGCCGCTGCCGAGTTCGGCGCGGACCCGACCACAGAGGTCCAACAGGCGATCGACGCGCTGCTTGCCGAATCCACCTTCCAGAACGGCGTCGGTGCCACCGTGTCGGATCTGGTGAGCGGGCTGCTGTCCGATGCAGGCGTGGTCGGAGCGGTGGGAACCGCTGTGACCGAACTGATCTCCGGCGTGGCGGGGCTGCAGGCAGTGCGGACCCTGGCCGGCGATGAGGTCGCACGCCTGGTGTCCCACGAGTTGGGCGGCGGGGCGTTCGGCGACGCCGTGGCGGGCGTGGTCCGCGACGTGGTGACCGGACTGCTGGCGGACGATGCCTTCACCGGCGGACTGGCCACCATCGTGGGGTCGGTGCTGACGGACTTCTTCGGCCAGCCCGGAATCCCGGCCGCACTCGGTGAGCTGGCCGACGACGTCGTCGTCGCTCTGCTTGGTGGTTCGGATGCGCTGGCCGCGTTGGAAGCCGCTCTGCCAGGACTGTTGGGCGACAACGACTTCCGCAACGGTGTCGTCACGACAGTGACTGACGTCGTGGATGCGCTGTTCACCGACACCGGTGTCCTCGACGGCCTCGGTGACGCACTCGCCGGGTTGGTCACGGGGTTGGCCGGCGAGCAAGCGGTGCGTGAACGGGCCGCCGCGGAGATCAGGGTCAACGTGGCGACCGCACTCGCGGGGAACCCCGCGGCCGCCGGCATCGCCGAGGCTGTCGGAGCGACGGTGGCCGGACTGCTCGCCAACCAGTCCTTCATCGTGCCGTTGGCCGCCGCACTCGGCGCGGTGCTTCCCGACTTTTTCGGCCAGCCGGGCATGGCCGGTGCCCTGGCCGGTGCCGCCGGACTGCTGACCACCGATGTGCTCGACGGTGTGGAACCGTTCGCAGTGCTGGAGGCGGTTGAGCAGTACCTGTTGGGCGACAGCGCGTTTACCGGTGGTGTCGGCGGAACCGTCACCGAAGTTCTCGGCGGGCTGCTGTCCAACGGCGGCTTCACCTGGTCGCTGGGCACCACCGTCACCGGACTGGTCTCCGCGCTGGCCGCCGTCCCGCAGGTGCCGGGCGTGGCGGGTGAGGCGGTCGCCGCATTCGTGGAGACCGCGCTGGCCGGCAACGACGCCGCTCCGTCGGTGGCCGCACTGCTGGGCAGCGCCGTCACCGAACTGCTGGCTGATCAGGCGTTCAGCGGCGGTGTGGCGGCTGTGTCGGGTTGGGCGGTGAACAGTCTGCTCAGCGCGCCCGGAATGTCGGAGGCCTTGTCGGGCCTCGCCGGTCAGCTTGCCGTCGCCATCCTGAACGGCGCCGATGTCGCCGCCCTGCTGCCGGGCGCCCTGCAGGGTCTGCTCGGCCAGTCCGCTGTCCAGAACGCCCTCGACGGAACTGTGGCGGGCGCGGTGAGCCTGCTGCTCGGCAACGCCGGCCTGGTGGGCGCGGTGGGCACCACCCTCACCGGGCTGCTCTCCGGCGCGCTGACCGACCCGGTGCTCGAGGACCTCATCGGGCAGCAGGTTGTCGCGCTCGTCAGCGGAGTCCTCGGGGACACCCCGGCCGCCACCGACATCGGAGTCGCCGTCGCCGGCGCGCTGATCGAACTGCTGGCCGCCCCGGCCTTCAGCGACGGACTTGCGGACGTGGTCGGCACTGTCCTGACCACCTTCCTCGACCAGCCCGGAATCGCCGGGGCCCTCGGCGACACCGCGGGCAGTCTCGTC
>MTBK01059945.1_pt1 | contig 23254 bp, 19 predicted proteins | sample 1535981 | NCBI WGS metagenome assembly MTBK01 (sample SAMN06109225, study PRJNA356200) | anaerobic digester metagenome | isolation source: biogas reactors fed with pig manure or primary and secondary sludge | place: Spain | collected 2016-06-30
ACGGCTATGCGCCTGACGGCGGTTCGGCGGTAGAGCTGGTGCAGCGCCTTATCGGCTGAAAACCCCGGATCTGATTTGATAAACACACACTTTATTTAAAGCAAGAACGATCAGGGCTGTCTTGAAAGGCAGCCCTTTTATTAATTGTACTGTCAGGCAGGCAACAGGAGTTTATACGGCAGAAACTAGCATTTCAAGACCTGACCCCAGTTCCAGCCGGATTCAAAGGCGCGGTTGTTGAGCTGAAGATGTTGTAAGGGGACCAGTCCGGCAATGGTGTTAAGCCAGGTTTCCCGGGGAAAAGGGAGCCGGCGGGCCAGTATGCCCAGGAGAAAGAGGTTGGCGCTGCGGGGATGGCTGCGGACAGGCTCCTCAGCGGAGGCATTAACCGTGATGACATTTATATTACCGGCTGACAGCATGGACTCGATCCCTTCCGGGTAAGGACATTCTCCCGTGAGCACAGGCAGGGGAGCGATGGCTTGCATATTAACAACAGCAGTGCCCTGCGGTGAAAGCCAGGGCAGGGAGCGCAGCGCCTCAAGCTGCTCGAAAGCCAGGAGAAAATCCGCTTCTCCCGGCGGGACCAGTGGAGAATAAACCTTGCGGCTGAAACGGACATGAATAAGCACACTGCCGCCGCGCTGGGCCATTCCCTGTGTTTCGGAACTTTTCACATCATAATTTTCAGCCAGTGCAGTCCCGGCAATGATCTTGCCAGCCAACAGTGTGCCCTGACCGCCTACGCCGGCAATGATGAGGTCGGCTTTAGCCATCCGCTCCGACTCCTTTCATGGTGGAGATGGCCTCGTGGAGGCAGAGCTGGGCGCAGAGGCCGCAGCCGTTACAGAGAGAGGGGTCGATAAAGGCGGGTCCATTTTTTACCTCCTGGCTTAATGCAGGGCAGCCCAGACGCAGACAGACTGCGCAGCCGCGGCATTTCTCCGGGTCAACCAGCAGGGGCGCGTTCCGGGTCTGCTCAAGCAGGGCGCAGGACTTGCGGACAATGATTACTGAAGGTTCCCCTGCATCAAGTTCTCTTTCAATTACATTCTGCAGTTCCTGAAGTTTCATCGGATCTGCTGTGATGACACGTTTTACGCCAATAGCCCTGCAGAGCGGCTCCAGCTCCAGGGGCGCTCTTTTTTCTCCCTGGAGGGTCAATCCGGTGCCCGGGTGGTCCTGGTGTCCTGTCATGGCGGTGGTGCGGTTGTCCAGAATGAGGACGGTAGCCTTGCTGCCGCTGTAGACCATATCGATGAGCGGAGTGATACCCGAATGAAAGAAAGTGGAATCCCCGATTACCGCCACGGTGCGTCCTGACAGCTCTGGATCAGCCCGCTCCATCCCTAAGGCCTGGCCGATCCCGGAGCCCATGCAGATGCAGGTATCAAGCGACTCCAGCGGAGGCAGTGCTCCGAGGCTGTAACATCCCACATCGCCGGGTACATTTAATTTTAGCTTGCGCAGCACGTAGAAGAGGCCGCGGTGAGGGCATCCCGGGCAAAAAAGCGGCGGGCGCGAAGGGAGTTCAGGGAGGGAAAAACTGCTTTTATTTACCAGGCACCTGCCATTGCCAATCTTTTCGCGGATAATATCCACACCAAGTTCACCTATGACTGGGAAAAGATCTTTGCCTCGCACCGGTAATCCCAGGCGCAAAGCCAGGATCTGCTCCTCGAGAAAGGGATCCAGCTCTTCTACGACAATGATCTCTTCCACTAGCCCGGCAAAGTGGCGCAGTAGCTGTGCGGGCAGGGGATAGCTAAAACCGAGCTTCAGCAGGGTGGCATCGGGAAGCGCTTCCCTGACATACTGGTAGGCAATTCCAGAGCAGACAATGCCGTATGTTGTTGACCCTTTTTCAATCCGGTTTAGCGGAGAGAGGTCAGCCGCCTGGCGCAAAGCCTCCAGCCGTTTTTCCACCAGGGGGCGCCGCTGCCGGGCAAACCCTGGAATCATTACATACTTGGCAGGGTCTTTCCGGTAGCCATGGCATACCCTCTCCACTTTTTCACCAGGTTGTACCAGGCTTCGGGAATGAGAGATTCTGGTGGTTGTTCGCAGAATAAGAGGTGTATCAAACTCTTCACTGAGCTGAAAGCCGGCGATAACATAATCCCTTGCTTCCTGGCTGTCCGATGGTTCCAAAAGTGGGATTTTTGCCAGACGGGCGTAATGACGGTTGTCCTGTTCGTTCTGAGAGCTGTGCATACCGGGATCATCGGCGCTGACAAGCAGCAGTCCGCCGCCGACACCGGTGTAAGAAAGGGTCATGAGCGGATCAGCAGCCACGTTTACCCCTACATGTTTCATTGCCGCAAGTGCCCGGGCGCCTGCCAGCGAGGCGCCGATGGCCACCTCCAGGGCTACCTTTTCATTGGGGGACCAGCTGGCATGCACACCAGGGTAGTGCGACAGTTGCTCCAGAATTTCCGTGGAGGGAGTTCCGGGATAGGCTGTGCCTACGGTGACTCCGGCTTCAAAAGCGCCGCGGGCGATTGCTTCGTTTCCTGACATCAATTTTACTGACATGTCATCTTCCTGTCTGGCGATCATTGCTGCATCCGCTCCCTCTAGTGAGAAGAATATTTAAGCACCATCCCCGGGAAAAGATTAAAGATCATATATCCGCTCACTGCTGATCACGGGGATACCCTTCTTTTGCAGCACTTGCAGAGCAGCAGGAATATTATCCACGCGCATCAGAATCAGGGCATTTTCGGTGCGCTTCTGGAGAAAGGCGTACAAATATTCGATATTGATCCCGGCAGATTCCAGGGGTAAAAGTACGCTGGTCAGCCCTCCCGGTACATCGGGGACCTCAACGGCGATTACTTCGGTGACTGAGGCCATAAAGCCTTTTTCCCGCAGAACAGTGCAAGCCTTATCAGGCTCATTAACGATCAATCTCAGAATTCCGAAATCAGAAGTGTCGGCGATGGAAAGTGCGCGAATATTTATCCCCGCTTCGCCGAGAGCCTGGGAGACGCTGATCATCCTGCCGCATTTGTTCTCAAGAAATATGGAGATCTGTTTGACCATTTGACAACCTCCTTGTCACAGGATCCTTCAGGGCGAAGGATTGTTATCGGGCATTGCGCCGGTCGAGTATCCGCTGCGCCTTCCCTTCGCTTCGCGGGATCGACTTTGGCTCAACGAGTTTCACTGATGCGGAAATACCCAGAACACTGACTATCTCCTCGCGGATCGTTTTCTCCAGGTCTTCAAGCCCTTTGACCTTGTCCGAAAACATCTGCTCTGTAAGTTCCACCTGGATCTCCAGGGTGTCCAGGGTTCCAACCCGGTCTACAATGAGCTGGTAATGGGGTTCCGTTTCTCCGATCTCCAGCAGGATGCTTTCCACCTGCGAGGGGAATACATTTACCCCCCGGATGATAAGCATATCGTCTGTTCGCCCGCTAATCTTGGCTAACCGCATATGGGTGCGGCCGCAAGAGCAGGGCTTGCGTGTCACAGAGGTGATATCCCCTGTCCGGTAGCGCACCACCGGCAGCGCTCCCTTGGTAATGGTGGTGATTACCAGTTCGCCAGTTGCACCCTCCGGAAGAATTTCTCCACTGGAGGGGTCAACAATTTCAGCGATAAAGTGATCTTCCCCCAGATGCAGTCCATCCCTGCTCGGGCACTCATAGGCAACACCCGGCCCCATTACCTCGCTGAGGCCGTAAATGTCAAAAGCGCTAATCTGCAGCTTCTCTTCGATGACATGGCGCATATTATCAGACCAGGGCTCAGCTCCGAAAAGACCGGACTCCAGTTTTAGCCCCGAGGGTTCTATCTGCATTTCCTCCATGGTTTCAGCTATATTCAGGGCATAGGAGGGGGTGCAGGCGAGCAGGGTGCATCTCAGATCCCTGATCATACGCACCTGGCGTTTTGTCTGCCCTCCCGAGACGGGCACTACTGTGGCTCCGATTTTCTCTGCCCCATAATGAACTCCAAGGCCGCCTGTAAAAAGACCGTAGCCGTATGCAACATGGATTACAGAGTTACGAAAAGCACCGGCGGCGGTAAGTGCCCGGGCCATCAGTTCCGCCCATACCTCCAGGTCATCCCTGGTGTAGCCCACTACTGTAGGAATGCCTGTTGTTCCCGAGGATGAGTGGATCCGTACCACTTCGCTCAGGCCGTTGGTGAAGAGTCCGTAGGGGTAGTTATCCCGCAAATCGTTTTTTATGGTGAAGGGCAGCCTGGCAAGATCCTTCAGCGACCGGATGTCGCCCGGCTCCGCTCCTATTTCCCCAAATCGCTGCCGGTAATAAGGCACAAGCTGGTATATTGTTTCCAGTGTCTGCTTTAGCCGTAAATACTGCAGCAGCTCAAGCTTCTCCCGCGGCATGGCCTCACAATTTTGATTCCACATCATTTTCCCTCCACCGTCTTCGTGATTGAGATATATAAATTACTTTATTCCATGAAAGAAAGGGTTCTCCTGCCACCTGTTTTTTCAATTGATATAGATGAGCCGCCCGTCGATACCGGGAATACCCGAAATTCTGCTGCAGTAGTGCTTCGGGTATTAAAGGGAGGAAGTCAGGGGAAAACAATAGGGTATTGCTGGGTAGAATTGCGGGGTGGGAGGCGTTCATGAAGGGAACAGGTACAATAAAAGGTCTTCCCGAACTCGCCGGGGTTCAAAGAGAGATGGAGAAAACTCTTCACCAGGTGCCCTGCGGAAGCGGCGAAATGATAGCATTTCTTCTGAGAAGGAGCGGTAAAATGCTGCGTCCGCAGCTGCTGCTTGCCAGCGCAGCCCTCTCAGGGGAAGGCAGGCAGCTAAGGGGTGCTCTCCTTTTAAAGACTGCCGCAGCAGTGGAGTTGATCCATATTGCCTCTTTGGTTCACGATGATATTATCGATGAAGCCGGAGTAAGGCGTGGAGAGGAAGCTCTGCACCTGCGCTGGGGCAACCGCCGGGCTGCCCTGGCAGGCGATTTCCTGCTGGCCCGCGCCTTTGACCTGTTGAGCCGCCCGGGTTGTAATAAAAATGTGCTCATCCTGCTGGCCCGCACAGTATCCCAGCTTTGCCTTGGGGAAATCTGTCAGCTTAATTATCAGTATCGCTGGGAGCTCATCGAAAAACAATACTACCGGGTTATAGATCTCAAGACAGCCTGGTTCATCGCCGCCTGCTGCGAAGCCGGTGGGTGGATTTCAGGCGCCGCCCCGGTACACCGCCGTGCGCTGCGCCGGTTTGGGCTCAAGCTTGGTCAGGCTTTCCAGATTGCCGATGATATCCTCGATTATACCGGTTCTCAAGAGCAGCTGGGCAAACCTGCCGGAAATGACATTAAACAGGGGAGGCCCACCCTGCCGCTGATCCACCTCTTTGCCACTCAAAGAAAATATTTGGAAATCTTGCGGGTATTACCCGTGAATGTGAATTCAACAGTACCTGCCGAAATTAGAAGGAAACTCCGCCAGGCTGTAATAGAGAACGGTTCCCTTGATTATGCCTCTGCTGCTGCCTGTAAAAAGCGGGCAGAAGCTCTGGAGAGTTTGCAGTGTTTTCCACTTTCTCCGCAAAGGCAACTACTTGAAAAGATTGCTATGGCATTAACAATTCCCCTTTGCAGGAAATCAAAGGGGTCTTATTGATTTAGAGGCAAAACTATTTTAGAATAAGAATATGAAATTCTTTAACCCATTACTATTGTGAGGTGAAAAGATGTCGGAAATTATCAATATCACTGAAAAGGAATTTGAAGACAAGGTGATAGCAGAGCAGCTGCCGGTTCTCCTGGATTTCTGGGCGCCCTGGTGTATGCCTTGCCAAAGGATTGCGCCTGTTCTAGACGAGCTCGCCGCTGATTATCAGGGGCGGCTGAAAATAATCAAGGTAAATGTAGATGAGAATCCAGGGCTGGCTGAGCGTTTCGAAATTATGGGTATTCCCACCATGCTTCTCTTCAAAGGTGGTTCGACGGTGTTAAGCTTTAGCGGCGCCGTCTCAAAAACAGAGCTGACCAACAAGATCGATCCCCATCTCTAATTACTTTGGCTCATAACATGTAGAAAGTCAGCAAACCGGTGCAAAGGCACCGGTTTGCTGACTTGTCTGGGAGGGGCGATTATCCTGTAATTTTACTGATCTTAAAGGATTTAACGATAAAACAGAGAAACCATCTCTAAAAATAAAATTGTGTAGGAGGCATCAGCTTATGGAAAAATCGTTGTTTTCTGTTCCTGTAAAGGTTCGCTATTATGATACTGACCTTTCACGCGCCGTCTTCTTCACCAATTATATCAAGTGGTTTGATTCCATTGCTTTGCCAGAATTTACTGATGCGTTGGGCATCGACTGGCGTTCTTTTTTGGAAGTAAATGTAGATGCAGTGGTGGTTCACGTCGCCTTTGATTACAAGGCTCCCTGCTATATCGATGATGTCATCGATATTCATATCACTGACATGGATCTGGGAAGGAGCAGCATGACAATTTTCGGGTCCCTTTACAAGGAAGGTGAGCTCATCGCTGAAGGGAAAATGGTTTATGTTTTTGTTGATTTCATCACTCGAAAATCTGCGCCAATACCAGAACTGTTTAAAAGCAAATTCGATGCCTATATTAAGGACAAAAAAGAGTAAGGCGTCTCTTTAGAGAGAGCAGAGAGGGCACGGGTGTTAAATCTCGTGCCTTTTTTTACGGTGTAAAAGATGCCGGAATCTTCCTGCCGCTCCGCCTCTGGAGCAGGCCCAGCCTGCGCAGCAGCAGACAGAGTCGAAAATAGAATATAGCCTCAGAGCCACCAGTATTGAGCAGTGAGCGGGCACATTTCTGCAAACCCTGGCGTTCCACCTTGGGATCGGAGAGGTAGACTGCCAGGAGACCCCGGATAACGGATCGGTGAAAAGATGCGCGGGGCAGGGAAGATACCTTGTCAAGGGATTTCTGCAAAAAAAGGTGCAACCGCAGGACCGCTGCGTCAGCAGAGGGATAGCAGGCAATAAAATTAAAATCTCCCTCCCGGCGGTCTTCCTCCTGGTCTATCCAGTAATCCAGCAAAATATGGAGACCGCAAACCCAGGGGAAATAAGAGTCTACTATTTTTTGCCCCTCTTCCAGGCTGGTCTCGGGCAAAGCCGCCAGGGCGGAGAGAGCGAAGATGGGCAGTGTGGAACCGCATGCGGCTGCAAATTCCCACCAGTGAAGCGAAGGATTTGTCGGTGACGCCTTTTCTCTGAACCAGCGCCTTAAGCGGCTTTTGCGCACTGCCGGTTCAAGATGCTTATAGACCTGCAGGTCATTGTAAAGTGAAGCTATTCTAAGGATCCCGCTCTGAACTGCAGGATAAGAGGGGAGAGCGCTGATGCAGGCGCGGCACCGCGACACGAGTGCCTCCAGGTAACCGCCGTCGTTTTTGAAGGGGTAGAAACGGTAATAATCCAGATTTCTGGGAGGACCGCTGGTGAGTGCAGCGGTCATTGCCTGATGCAGGCAGCGGAAAGCCGCTTCATCGAAGATCCCGCCGCGATCACAGAGATTGTCCAGATAGTCGCTCATAGTCTGCAGGGCTACGATCAGGGCGATGACTTTTCTGGTATGAGAGTGGTTGAAGCTGTAAAGCGCGTAGTAACTGCCACCCTGGGCATGGAAGCGCTTATTGGAGAGGCTTGAAAGGGCCTGCTGCAGGAGCGGCCAGTCGGCATCCAAAGTGAGGCCCTGTTCCCATTTGCGCAGCTCCCGGGAGACCTGGGGAAGCACTCCTGTAAGAAAACGCGGTAAAGAGAGTTCAGGAGAAAAACGAACCGCTTCAAGCAACAGGCTTTCACCTGTTTTTTCTGACATATCTGATCACTCTTTGTTCTTATTTACGTTAATTTGCCCTCATATTTTACCGGGCACCGCAGGAGGAGAATTAAATAGCCGCACCGGCAGTGATGCGGCCAATCAAAGGGGAACAAACATGCAGGGCCATTTCGGTTAAATCTCTCTATCCCTCCTGGCCATTTTCTCCACCGCCGCCACTTTCATCGCTTTCCGGCAGATGTTCGCCATCACCGAATACATTTGAGAGAGGGGAGATCTCGCCCTCCAGGGCTGCGCCGATTTCACCGCGGACATAGCGGTAAAAAATCCATTCCGCAACCCCGGTGACAGCGGCAGTGGCGAGAATGACACCTGTGCCGGTGGCCTGGCGAAGGAAAGAAGTTGCCAGCGCCAGGACCACTGCCGCCATGATAAAATTGGCAATTGCCGTTGGCAGAATACCAAATCGTGGCAGCAGGATACGATCGCCAAGAAAATAAAGTACCAGGGCAACAGCCAGGGCAATGACCAGGGAGCTGCCCGGGGGCACCGCCGGAATAAGCAGGTAGCTAAGGAAGATCACCGTTATCGCGGCAGTATAAATATACTTGATTACCAGAGGTCTTATATGTTCCAAGGATTCACCCCCTTCCCTGATCAATACTTTTCCCCAGCCCGGAAACAATCATGCACAAGAAGCCGATGCTTGTGGGTTTCCCCCGGTGAACATATATTATTTTATTTGAAGGCAGGATAAATATGGCATCTGTCGAATGATATTTGCACAATACCATCGAAAGGGGTGTCCTTAGTATGTCCAGAGAAGAAATCGGCCGGGTGCGCCATTATTACAGTAAAATCTCTGTAGCCATAATTGAATTATACGCTCCCCTGGGCGTGGGAGAGAAGATTACTATAGTTGGGCCGAAAACCGAATTCGAGCAGGAAATCAGCTCTATGCAGGTGGAACACCAGAATATAACCTCGGCAAAGTCAGGTGATCTCATCGGGTTGAAAGTAATCGACAAGGTCAGGGAAGGTGACCGCGTTTTCCGGTTCGGCGAAGTATGAAAGATCACTCTCTATCCCTTATGATATGCCTGTCACCCATATCCTTTTTTCCGGTTTAATGAAAGGCTGTCAGCTGTAAGGTGGGTGGTATATCTGTGAAACAAGAGGGCATGATCATGCGAAAGGGTTTTGGCTTCTTTTAGAGAAGTAAATAAAAGATGCTATATCAGGCATGACATCATTTAATAAAAGGCAGGTGTAGTAGTCAATGATAATCGTTGGAGAAAAGATCAATACCAGTCGCAAAGCAGTCAAGGAAGCAGTTGATAGAAGGGATGCTGAATTTATACGCCTTCTAGCCCGCCGCCAGCATGAAGCCGGTGCACATTATATTGATGTGAATTGTGGGACCTTTGTTCACAATGAACCCGAACTTTTGAGCTGGATAGTTAAAGAGGTTCAGGATGAACTCGGTGGCATGCCTCTATGTATCGACAGCCCCAACCCCCTTGCTGTGGAAGCAGCACTGAAGGTGCACCAGGGAACAGCTATGCTGAATTCCATCAGCGGTGAAAAGGAGCGCTATGAGGCTCTTGAGCCGCTGGTAGTTGAGTACGGGTGTAAAATTGTTGTTCTTTGCATGGATGACGAATTTGGAATCCCGCCCGATGCAGCGACCCGCCTTAACATTGCCTCCCGGATCATCGAAAGCCTGGCTGCCAAAGGGGTCAGCCATGAAAACATCTACGTTGATCCCCTTATCCAGCCCATCAGCGTGGACAGCAAAAACGGGCTTTCCTCTGTAGAAACAATCCGCCTGGTTAAGGACCGGTACCCGGAGGTTCATTTCATTTGCGGATTAAGCAATATCTCTTTCGGCCTTCCTGAAAGAAAACTTCTGAATCAGGCTTATATGGTAGTATGTGCTGCTTATGGCCTTGATGCGGTTATTCTTGATCCCGAGGACAGGAAGATGATGGCCCTGGTTTACGCCAGCGATGCTCTACTGGATCTCGACCCTTATTGTGGTAACTACCTGAAAGCTTACCGCAAAGGCATCCTTGGTGATTGAGACCCTGTTGACGAAGGTATGGTTGGCCGGCTTTAAGCGGGCCAACCATTTTTAACTACGATCCAGTGATTCAAGAAGTTGTTTTTTCAGGTTCTCCAGCTCCGGGGCAAAAGATGCGGCAAGGTTTGCAAGCTGTTCCTTCCACCAGGGTGAGCGTTCCAGGTTGGCTCCCGCCACGGCTGAACCGCCAATACCTTCCCTGTGCAGGCGCTCCAGAGTCTGATTTCCCTGCTTGTCTTTTTCCACCCTGACCTGCAGTTTCTCTACCTCTCCCTGGAAGGTGTCTCCTATACTTTCAACAGCTTTGATAGGGCTGTTTTCCATGCGCGTGCAGTAGTGGCGACAAGCAGCTGCCACTTTTTTACTGTTATTCAGATTCATTCCGGTAATAATTTCTTTCAGGAAAATCCCGATAGCTTTTACCCTGGCTTCCCCGGGATAACGGTTGATCGTTGAAACAACCTTTTCCAGATCAGTGTCCTGATTCAGAAAAGAACCCGCCAGAAGGGAGGATGCTTTGAGGTAAGGTTCGTGCTCCGATTCCGAAGTAGCTCCAGCAATATCTTTGATCATCTTTAAATCACCGGTCCGCTCCATGGCCAGTTCGCGGGCTGATTTGATCTTTTCCATTCTTCACTTCACCTCATTATTTATGATATCATATTGTTAAAATTGAGGCTATGGAGGAACTGATATGCGCCTGAACGAACGGTTTTATGCATACTTCTGGCAGGGATATGGAAATAATTGCAACAGCTATATTTACCATGGAAAGAAAATGGTGCTTATTGATCCCGGTCACATCGTGAATGAATCTGGGGAGAGGTGCTTTGAAACTCTGGTTCGATCCCTTTCTGCAGATGGAATCAGTCCGGAGCAGATAGAAGTGATCCTGTGCACGCACGGGCACCCAGATCACGTGGAGGCGGCCGGGCTGTTTCGCGAAAAAAGCGGCGCAAGAATGGGGATACATCGTGATGATGTTTTTATACTGGAAGGCCTGGAGCAGCGACTCGCCGCAGCAGGCGCATCGAAAACACCTTCGTTGGCTCCAGATTTTTATATTCAGGCTGGTGATCTAAAACTGGGCTTGCCGGAAGATGAGGCGGATGAAATTCAGGTTTTACATACTCCCGGTCACTCACCGGGCTCCATCTGCTTCTATTTTCCTGAAGAGAAGACACTTGTTACGGGGGATACGATTTTCGACAGCAGCATTGGGCGCTCCGATTTCCCCGGCGGAGATTTTGCGGCGCTGGGGCGCAGTGTTGCCTCTCTGGCCGGACTTGAAGAAATGGAGTTTCTTTTGCCCGGACATATGGGCCCCGTCAGAGGGGCGGAGAACATCCGCCGCAATTTCGAACTTATTCAGCGTATGTTTTTTGACTAGGAAACACTTTGTCGCAACTGCTGTAATCCTGGAGGTGGCGAAGAATGCCCCTGTTGATATATAGGGGCTGATGGGGATTCGCCCGGCTTTGTCCTGGATTGAATCAAGATACCTTTTTAGAATATCACAACACCACGGCTAAAATATGATAGCGAAAATCACAGCCTCACCCGGCTCAGAATGGGCCTGGTGAGGCAAATTTACGTTTCCTTGAATCAGAGGCTATAAATTCCCAATCATGATGTGATCGGTTTTCATCCAACGTCCTGCGTCCGGCCTCCAATGCGCCTTCGGGATAAAAAATATCCTTTGGAAAAAAATATAGTAAAACTGGCATATAAAAGGGGTTTGAAAAATGAAGCGCTACGGTTATCTTCTCCAGGGTGTTTTAGCCGGCCTTGCCGGAGCCCTGGCAGGTTCACTGATCCTTTGGGGCGCATGGCAATTGCCCGCACTGGGCCTTCTCCTGACAAGGGTCAGCCTTATTTACGGTTTTGCTGCGTTGCTCATCTCCGGTGCACTGGGCGGCCTGCTCTATGCCGCGGTGATCCGGCAGAGCCGCTTCAGACTTTACAGCACAGTTCTGGCCGGAGCCATCCTGGGCCTGCTGCTCTGGATCGCCGGTCCCCTGCTACTAATACCTTTGTTTCTCGGTTTTCCGCCTTTTACTGCAGGACTACTGGATAACTGGATCTATCTGGTGGCATTTGTTTTTTATGGGGTTATCGCCGCCTTGCTTTACAGTCGCATCAGTGCTGGCCAGCCGCGGGCCAGGCTCTACTATGCGGCAGGATTGCTGCTTATTGCCGGTCTGCTGACCCCCTTTTTGCTTAGAGCGGCGGTGAGCACCGATCCAGGTTCCCTGGAGCTTCCGCCGGGGTACCGGGCGCGGGTAGTGGCTAAAGGCTTTACCTATCCCACATCCATTGCTCTGGACAGCTCTGGTGTGATCTATGTGGCTGAATCGGGTTACACTTACGGACCCAAGGAGACTGAAGCCCGGGTGCTGCGGGTTTCACCACAGGGAACGATAGAGGAGGTGGCTGCCGGTTTTAATGGACCGTTAAACGGGATGGCTCTGCGTGAGGGAAAGCTCTATCTATCCCACCGCGGAAAGATTACCGCTTTTGATCTGGATAGTAAGGAGAGGGTAGATCTGGTTACCGGGCTCCCCTCGCTGGGGGATCACCAGAACAATGATCTCATCTTCGGTTCTGATGGGGCACTATATTTCGGACAGGGTACCGCCACAAATGCCGGCGTCGTGGGCTCTGACAACTTTGTCTACGCCTGGACCGATGACTATCCCAAATTTCACGATTTTCCTTCCCGCAATTTTACACTTACGGGAGAGAACTATGAAGCCCTTGATCTGAGTACTGTTGAACCCTCGGATAAGAAAAGCACCGGCGCCTTCGCCCCCTTCGGTACAAAGAGGCAGAAGGGGGAGCTCCTTAGCGCAACTGTTCCCGCCAGCGGCGCCATACACCGCCTTGATCTGGAAAATAAGACGCTGGCCCTCCATGCCGACGGTTTGCGCAACCCTTACGGCCTGGCGGCGGATCCTTCGGGAGCACTTTATGCTACAAACCTGGGCTATGATGATCGCGGATCCAGGGCGGTAAAGAATTCACCCGACTGGGTAGTCAGGATTAAAAAAGGCGCCTGGTACGGCTGGCCTGACTATGCCGGGCAGCTTCCCCTGACTGAGCCGCTTTTCAATTCCGACAGGGGGATAAATCGGCGGCCTCTCATTGTAAACCCGCCGCCGGTGGAACCGCCCCTGGCTACGTTGCCGCCGCATTATTCGCCCATGAAGCTGGCCTGGGCTCCCGATAAGTTTCCCCACAGGGGGCTTTTCGTGGCTATTTTTGGTGATGCCCAGCCTCTTACTGAAAACCTTAAAGATCTTGTTCCCACCGGTGTGATCAGCATTGATCCGGAGAGCGGCAAGTACAGCTGGTTTGTTAAAAACAAGGATCAGCCGCGTGCCGGGCGCAGTGGCGGCGGTTTTAAAAGGCTCATTGATGTGAAGTTTTCTCCTGATGGGGAAACGCTCTATCTGCTCGATTTCGGCGTAGTGGAATTTACCGGCATGGCACCCAATGCCATCCCAAGCAGCGGGGTTCTCTGGAAGATATATCCTTCAAATTAAACCTGTTCTATGGTTAAAGTGGGATAGGCTTATCTACCTTGCGCCTCTGTTTAGAAAAAGCAGGAATTTTTCATTGAAGTGGAGAAGAATTAATTAAAGATCCAATCAGTTCTGTTGCCACCGGCGGGAGAGGTAAAACCGGCCGTATGGCACGACACACCCACTAAACCATCCTGATAAAACGGTATGAAAATGATCTGAAAAGGGGTATATTCATATGAGCAAACAGTATCACCCGCGGCGGCTTTTTCAACGTTACGGGGGGAATCCCATTCTTTCACCTGAACGATGGACCTATCCGGCCAACTCCACCTTCAACCCGGGTGCGGTGCGTCATAATGGTGAGACCTGGCTGCTGGTGCGTGTTGAAGATATGCGCGGCTTTTCCCATCTTACCTTTGCCCGCAGCAAAGACGGTATTACCAGCTGGCAGATCGATGAACAGCCCACACTGATACCTGACCCTGTATTCAATGAGGAGCAGTGGGGGATAGAGGATCCTCGCATAGTCTGGCTGGCGGAGCGCCAGGAATACGCTGTGACCTATGTCTCTTTTTCCAAGGATGGCCCCATGGTGTCGCTGGCGCTATCCAAGGATCTGCACAACTTTTCTCGCAAAGGAGCCATGCTTCCTCCGGAAGACAAAGATGCCTCCCTCTTTCCGCGCCTGATCAAAGACCGCTATGTTCTTATACACCGTCCCATTATCCGGGGAGAGGCACATATCTGGATAGCCTTTTCACCTGATCTGAAATACTGGGGCGATCACAAGATCCTTCTCCCGGTGCGGCCGGGCTGCTGGGATTGCACCCGCGTCGGTCTGGGACCGCCGCCCATCGAGACTCCCGAGGGGTGGCTCGTCATATTTCATGGGGTTCGGATGACTGTTTCGGGCAGCCTTTATCGTGTTGGACTGGCCCTGCTCGATCTTGATGAACCGTGGAAGATTATCCGGCGCACCGAAGAATGGGTTTTCGGTCCCCGGGAGCCCTACGAGCGGGTGGGCGATGTGCCCGGTGTGACCTTCCCAACGGGGACGGTTTTGAATGAAGCTAGCGGTGAGTTGTTGCTCTATTACGGCGCCGCCGATTCAACAGTCTGCCTTGCCACGGCCCATCTTGATGAGGTGTTGGATTATCTTTTGAGCGGACCTGTCCATGAAGGAGGAAGCTGTTCTTGCCAGGGATGAAAATAGCAATGTTATCTCCTATTGCCTGGCGTACACCGCCCCGACATTACGGCCCCTGGGAGCAGGTGGTGAGCTGGCTGACAGAAGGGCTGGTTCGCAAGGGCGTAGATGTAACTCTTTACGCCACCGCGGATTCGCAGACCGGGGCACCCCTTTGCGCCGCGGCTCCGCGCCCCTATGCCGAGGACAGTTCCCTTGACCCCAAGGTGTGGGAGTGCTTGCATATTGCGGCGCTTTTTGAAGAGGCGGAGCGCTATGATCTTATTCATAACCATTTTGATTTCCTGCCTCTGACCTATGCGGGACTGGTGCGAACACCGGTGGTTACCACAATCCACGGATTTTCATCACCGCGGATCATGCCTGTGTACCAGAAGTATAACGGGCGGGTACATTATGTTTCTATAAGCAATTCCGATCGCGATCCCGGCCTCGACTACCAGGCCACTGTGCATCACGGGATTCCCCTGGAAGAGTTCCCCTTTTCCCCTGATCCGGGGCGCTATCTGCTTTTTTTCGGCAGGATTCACCGTGACAAGGGCGCTGCCGAAGCCGTAGAGCTTGCCCGTCAGACAGGCCACCCCCTCATCATTGCCGGTATTATCCAGGACCAGGATTATTTTGATCGCTTTGTGGCTCCTTACCTGGATAATGATAGGATCAAGTATATCGGCTCCGTCGGCCCTGCCGATAAGGGAGCTATTCTGGGAGGGGCCATGGCCCTGGTGCATCTGATCAACTTTGACGAGCCCTTTGGCCTGAGCGTTGTTGAAGCCATGGCCTGCGGCACTCCGGTGCTCGCCATCAACCGCGGTTCCATGCCGGAGCTTATTCACCACGGGGAGAACGGTTTCCTGGTTAAGGATCTTCCAGAGGCAAAGGCTTCCCTGCCCAGGCTCAAGGAGCTGTCGCGACAGCGCTGTCGTGAAAGCGTTGAAACAGGTTTCACTGTCGAAGTTATGGTGGAACGTTATATTGAGGTCTACCGGCAGATCATTGAAAAATATAATTAGGGAAAGGTTAAGTATAGAAGTAAAAGAAAACCATTAGAGAGGTGTTTTAATGCTTATCGGCAGCCTGTTCAAGCCTTTGAAGGTGGCTTTTATATCCACCTACCCGCCGCGCCGCTGCGGTATTGCTACATATACAGCGGATCTTACCGGAAATTTCCGTAAGATCTCTGGCGATGTCAACCACAATAATGATCAGCATGTCTTCGAGGTGATCGCCCTGAACAACAGCCCGCAGAGTTACCACTACGGCAGGGAAGTCAGCTTTCATATCCGCGATCAGCACCGGGGAGATTACCAGAGGGCTGCTGATTTCATCAATGTTTCCCCTGTAGAGGTGGTCTGCCTGCAGCACGAATTCGGCATTTTCGGCGGTGATGACGGCAGCTATATTATACACCTGCTCCGTTCACTGAAAAAACCTGTGGTGACCACTTTTCATACCATCCTTGCCGATCCGCTTCCAGGGCAGAAGAAGACGCTAAGCCGCATCTGTGAACTTTCCACCCTGGTGGTGGTGCAGGCGCAGATGGCAGTGAAATTGCTGCAGGATGTTTACGGCATTCCCGCTTCCAAGATCTTGATGATCCCTCATGGTGCTCCTGACGTCCCCTTTCTTGATTCCTCCTTTTACAAGGATAGATTTCAGGCGGAGGGGCGGATCCTGCTTCTGACATTCGGTCTGCTGGGGCCCAACAAGGGGATTGAGTATGCCATTGCCGCAATGGAAAAGGTGGCCGCCAGGTTTCCCCAGGTGCTATACATTGTTCTAGGCGCAACCCACCCCGAGGTAAAGCGTCGTTACGGGGAAAAATACAGACACCACCTGGAGCAGCTTGTCAGGGAAAAAGGGCTTCAGGAGCAGATCGCCTTTCACAACCAGTATGTGAGCCTGGAGAGGCTCATCGAGTTTCTCGTGGCTACCGATATCTACCTCACTCCCTATGTGAATAAAGATCAGATCACTTCAGGCACCCTGGCTTATGCCATTGCCTGCGGCAAGGTCATTGTCTCCACCCCGTACTGGTATGCCCAAGAGCTGCTGGACGAAGGACGGGGCTGCCTGGTGCCTTTTCGTGACAGCGATGCCATGGCTGACAGCCTGATTAACCTGCTCCAGGACAGGGGGATGCGCACTCGCATGCGCAAACTCTCTTACCAGTACGGGCGGAAGATGATCTGGCGGGAGGTGGCTCGCAGCTATGCCGCCGCCTTTGAGAGGGCGCTTCTGGAATATAGTAGAACAGCCAAAAAATCTGTCCAGAGCCTTGCAGTAACCGAAAGTGCCGTTCTCCCTGAAATACGGCTTGATCATCTTAGCACACTCACCGACGACACCGGTCTTTTTCAACATGCTCTTTACACTGTGCCCGACCGGAGGCATGGTTACTGCACAGACGACAATGCGCGGGCGCTTATCGTTACAGTGATGAACTGGCGCCTCTTCAAAGATGAGAGCATACTGCCGCTTTTCCGCACCTATCTCAGTTTTCTGCTTCATGCCTATAACAGGGAAAAGGAAAGGATGCGCAACCTGCTGTCGTACCAGCGCCGCTGGCTGGAGGATGTTGGTTCAGAGGATAGCCAGGGGCGCACCATCTGGGCTCTGGGCTATACCATTGCTTACCCTCCCGATGAAAACATTTTGGGGCTGGTGACTCCGCTTTTCAAACAGTGCCTCACGCCGCTGGCTTCTTTTACTTCGCCCCGTGCCTGGGCTTTTGCCATCACCGGGATAATCTACTACCTGAAGCGTTTCGGCGGGGATCCTGAAGCGCGTAAACTGTTGTATAAGCTGAGCGGACGGCTTTACCGCCAGTTAACAGAATATGCTAGCGAAGACTGGGTCTGGATTGAGGAGATCGTGACTTATGATAACGCCCGGATACCGCAGGCTCTCATCGCAGCAGGGAGCTATCTGCAGGAAGAGGGAATTCTGCAGGCGGGGCTCTGCGTCCTGAACTGGCTCATGTCGATCCAGACAGATCCTGACGGGGGGCAACTGTCCCTGGTAGGTAATGACGGCTGGTACAGCCGCGGCGCAGAGAAAGCCCGCTTTGATCAGCAACCCCTTGATGCTGCGGCCCTGGTTGATGCCTGCGCCCAGGCATACCTGGCAACAGGTGAGCCCCGCTGGCAAATAGCCATGGACTGGTCTTTCAACTGGTTTTTCGGCAACAACGATGTCAGGCAGCCGCTTTATGATTTTAGCAGCGGCGGCTGTTTCGACGGGCTCATGCCCGGCGGCGTTAATTTAAATCAGGGCGGTGAATCAACGCTTTCGCTGTTGATGTCGCTGCACCGTATGCACCTGGCCTCACACCAGGGTTATACCGGTATCGATGAGGTTGCCGGAGCGGCTTCACCGCAGCATGAGTAGATTTAACATCCATATATATCATATAAGATCCATATCTTTAAAGAGGTGAACCTTGAATTGTATTCCGTAATTCTAGCCGGCGGCAGCGGAACGAGATTATGGCCGCTAAGCCGGGAACAATATCCAAAACAATATCTGATCTTTGGCCCGGAGGGGAGAAGCCTTTTTCAGGAAACTGTAGCCCGGCTGTTGCCAAAAATATCGCCCGAGAAGATCATCGTAGTCACCCATGCAGATCAGGTTGCTGAGATCCGCTGCCAGCTATCGGACATGGGGCTTGACCCGGGCAAGGTGGCACTGCTTTGTGAGCCGCAATCTCTCAATACCGCTCCGGCTATAGGACTGGCCGCCTGGTTCCTTTCAAGCCGTGGAGAGGATGAAGAAGCGGTCATGGCGGTCCTTCCGTCGGACCATTTCATACCGGCGGGAGTAGAATATGAGGAACTTCTCACGACAGGCAAAGATGCCGCCCAAAAATATGGACTGGTTACCTTTGGAATCGCACCCCGGTATCCCGAAACCGGTTACGGCTATCTCTGCCGCGGCCGGCAGCTTGACGGCGATGCTTTTCTTGTGGATCGCTTCGTGGAGAAACCGGAGGCGAAGCAGGCAGCCCTATATCTGGAAGAGGGCAACTACCTGTGGAACAGCGGTATGTTTATGTTCAAGCTGGGTGCGCTCATTGCAGCTTACCGCTGCCATCTGCCGGAGATGGCAGCTGCATTTGACAGGATCGATTTTACAGATGAGGGTTCATTGGGCGAATTCTACAAGGATATTACACCTGTCTCCATCGATTACGGGATCATGGAGAAGGTGGCAGATGTAGCGGTGATTCCCACGGAGATCTCCTGGAGCGATGTGGGCAGTTTTGAAGCATACCACAAGATCTCGCCCAGGGATGAAGCGGGCAATTACTGCGAGGGTCGCACTGTGCTCATCGAAAGCTGTAACAATCTTGTGCTTGCCCGATCGCGCCTTGTAGGCGTTGTTGGGCTGGAGAACATGGCTGTGGTGGAGACTGGTGACGCCCTGCTGGTTTGCCCGCTGGATCGTTCACAGAAGGTTCGTGAGCTGGTGGCGGCGCTGGAGCAAAAAGGCGCTCCGGAAGTTTTACAGCACCGCACTGTTTACCGCCCCTGGGGCAGTTTTACTTCACTGGAGGCAGGTGAAGGCTTTCAGGTGAAGAGACTCACTGTCAATCCGGGGAAACGTCTCAGCCTGCAGAGTCACATCCACCGTTCGGAATACTGGGTCGTCGTCCGGGGAAAGGCAATGATCACCGTGGGGGAGGAAGAATTCCTGAGGCATAAAGGCGAAAGCGCTTTTATCCCCCGGGGGGCAATACACCGCCTGGAGAATCCCGGCGAAGAATTGCTGGAGGTGATTGAAGTGCAGAACGGCAGTTACCTGGGCGAGGATGATATTATCCGCTATGAGGATGATTTTGGCCGCCTGGAACCTGTTGGGGAGCCCACACCGGAGCAATGCTACCGGAGATGGCTGGACTACCCCCATCTTGATGGGGCGAGCCGGCGTGAACTGGAATCCATGGAGGAAGACAGCGAGAGGATCGCCGCCTCTTTCAGCGGGGAACTGGCCTTTGGTACTGGAGGAATGCGCGGTATCATCGGAGTGGGCTTGAACAGGATGAACAGTTATATTGTTCGGAGGGCAACACAGGGACTGGCCGATTACATCAACAGCCTCGATCTGGAACTTGAAAAGATGAAAGTGGCAATCGCGTACGATACCCGGCGTTTTTCCCGGGAGTTTTCCCGTGATGCCGCCCTGACTCTGGCTGCCAATGGGATTACTGCGCTTCTTTTTGACGGTGTTCGCCCTACACCCCAGCTTTCTTTTGCTGTGCGCGAGCTGGGCTGTGCTGCGGGGATCGTGATTACAGCCAGCCATAACCCGTCGCAGTATAACGGCTACAAGGTCTACGGTCCTGACGGCGGACAGGCTGTTTCACCTTTCATCGATGAGGTCGCTGCAGCAATATCAAGGGTTGATCTTTTTGACGATGTCAGGAGTATTACCTGGGATGAGGCGAAAAAATCCGGCCTGCTTAGCATCATCGGCCCTGAACTGGACAGTTCTTACCGCGAGGCGGTAAGATCCCTTTCTCTCTCAAAACCGCAGGGAAGGCTGAAGGTGGTCTATACGCCGCTGCACGGTACCGGAGCCGTCCATATACCCAATTTGCTCAGCCGGTGCAGCTTTGTTGAACTGGCTCTTGTTGAAGAGCAGATGGTCCCGGATCCGCAGTTCAGCACTGTGGAGCAGCCTAATCCTGAAGAAAGGGACACCTTTGAAATGGCCCTGAAACTTGCCGACTCCGAAGGGGCCGATCTGGTCCTGGCTACCGATCCCGATGGCGACAGGGTCGGCTGCGCTGTTCGCAATGCCGCTGGTAGCTATATTCACTTAAGCGGCAACCAGATGGGCGCCCTGCTGCTGGATTACCTGCTGGAGCGGCTGACCGAAAGAAAGGCGCTCCAGCCAAATGCAGTCATGATCAAGACCATTGTTACGGGAAATCTGGGCCGGAAGATTGCAGATGCCTATGGGATCAGGACCATGGAGACCCTCACCGGCTTTAAATATATCGGCGAGAAGATGCAAGAGTTCGAAGAAACAGGAGAATTCAGCTTTATTTTCGGTTATGAGGAGAGCTATGGTTTCCTGGCCGGTACTTTTGGGCGGGACAAAGATGCCGTGGGAGGAACTTTCTTGATTACCGAGATGGCTGCTTTTCACAAGGAAAGAGGGCACACACTGCTGGACGTCCTGGAACAGCTTTCGCTGAAACATGGCTTCTTCCGGGAGGATCTTTTATCGATTGCTTTGCAGGATATGGAAAAGTCCGGAGAGATCATGAGCTCTTTTAGCTCTTTCCCACCGGAGGTGGCGGGAGAGAGGGTCGTTGAAAAACGAGATTATGCCCTTCGTAAAAGTTATGATTTGCTTACAGGGGAGGAACGCCCGGTGGAGCTGCCCCGTTCAGAGGTGCTCTATTACAAGCTGGAAAGCGGTGCCTGGTTCTGTCTCCGTCCCTCCGGCACAGAACCGAAAATCAAATTATATTTCTCTGTCAGCGCAGGCAGCGCTGCAGAAGCAGAGGCGAAACTGAACAGATTGAAAAAGGATGTCCTGAAACAAATAGAAAGCCAGGGGAATCCCCCTCTTTTTTAAAATAATAGAGGCAGCTGCAATTGCTGCCTTTTTTTTATTTGGGGTGCCGGTAATAATTTGAGCTGCCTCTAAATAGTCTGTGCAAACTTCATTGCGGCACCCCCGGCTATAATATGAATAAGTGAACTGCGAATTACCGGCAATACATTTGACTGCAGACCCCCCATCCAACCACTTCTCTCAAAGATTTTCAGGAATAACTTACCATTGGACAAGAAGTAAATTTTATAGTATTGTTAAATTTGTTAAGGAATTGTTTTCCTTACTTAACATCTTGGTGCAGTTTTTCTCAAGTGTCTTATTTGATTCGCAACAGGAGGTAGATAAAGTATGCCAGAAGTACCCTCCCAGAGAAAGACCCCTTTTTCCCGCCTTAAGCGCATTTATCAACGCAGTGAATTGATGAAATTAAAACGCTGGTTAAAAGGGAAAACACTGCACTGGTCACTTTACCTGGTTTTCACCTGCCTTGTTTTGGGAGGATTGCTGCAACTCCAGTATTATCTCTACAGTCACCTCTATGCCGTACGCCTGGAGGGGGTTGAAATAGGGCTGGTGCGGGATGCCGGGGAGGTGGAGCAGTTTCTTGAAGAATTAACCTGCAGCTGCAGTTCTCTTTACGGGATGGAACTCTATCCTGAGCAGGAGATCACCCTCTCCCGGGAATACCGCCCCGGTGAAGTGGAGGATCTCCGGCAGACCACAGACGCCCTGATGCAGCAACTGACATTTCTTACTGATGCCATCCTGGTAACCGTTGACGGCTCTCCGGTAGCGCCGGTGGCTGCGATGAATGGAGTGGACATGGTTGTTGAGGGCCTATGTTCGGCTTTTGTCAGCGAGGATGAGGGAGTTGTATTGATGGATGTGAAGCTGCTAGAGGAGATCGCCGGTGAAAAATGCACTGTTTCTCCTGAGCAGGTTTATGCTTCGGAAGAAATTGTTTCGCTGCTCACAGGACAAAGGAATGATCCGGAGATGCTTCTCGCCTCTCGCGCAATGATTGCATCCCGCTTTGGTAGAAGTGAACTGGAAGATGAAGAGCCGGCAGTTCCCGCCGTGCACGTGAGAAGTATTGAAAAGGTCACTGTTAAGGAGCAGATCCCTTTTGCCACGGAATACCTGTCCAGCGATAAAATGTATGCCGGTGAGAGCAGGGTTGTTTCTCAGGGGGAACACGGCTTGCAGGAGGCTACATACCTGGTTAGCAGTGAAAACGGAGTGGAGCAGTCCAGGGAGACAGTTTCCACAAAGGTCATCACCGAGCCGGTTGCCCAGGTAGTGGAGCGGGGTACCCTGAAAAGATTTGCCTGGCCTGTAGCCGGCGGCGGCAGGATAACCCAGCGCTTCCATGGCGGACACACGGGTATTGATATTGCTGCACCGATGAACACTTCCGTCTTTGCCGCAGAAAGCGGGGTGGTGGTTGTTTCGGGTTGGGGCAGCGGCCAGGGAAATTATATTGTGATCAATCACGGCAGTCACTACACTCTCTACCTGCACAACAATGCCAACCTCGTTTCCGTGGGGCAGAAAGTCTCCCGGGGTCAGACCATTGCCCGCCTCGGTTCAACGGGGCGCTCCACCGGGCCCCACCTGCACTTTGAAATTCGCCGCAGCGTTGGATCCAACTGGGGGGGATGGTACACCCACCCGGCTTTAAATCCGCTGCAGTTTTACTAGCATCCCTGTATTCTTCGAAAGACAGCCGCCCCCCTGGGGGCGGCTTTTTTGCGGTCCGCCCGGTATGGGCGTAACCTTTATTTTAAAAAATATCCCAAGCCGGAGTAGATAGCCGTCATAATAAACGACGCTATTTCCTCCTCCGGTTTTTTAATATCTTCGCCTTGAATCCAATTCATTGTTGGTATGATTAAAGCGGGCGGATTTGTCAACTAGCCTTCTTATCACTAGCACCCACACCTTTTATATTATATTTGACAACTTACTTGTAATACTGTATTATTGTATTAGTTATCTAATACAATAATACAGCGGGAGGAGTGATGCAATGACGTGGGAGTTTAGCTCGGATCGCCCCATATATGCCCAGCTCATTGAACAGATAGAGCTGCA
>MTBK01072919.1_pt1 | contig 23138 bp, 21 predicted proteins | sample 1535981 | NCBI WGS metagenome assembly MTBK01 (sample SAMN06109225, study PRJNA356200) | anaerobic digester metagenome | isolation source: biogas reactors fed with pig manure or primary and secondary sludge | place: Spain | collected 2016-06-30
ATATATTCTCTTTTTATTTTTGTACCTCTCTTTATTTTTGATAAATCTGTTTTTTTATCATAGATGTATACCTTCTCTGTTATATTCAGTACTTTCCTTCCACTTATTGCTTCAATACTCTCTTCAACTTCTCCTCCAAAGAGGTTCTTAGAGATTCTAATACCGTGATTTATACTTTTTACCTTTATATCCTTTATCTTCTCTAATCTCCATTTCAAACCCGCTTGATTTGCTACCTGTATACCTAGACCAGGTCTTGCATTAATTTCAAATACAACAGGACCCTTCTCTGCATCTAGTGCTATATCAACCCCAATATATCCTAAACCACTAACTTTCTGGCATTTAAGTGCAATTGTTAATATATTATTCCAATTAGGTATCTGTATCCCACTAAGAGGTTTGTTATTCTTTAAATCCATTGTACTATCAACCATCTCATAAGTATCTGAGAAGAGAGGATTCTTTTTCATCTGCATAGAGTAGGTAGTAATACCCGTCCCTATATCAATACCTGTACAGATAGCTCCAGAGTGTAAGTTTGCAGTACCATTAGACCTTTTAGTAGGAAGCCTTAGCATAGCCATTACAGGAACAAGATTAAAACATATTATTCTAAGATCAGGTACCCCTTTGTAAGAGTATTGCTTAAGCAAGGAGTCTGTTTTAATTCTCTCTTCAATAATAGCGATATCATTCCTAGAATCCATAGAGAATCTTCCTTCTAGAATATTTTCTATATGTAGAAGAATATCTCTTTTATTCATTACTGTTCCATTAGGTCTAATCCATTCTAGCTTCCCTCTGGTTTTACCATAAAAAATTATTATCCCACTTCCTCCAGTTCCTTTGTTTGGCTTTATTACAAAGCTTTTAGGGAGTGATTCCCAGTCTAAAAACTCAAGCTGTTTCTTAGTTCTTATCAGTTTGTATACCTCTGGGGTTTGTATTAATTCTTTTTTTAATACTCTTTTAGTAAGTATTTTGTTATCAGCAATTACCTTAGCCGAAGGAGGGTTGTAAGGTCTAACGTATTCTTGGTTTCTTCTATTCAAACCAAGAATCTCTTTATTCATTTTTACTACTCTATTTATCATCTTCTTTTGTGTTAAATCTGAATCTAAAGTAATCTTTAAAACGGAGTCCTTTAAATGTACCTAAGAAGATATTTACTAATGTAAGTGCTGGTATTATCCAGAGATTGTTTAAAACAAAATCTGATACAAGAGTTCTAGTAATTACAAACCATCCGATAATAGCGATAGCTACTGTACCTAAGAGTGTAGCCATTGATGTTTTAAGAGATTTCTTTACGAATTGTTTAATAAAGAAATCTGATAGAATCGCAATAGAGATGAATGCTAATGGAGGGATATTAGACATGTTTTCAAGACCTAATCCGTAGTAATGAACAAAAACAAGAAATGCAAGTAGTACAATTGAAAGTATTGTATAGTTTGTTGCGATTCTTGTTATGTAGTGCATCCTTATTCTTCTTAGTACAGAGTAAGAGAGTAGAGAGGTTAGTACTACAACAAAGGTAATAGTTAACCCATATCTTAATCCTGTGTATGAGTATGCTATAGCGAGTACTATTGGTGCATAGATACCGTATGATCGATTTCCAACAACATATCTAGTAATACTTACTATTGTTGCTACAATACAGATTGATATTAATATCTCTAATACTGCTTGAGATACACCGTGTCTGATTAGCCACTCTGTTAAATTAGTTGTTTCGAACATATATGAAGTGTATCAAAAATTAGAATATTATATACAATTATACTTTGTGATATGCAATTTTGTCGAATATTAAAGATGTTGTATATTAAATAAGGCAATCTTTCTAAATTGCAACCATAAGTTTACATAAAACAACTGTAAGTTGGTGGTTGCTACTTATCTGTATATAATATATTTATGGTATTAAATTGTAATTAGAAATTAGTATGAGTTTTAGAAAAAATCTTGAATATCTTCGAAAAGAAAGAAAACTTTCTCAGGAGGATCTTGCATACAAATTAGGGGTATCAAGACAGGCAGTGTCAAAATGGGAGTCTGGAGCAGCGTATCCTGAAACAGAGAAGATAATTACTGTATGTAAACTATTTGATTGTTCATTAGATGAATTAATAAAAGAAGATATTGCTGAGTTAAGAAAAGAGGAAGTAAAAAGATATACCTTTAACGATCTTCTAAAAGAGGTTACAGATCTCGTTAAGAGAACCTCTGATATGCTTAATTCTATGAGTGGTAAATTTCTTTTTAAATTTATTTTTGAATTAGGTGTACTTCTTCTTCTTATTCTTCTCTTACGCATTCCCTTTCTTCATCTTCGTTCTCTTGGATACAGTATTTTCTTTGTCATAGGGGGACAAACAGGAGATATTTTAATTGCTTTATGGAGATTCCTTATAGAGATTATATATTTTGTTATAGCGGCTATATCCTTTTTATATATCTACAAGATTAGATTTCTTGATAGATCAGATGTAATAAAAGAGAAATATATAGAAGAGAGTAGTAAGGTTAAAAAAGATACAAAAGAGAGAGAAGTTGTTAAATATGATTTTGGTGTGTTTTCACTTCTTGGTAGAGCTTTTGTACTTTTTATTAAACTCTTTGTAACAATCTCTTCTGTACCAGTTATTTTCACTATATTTTTTGCTATTGCAGGGTTAGTAGTAGTATTCTCTTGGATATTTGAGGGTGTATTCTTTTTTAGTTTAATTGTATTTGCACTTTCATTCCTATTATTTGCAACACTTTTTCTTTATGTCGTTTACAATTTTATAGTTAACAGAAGGAGTAAATGGGATAGAGTATTTCTTCTCCTCTTAATATCATTTTTAGGCTTCGGTATAAGTATGGGAGTAGGGGTTTTGGAGATGAAGAACTTTACACTTACAGGGAGTCCTCATGAGTATGTAGTCAGAGATAGAAAGGAGGAAACTATTGATATGACAGGATCTCTTATAGTAGGAGATACATGGGATATGAGTACAAAGTATATTAAAGATGAGAGTCTATCTGATAAGGTGAGAGTGGAAGTGTTTTACTATAATGATTTTAGAGAGATAGAGATACAAGAGAGTGCTGAGAGAGTATTTATTATCTCTAAGCAAGAAAATGTACCTCTATCAAAAGCATATAGGATGCTTATACGAGATCTTAAAGAGAAAACTGTTCATGTAAACTATGATTATCTTTTTAGGTATGAGATTGTAGTATATACAAGTAAAGAGAATATAGAGAAGATACAGAGTAATGTTGAGAGTGCGAGAAGTATGTATGAAGAGATACATTACTAAATAGAAAGACCACCTCTGAGGTGGTCTTTTACAATCTCTTTACTAAGTGATTACTCCAACTCTACCTTAGCACCTGCTTCTTCAAATTTGCCTTTAATTTCTTCTGCTTCTTCTTTTTTAATCCCCTCTTTTACTTTCTGTGGTGTTGCTTCTACCAAATCTTTCGCTTCTTTGAGTCCTAACTCTGTTATCTCTCTTACTACTTTAATTACTCCGATTTTGTTACTACCAGCCTCTTTGAGGACAACATCAAAAGAAGTTTTCTCTTCTTCTTCCTCTTGTGCCACAGGTGCGGCTGCCATCGCTACTGGAGCTGCACTACTTACTCCGAACTTGTCTTCCATTACCTTTACAAGGTCAGCTAGTTCTAATACGGTCATTTTTTCAACCATATCTATAACCTTTTTAGCATTATCTGTTAGCTTTGGAAGATCTTTTTTCTCGTCTGCCATAATATTTAGAAATAAATAATTTAAATATTTTAAGATATCTTTTCAGAAATACCTTTTAAAACTACAGTTAAACTTCTTACATTACCTGTTAGAACATTTACAAAGTTTGATAGGGGAGCATTTAATGTACCAACTAGTTGTGAAAGGAGTACCTCTCTGGAAGGGATATCAGCTAATTGCATAACTCTCTCTGCTGAAAGGAACTCTCCTTCATATACTCCTGCTTTAGAATCTAATAATTTTGATTCTTTCTGTATCTGTTTTACGAGTTTAGCTGGTTGGGTAGGGTCTTGTTCAAATGTAATTAGTGCTGTTGGCCCATCAAAATCTTGAATCTGTACAGGTTGTTTTGTATCTTGTAGGGCAATTTTAAAGATACTGTTCTTAAGTACTGCAAAGGTAGCATCAACATCTTTTAGTTGAATTTTAAGGTTGGTAACAGTTGTTGTATCAATCTTATCTGAATTTACTAGCAGATATCCAGATTTAGATTCTATTAACTCTTTATATTTTTTTAACAATTCTTCTTTCTGAGTACGACTCTTAGACATAGAAATCTCTATTTAATTAATATTTATTGATATCTATTTACCTCACATGGATTTATCTGTATACCACGTTTCTTAGGATAAATACTGCAAGAATTATATATTACAGAGTAGGGAAGGTCAAGGGAGGTATTATTTATTCCTTTTTCTTGTAATCAACCTTAAAGCTAGGTCCTATTGTAGGTGTTATATGTAATTTACTAACTGCCTGAGGATACTGTTTACCAATAACTTGTTCTATTGCATCTACTGTAGCATGGATATTCTCAATTAACTTCTCATCCTCCATATCTAATCTTCCTACCTTTATATGTATTACTCCTGTACTATCACAAGAGAATGGTTGTTTACCTTTTTTGTACTCCTTTACAGTTTCGGCGATATTATCTGTTACGGTACCACTTTTAGGATTAGGCATAAGGCCTTTAGGTCCTAACTCTTTACCTAAGATTGCAATTTTGGACATTACAGAGGGAGATGCAATTACTATATCAAAGGATATCTTTCCTGCTTGAATCTCTTTAATCAGATTATCCAGTCCAACATAGTCAGCACCAGCCTCTTTTGCTTCTTTTTCTTTCTCAGGGGTAGTAAAAACAGCTATTACAATTTTTTTAACATCTGTTTGATGAGGAAGGGTAAGTGCCCCTTTTAATGATTTTGGATCTGTGTCTTTAGGAATTTTAATATTAAAATGTGCTTCTAAGCTACCTACAAAAGAAGAGTAGGATGTTTCTTTTACCTTTGTAACAGCTTCTTCTAAAGAGTAGATTTTAGTTCTATCTAGATTCTCTGCTACTTTTCTGTATTTTTTGCCTCTTTTCATTGTTTCTAATATTTACTTTATACTTCTACTTCGATACCCATCTGTTTAGCTGTACCAGCTACGATCTTTTCAGCTTGTGCAGGATCTGTGGTATTCAAATCTGGTATTTTAATATCTACAATTCTTTTAATCTGTTCTTTTGTTAGTTTCCCTACCTTCTCTAAATTAGGTTTACCGGAACCTTTCTTAATTTTTAACTCTCTCCTTATTAATTCAGAAGTAGGGGGTGTTTTAGTAATGAAATCAAATGTTCTATCCTCATATATTGTTATTACTGCAGGTGTTAGTATGCCGTTATCATTTCTAGTTTTCTCATTGAATTGAGAACAGAACTCTTGTGTAGAGATACCAAATGGAGCTAGAGTAGGCCCTATTGGAGGTGCAGGGGTTGCCTGTCCTGCAGGTATTGTAATTTTTATTACTGCTTTTATTGGTTTTGCCATATTAATATATTTAAAGTTTACTTATTTGAGAAAAATCTAATTCTACAGGTGCCTCTCTACCAAGAAAAGAGATGAGGACTTTGACTTTACCTTTTGTGTTGTCAATTTCTTCAATACTGCCGATAAAGTCAGCAAATGCTCCATCTGTAATTTTTACTGCTTCTCCAATACTAAAGGAGCTCTGGTAAGAAGGTTGTTCTACTTCCATGAATTTCATAATAGCTTTAACCTCACTCTCTGGGAGAGGTCTAGGATACTTATCTGTTTTGACAAAGCCTCGTACACCTTCAGTATTTCTTACAATATCCCAAGTATGAGGATCAATTTCCATTTTTACAAGGACATATCCTGGGAATAGCTTGTCTGATGTAACATCTTGTTTACCTTTTTTAAGAACTATTTTCTTCTGAGTGGGTACTAATATCTCCTCTATTTTATCCTCTAAGCCAGTTGCTTCTATCCTCTGTTTTAGTTCCTTCTGGATACTATTCTCATATCCTGTCCTAATGTTTAATACATACCATTTTGCATTTGGATTACTTTTCTTTTTACTTTTTTTCTTTTCAGCCATTACTAGTTAATGTTATAAATTCATAAATTTGTTTAGACCCCACTGAAAAAAGAGGTCTGCACCGAGTATTACAAGTGCAATTATAGCACAAAACACTATGGTATAGATGGTTAATTGGATTAACTGTACAAAAGTTATTTTCTCAGTTTGTTTTAATTCATTTGTAATTTTTTTTATTATACTCATTTTCTAATTATTCTTTTGGCAGGCCCACTCCGGTTCGAACGGAGAACTACGGTTTTGGAGACCGCTGTTTTACCAGTTAAAACTATGGGCCCTTAACTATTAAACAGCGTATATTATTTTATCTTTGTCTCCTTATGTAAAGTATGTTTATGACAGTAGCCACAATATTTCTTTTTCTCCATTTTTTCCTTCATATTTTTTGACTTGTAGCTAGTGTAGTTTCGTTTGTTACAAACTTCACATTTAAGTCCAATAATTTCTCTTTTTACTTTTGCCATAGTATTTTGGAATCAAGTTATCAGTAAGTATGGGAAATACAAGGTATTATATTCAAATATTCCTATTAGGTCAAATAGTATTTAAGATAAAAGCTGGATCTGAGAATCGAACTCAGGACCTCATTCTTACCAAGAATGTGCTCTAGCCAACTGAGCTAATCCAGCTTATGGTCTTAATTATACAACATTTGATAGTTCTGTAAATTACTTCTCTTTAAGTTCTGTAGTCTTTTTTAAGAAATATATCCAAAGAGGTATAGTAGTAATCATTGTTGCTGTACTCATTGCAGGGGCAGAGGGAGAGTAATACATATCGGGAGAGGGTTCAAAAAGGAAAAAGCTAGTAAGAAGATAAATTGTAAGAGGGATTAGAATAATTGTAAGGAGGCTATAGAGCAGGAGAGAGAAAAACAGGTATGCTTTCTTTATCCAAACAATTGACTTCTGTTTACTAATTCTTGATATCGCATATCGATGCATCCCAAAAAGGAGTGACATTGATACTATTAAACTAATACCTGTAACAAGCTCAGTCTTTCTCTCTGATTTATCAAAGCAGAAATCCTCATTATAGAATCTCATTACTTCTCCAGAGTAACACTCTTGGAACTCTTCGGAATCTCTGTAATCGATAGAGTCTTTTTCTTTATTAGCAGTACTGAGTGTGTAGGAGAACGGTATTGATATTTTGTAAGAGAGTGATACTTTAGAGGTTAGTCCAATACCGATTACCAATACACCTAAGGTAATGAAAGAGATAAGGTAGAGATAGAGTTGTAGTAGAGTATGAGAAGAGATTTTTAAATTAGGTGTTTTCTGTTCTTTTTTCATATTTATAATTATATATATTAGCACACCGATTGCAAGAAAGAAGGTAAGAGGAAAGAGAAAGAGAATTATGAGTCCCATATTATGCTAAATAATAATTTATTATTAATTTCCATACTCCTTTATCTGTTTATACATTATCTTCCTTATACTTCTTAATTCAAACACTGCTGATTCTATGGTTGATATTGCATCAACAAAGATAGTACCGTTATACTTCTCTTCCTGTTGAAGTCTTAATACATGTTTACTAAATTGCTCTCTGATCATAGAGGATATCTCTTCTTCTTTCTCTTTAATTAAGAGTAATCGTTTCTCTGAGGTGTTAATAATATTTTTTTGGATAGATTGGAATAACTCTATCAGTTTGTTGTGTATAGCGGTAAGTTTTTTAATATCTACCTCACTCCGTGATATACCTAATTTATGCATTCTTAGAAAGACCTCTGAGAGATCTTTCCCGATGTCTCCTAACTCCTCTATAGTATTAGATATCTTTATTAAAGAGATAGTGCTGTAAGCATTCTTAGGACTTAATTTGTTTTTAGAGAGTTCTACTATTGCTTTGGTAATTTCTGAATCGAGATAGTCATTAAGTGTTTCATACTTTGCAATCTCCATCTCTAAGTTAGAGGTTGGAGAGTGGTAAAGAACAAGAGCTTTTTGGTATAGTTTAATTGTAATTTCAATGGAGTAAGAGATCTCCATTTTAATATTGTTTATCCTCTTCTTTGGTTTCCCTTTAAAATTGTTTTTAAGATGTTTTGTTTTGAGTAATATCTCTTCCTCTTCTCCTTTTACAATGTATCCGATTAGTTTCTCAAATGAGGAGAGAAACAGGAAGAAGAAGAGTGCCGTGATAAAGTTAAAAAGAAGGTGGGCTAATGCTGTTTGAGTACCAGGGTCAAGTGATAGAGATTGGATAGTCGAGAGGAAAGGGGATAGCAGGAGCATGAATACGGTCGTACCAAAGAAGTTAAAGAGAAAGTCAGCCATTGCAACTCTTTTCGCAAAAAGATTAAGCTTAGCTGAGATGATTAGTGATGTAAATGTAGTACCTAAATTGGCTCCGAGAATCATTGGAATTGCTACCTCTATTGGTACTAAGCCACTCTGTGCTAATACAACTATTATTCCTGTTGTAACAGAACTAGAGTGTATTATTGCAGTAAACAGAGCACTAACAAGGTAAGCTACTAAGGGGCTTGAGATATTTGCAAAGAGGCTTATTACTACAGGAGAGGATTTCAGAGGTTCAATTGTAGAAGAGAGCAAGGAGAGAGAAAATAGTAGAAACCCTATATGGAATACAGGCTTACTAATTATTTTCATTTTCTTACCGATGATACCTAATAGAAGACCGATAATCATTAATGATGGAGCAAGAATAGTGGAGTCTACAAGCACAAGTAAGGCTGTAATTGTTGTTCCAATATTACTTCCGAGTATTATCCCTAAACTGTTGTAAAATGGGATGATTCCCATATTAACAAGCATTATTGTTATTACAGATACCGCTGTACTTGATTGAATTAATGCGGTTAATACAGTTCCAAAAAGAGTTCCACTGTATTTGTTCCTTACTAATTTAACAATAATATTTCTAAATTTTGTTGAAGCTAATTCTTGGAATTCTTTCCCGAGTGTTTTAGTAGCATAGAGAAACAGTATTAGGGCAGAACTAAAAGCGAGGGCAATTTGTAAGTATTCGGATTTTAATATATCCATATGTTAATGTAGCATAAATTGACAAGAAATACACGATATTTCGCTGGGTACTAACCTCTTTTAGTGATAAAAATGCAGAGGACTGGATTTGAACCAGTGTATCCCGAAGGAGTCGGATTTACAGTCCGATGCGTTTGACCGCTCCGCCACCTCTGCATGGAGCCGAAGGAGAGATTCGAACTCTCGACCTACTGTTTACAAAACAGTTGCTCTGACCAACTGAGCTACTTCGGCAATACAAAAGAGAGTTTAATATATATGTGAATGATAGTCAATAATCGCCCCAGCTGGAGAGGGATCGTAGAGCTCTTCAAAATGAAGTGGATTCCCTCAGCCCAAACCCAAAGGTTTAGGAGATTTTGGAATTCCATGCTCTTGCTTACGGAGCTACGAACCTCTATATCCAACTGGGACACTATATTTTACAGTATATTATTGAAGATGGCAAAAAGGTTAGAAGCCTAAAAAGGTGAGAATGAGTGTCAGAGTGTTGTTGATAAAAGAGAAAACAAATTTAGAGAGAGGAGAGAAAGGCATTACAAGAAGCAAGATGAGAATCAGAGAGTATCTCTCTAACTGTTCCCAATGGTATCTTAATTTTTTAGGTAGTATGCCTCTTACTATTTTATGACCATCAAGAGGTGGAATAGGGAGTAGATTGAAAACTGCCAAGGCAATATTTATAGTGGTGAAAGTATATAGTAGAAATACTATAAGCACCCAGGTGTCTTTTATTAAAAAATGGTTAATTAATGCTACTACAATAGCTACAATTAGATTAGAGATAGGCCCTGCCAATGCAGTAAGTGCAGTGTATAATTCCCTTTTTTCAAAATTGTATTCATTAATAGGTACAGGTTTACTCCATCCAAATCTAAAAAATATCATTGATATTACCCCTATTGGGTCAATATGTACTAATGGGTTTAGAGATAATCTACCCTCCATCTTAGCGGTAGGATCTCCCAATTTGTAAGCAACATATCCATGAGCATACTCATGAATTGTTGATGCAATTAATATTGATGGTAGTGCTATCAATATCCAGTAGATAAGTTGTTCTGTTGATGAGAATAAAAGCATAAATCCACTTGCTAAATAGTAATCTTTTTGATAATATCATGCAGCAAGTTAATCTTCAAATATATTTGCTATGGCAAAAGTATGTCAATTATGTGGAAAATCTACACTCTCTGGGAGAAGAATCCAGCATCATCATTCGATAGGCTGGAAATACAAGGCACCAAAAACTACTAGAACTTTTAAACCTAATCTAAGAAAGATTAAGGCAGACATAGATGGAGATATTAAGAGTATCACTGTGTGTATGAAGTGTTACAAGAGGCTAAGAAAAGAAGCTCAGGAGTAATTATATATTTTTCTCTCGTATAGAATTAGTATTAATGGTAAAATCATTACTGTTAACATGATAGTTTGAAGGTATGTTCAATTTTAAACCACCTTGGGAACTGTTTACCTATGATTTAGGCTTAGACTTAGGTACTGCAAATACAATAGTGTATCTGAGAGGTGAAGGTATTGTAGTATCCGAACCGTCTGTGGTTGCAATTGAGAAGAAGAGCAAAAGGGTTCTGGCAGTAGGACACAGTGCAAGAGAAATGATTGGTAGGACTCCGGCTAATATTGTAGCAATTAGGCCTCTGCAGGATGGTGTAATATCGGATTTCGATACTACACAAGCTATGATACATCACTTTATTAAAAGTGCTCACTCTAATTACATTAAGGGTTTCAAAATTCCTAAACCAAGAATTGTTGTAGGAGTTCCTTCCTCCGTTACAGAAGTTGAAAGACAAGCTGTTATTGATGCATCTAAAACTGCAGGAGCAAGAGAGGTCTTTATTGTAGAAGAAGCTATGGCTGCTGCGATAGGTGTAGATTTACCTGTTGAGGATGCATCTGGAAGTATGATAGTAGATATTGGAGGAGGTACTTCTGGTATTGCAATTCTCTCTCTGGGTGACATTGTTGTTGACAATACTATTAGAGTAGCAGGAGATGAGATGAATCAAGATATTGTTGACTATGTAAGGGAGAAATACAATATATTAATAGGGGAGAGAACAGCTGAGGATGTTAAAATAGAGATAGGTTCTGCAGCTCCTCTGAAAAATGAAAGGAGTGTTCAAGTACAGGGAAGAGATCTTCTAACAGGTTTACCAAAATCTATTAAATTTACTAGTGTAGAGGTGAGAGAAGCAATAAATGTTTCTCTTAGTCAGATTACAGATGCTGTAAAAGATGCGATAGAGGATACTCCACCTGAACTTCTAAGAGATATTTATAGAGATGGAATTTTTGTAGCAGGAGGGGGAGCCTTAATTGAAGGTTTAGATAGATATTGGAGAAATGAATTAAATATGGCAATTAATATCGTAGAAGAACCGATGGCTGCAGTTGCAAGAGGTACAGCTAAAATGTTAGATCATATCGATCTTCTACAGAGAGTACAGAGATCTTGGGAAGAAATTATTTAACCTAGTATTACAATGGAAGATGAAAAAATCTTTAAAAAATACAGCTACCTCTTCTGCTTACTATTCTCTGTAATACTATTTTTCTTTGGACAGACTTCTTTTAGTAAGAGTATTAAATATCCATTTTCATATATTTTTAACCCAATATATCTCTCTGCAACTCAAGCAGGTCACTCAGTTAAGAGCTGGGCAGAAGCACTGTTGGATGCTTCATCATATATTCAGGAATACAATACGATGAGAGAAGAGATTGTAAGATTAAAGATTGAGAATTCTGAAAGGTTACTAGATTATGAAGAGTATAATTCTTTAAAAGAGCACATATCTAATGCAGATAAGAAAGGCGAATATACGGAAGCGAAGATTCTACATCTTACAAATCAGAATGAGATTATTCTAAATAGAGGAGCTGATAGTGGAGTTAAAAAAGGAGATGCTGTAGTTATTGGGAGAGTGTTTGTAGGTCTAGTGATTGATGTAAATCCTAAGACATCTCTAGTACGATTACCTCTACACACTTCTAGTTCGTATGAGGTAGTAGTTATTCCATCTACAGTGAATTTAAATGAGAAATTACATTTAGATAGTTTTGTTGTATCAAAAGGTGTTGTACTTGGGAAAGGAGAGGAGATCAAGATAGAGAATCTAGGTATTAATTCTTCAGTAAATAGTGGTGATATAGTGTTACTTAAGGATGAAAAAGTAGAAGACATATTAATTCTAGGAAGTCTAGTAGGGATTACTTCTAATCCTGCATCTACACAGAAAAATGGAGTAGTTGAACCGATATTTGATTATTCTAATATATTAACAGTATTTATTAAGACTAAATAATGAAAAAGGTATTACTTTTTACAATAGGTTTTCTTCTTTTAGTATTTTTTGAAAGTTTTCTTTTACATGTATTTTCCTTCTCTCTTTTTATTATCTTAGTACTATCATCTTGGAAGAAGATAGAAGACTTACCTTTCTATCTTTTTATTACTCTTTTTTCAATAGTGTTTGATACTGTACTTCACACATCATTAGGTCTGCATATGATAGTTATAGCTCTGGTGCTTCTTGTTACACACCTTCTGTGGTATCTAATACCACGAGACGGAGTTTTCGGATTTATACCTGTATTCTTATCTGTATTTCTTTACTATATTCTCTCTTATCTTCTTATCTCTCTACTTCAAGATCGTGTTCTAATCCCTTTTACATGGGATTTTGTGTTAAATACTTTTATTAAATCATTACTCTCTATTCCTGTATATTTAGGAATTCAGAGAGGTATCTCCTTTTTTAGAAAGGATGATACAGGAGGAAAAATTAAGTTAAAATAGATTATGGATAGAATTAAGATAGATAAAAAACTTAATGAGAAGCAGTTACATAAACCAATAGTAAAGAGAAGGAGTATTAGCAATGGTAAGAGAACTGTACTAGCTAGGTTTGTAAAGAATTCTGAAGAGAGAGCAGAGATATCAGCATGGAATTTCATATATGTTTTCCTCCTTTTTATTACAGTATTTACCCTCCTTATACTTAGTATTGCAAATTTACAGATAATACAAGGACAGGAGATGCTGGATAGGTCTTACAACAACAGAGTTAGAACAACTCCTCTTAAGGCGTATAGAGGAGTGATTTTTGACTCCAATGGGGAGAAACTGGTGGAGAATATCTCATCTGTGAACGTATATATCTCTCTAGAGCCTTTCATACAAGATATAGGTGGATTAGACAATACAGAAGTTGAAAGGGTGCTTACTCTTGTAGAAGAGATTCTCGGTGATAATTGGAAAAAGGAAGATGGAGAGGAGATATATACTTCGCTTTTTGATAGATTTATTTCTAAATATCAAGGTAATCCATATGTGAATAAGATACTTCTTGCTGTTGATGTTGACAATGATAGTGTAATCAAGATTAAAGCTAATTTGGAAGAATTAAGAGGTGTAAGTATAGATAATGGGAGTAAAAGGCAATATGTTGGTGGGAACCTGTTTTCACATATACTGGGCTATACAGGAGAGGCCTCATCAGAGGATTTAGGTGTATTTGAGGACCTTCTAAGTGGGGATATTGTTGGTAAAACAGGAGTAGAGAGGTACTATGAGGATACTCTGAGAGGTGTTGATGGAAAATTAGTAGAGGAGATAGATGTTTTTGGAAGAAGTGTTTCTAGTAAACCGTATGTTGTTTCTGAAGCTATCTCTGGTAAAAGTTTGTATCTCTCTGTAGATGGAAATGTTCAGAAGAAGATGTATGAACTAATTAAAGATGCAGTTAAGAAGTACTCTGCAGTTGGTGGTGGTGGTGTTATTGAAAATGTTAAAACAGGCGAAATACTAGCTATTGTCAGTTACCCTTCATATGACAACAATCTCTTTGTGGGAGGCATATCACAGAAAGATTTCGATAAGTTACAGAACAATACAAGATACCCTCTCTTGAATAGAGCAATTGCAGCTCAGATACCACCAGGTTCTACATTTAAAACAGTAGTTGCAGCGGCAGGATTAGATGCTAAGGTTGTAACTACCAATACTAGATATCTAAGTAGAAGAGGGTATACATTCTCCAACGGTGCTCCTTTCCAAGAATTTAGGAATAATGCGTACGGTAGTTTAAATATAGTGGAAGCCATGATGGTCTCTTCAAATATATACTTCTGTGAAATGATTAGACATTGGGATATAAACAAGCTTGTACCTTACCTTGAATCATTCGGTATCGGTCAATATACAGGGATAGATATTCCAGGAGAAGGATTAGGAAGGATACCCTCCCCTGAGAACAAACTTAAATTATCTCAAACAATTAGTCCTTGGTTAGAGCCTGTTTGGTATCCTGAGGGTGATTCATGTAATGCGGTAATAGGGCAAGGTATTGGGTTAGTTACTCCGATACAGATGTCTAACTGGATGGCTGCTATTGCAAATGATGGGACTCTCCTTACCCCTCACGTGGCAAAGAAGTTTGTAGATGAGAATGGCTTTGAGTATCCGGTACAGGTGTCTCCAATTAGAGAGGAGGTGGTTTCTAAAGAGTCTTTAAAGATTGTAAGAAGAGGTATGTGGGAGGTTGTTAACGGTACAAGAGGAATAGCTAAGACTCTCTCTACAACAGGTACATCTGTTGCTGCTAAAACAGGTACTGCAGAGTTTGGTAAATTGAATAAGGATGGGACATATGAAAATACTCACGCTTGGGTAGGGGGTTTCTTTCCATATGAGCAACCTATGTACTCTTTTTCTCTTTTCTTAGAAGATGGGGGTAGTAGTTCAAATGCTACAGCGGTAATGAAGGAGATGATTGTATGGATGGTAAAGAATGGTTTTGTTAAGTAAGGGGTAAAGATTTTTTAATTTCAAAAAGGTAAGATAGTGTAAGTTTGACTTCTATTTAAACATTGTGTATTTTTACTTCTGTATATGTCAAAGAATAGTAGCTACAAAAATTTACTAATTGTTGAATCTCCTGCAAAGGCAAAAACTATTAACAGGTATCTAGGTAGTGATTACAAAGTTGTTGCAACAGTAGGGCATGTTATTGATTTACCAAAGAGTCAGTTAGGAGTAGATGTTGATAATGGGTATGAACCTGAATTTGAAGTTATATATGGGAAAGGTAAAGTACTTAAAGATTTAAAAAAAGCATTACCAAAAGATGGTAATACCTACTTAGCTATGGATCCTGATAGAGAAGGAGAGGCTATTGCTTGGCATATTAAAGAGCATTTGAAGATAAAAGGAGCTAAGAGAGTATCTTTCCATGAAATTACAAAAGAGGCGATAGAAGAAGCTATTAAGAAGCCAACATCAATTGATGAACATCTGGTAGAGGCACAGAAAGCAAGAAGAGTGTTGGACAGACTCTTTGGTTACAAATTGTCACAACTGCTTTGGGAGAAGATTTGGTACGGTCTCTCAGCAGGTAGAGTACAATCAGTAGCATTGAGATTAGTTGTAGAGAGAGAAGAGGAGAGGGAGAAGTTTAAACCAGAAGAGTATTGGGAATTCTTTGTGCACGTACAGAGAGAAAAAGAAGAATTAAGGATTAAGTTAATAAAGAGAGATGGGAAAAAGTATGTTCCTAATTCTGAAAAAGAGATAAATAGTATCAAGAAGATACTTGGAGAGAGTAAATACAAGGTAGTAGATATTGTTAAAAAAGAGATAAAGAGGAATCCATACCCCCCCTATACCACATCTACACTACAGCAATCAGGAAACAATGTATTAGGTTACAGTGCAAAAAGGACTATGGCTTTAGCACAATCTCTCTATCAGTCAGGATATATTACATATATGAGAACAGACTCAGTATTTCTCTCTGAGAAAGCTATTAAAAGTATTAGGAAGATTATTCCGGAAAAATATGGTAAAGAGTACCTTCCAGCATCTCCTAAGTATTACAAAAACAGGAGTAAAAATGTACAGGAAGCACATGAAGCTATTAGACCAAGTGATTTCTCTCTGACATATAAGGAGATTAAGACTAAAGTAGGTACTCCTGAGGCTAAACTGTATGACCTAATATGGAAGAGAGCGGTATCCTCACAGATGGAGCAGAAAAGAGTAGAGAATTTAACAATATATCTAGAACCAGAGGGAGAACTTCCTAATATATATACTTTCTCTGTAGGTGCGCAGAAGACACTTTTTGATGGTTTTAGAGTAGTATACGGTAAAGAGAAAGATTCTGATGAGCTTCTGCAAGAGATCTCTGGTGTAAAGAAGGATGATATATTTAAAAAGAAGAAATTTGAAACAGAGCAGAAATTTACTCAACCACCTAGCAGATATACTGAGGCAACATTGGTAAAGAAGTTAGAATCTTTAGGTATTGGTAGACCGTCTACTTACGCAAGTACTATTGCTACAATTCTTCAGAGAAGCTATGTTTTGAAAGAGAGTAGATTTCTTCTACCTACAGATATTGGTAGGGTTGTTACACATCTTCTTAAAGAGAAATTCTCTGATTTAGTAGATTATGAATATACTGCTAATGTAGAGAATAGATTGGATAAGATTGCTAATGGGAAATTAGAATATATTCCATTTCTGGATAGAGAGTACAAGCCTCTTATGAAGAATATACAGAAGGCTATGAAGGAGGTTTCAAAAGAGGATGTAGTAATTCTCTCTAAATCAGATGAGAAGTGTCCAGAGTGTGGCTCTGGTATGGTTGTAAGGCTTGGAAGATACGGTAAGTTCTTAAGTTGTTCTAGATTTCCTGATTGTAAAGGAATGAAAGATCTTGAGGGAGGGCAGGATAGTTTAGATTACAAGAAATATCTAAAAGTAGAGAAGTGTCCTGAGTGTGGTTCAAAGATGATATTGAAGAATAGTAAGTATGGGCTATTCTGGGCATGTGAGAGATATCCTGATTGTAAAGGGACACAACCTTTGCTTTTAAAAGAAGAGTGTCCTGAGTGCGGTAAACATTTAGTAGAGCGAAGGAGTAAATGGGGGAAATCATTTATAGGGTGTAGTGGTTATCCGAATTGCAAGTATATTAAGAAAGAGAAAAAGAAAGATTAAAGATTTTTTCATATCTTTCCTTTAATATCTGTTTATGTTACCGAGAGAAAAATTCCAACAGGGTGGAGTAGAGATTCTTTCAGACACTGAATTAGTTGAGATATTGGTAGGTAGTGGTATTAAAGGGAGAGATTTTAAACAGATATCAAGATCCCTTGTTAAGGCTATTAAGGAGGGGGTAACAAGTGAGCAATCAATCAAGATAGATACCCTGGTGGGTATAGAGGGGGTAGGGCAGGTATTGGCTATGCGAATTCTCTCAGGTATAGAACTGGGAAGAAGATTGTACGGTCTCTCTGATAAAGATGTGTTAAAGATAATGGATACTGAGCAAGCATATTTAGTGCTGAGGGATATGTGTAATTTAAAAAAAGAGAGAGTTGATATTATATGTCTTAATTCTAGATTTGAGTATATATGTAGAGAGAGTGTGGCACTTGGGAGCCTAAATTGTGCAAATCTCTCTCCAAGAGATGTAGTGTATCCTGCTGTTATGAATAATAGTGCTTTTGTTATTCTAGCACACAATCATCCCTCTGGAGATAGTACACCCAGTAAAGAGGATATCAACTTAACAGAGAGTATCCTAAAGGCTCTTGATCTGGTTGGTATTCCACTACTTGATCATATTGTAATCGGTAATAACTGTTGGAGTAGTGTATCTGTATAGTGTCTTGTTGAAAAATTAAGATAAAGAATATATAATCAGAGTCGTATTTAATATATATCTCGCATATCTCTAATTATTTCCTGGATATATATCCATAGAGATAGGTGATAAAAGGAAAAATGTTATGGGAAAAACAGTAAAAGTCTCAAAAAAGGTAGAAACACCTAAGACAGGGACTGTAAAGAAGAGTCTTGAAGTAGATATTCCAGATCTATTAACATTCCTTCAAGCAGGAGCCCACTTCGGTCATAAGAGTAGTGCTTGGAATCCTAAAATGAAGAAATATGTGTATGATACTAGAAACGGTATTCATATTATAGATATTGTTAAGAGTAGAAAACTACTTGAGAAAGCTTTGGAGCAGTTAAATAGTGAAGTAGATAGAGGAAATGTGTTAATTGTAGGTACTAAGGGGCAGGCAGCTGGGATTATTGAGAAAGTAGCTCAAGAGATAGGTGCATTCTACATTACAAAAAGATGGCCAGGAGGACTATTTACCAATTTCGATGCAATAAAGAGTAGTGTTCAGAATCTTGTGAAGATGGAGGAACAGCTTGCATCAGGAGAAGGTCGTTTGGTAAAGAAGGAAGTATTAATTATTCAGAGAGATGTAGATAGATTGAATAAAATATATGAGGGTATTAAATTCATGGATGAGCTTCCAAAGTTTGTAATTGTAATAGATAGTAAAGTGGAGAAGAATGCTATTAGGGAAGCTAGAATAGCAAAGGTCCCTATAATTGCTCTAATAGATACAAACTGTGATCCAACTCTAGTAGATTATCCAATTCCAGCTAACGATGACTCTATAAAGAGTATAAATCTTTTTGTAGATCTTTTTGCAGAAGTAATTAAAAAGGGGAAAAAATCAGAATCTCTTGTAGCTTTACGAAAAAATCATAAAGCTAATCTAGAGAATCTAAAAGCAGAGTATGAGAAAGAGAAGGAGAGACAGGTAAGAATGGAAGAAGATGAGAGAGCTAGAATGAAGGCTTTACGGGATAGAAAGGTAACTGAGAGAGAGGGAGGTGTTGTTAGAGTAGTGAAGAGAGACAAGAATATCGATGAAGATTATGTAGCAGCAGAAGCAATTAAGGCAGAGAGTGTATCTACAAAGATAGAAGATTTAGGACTCTCTACCAGAGTACAGAAGGCTCTTTTAAATGGGAAAGTCTTAACCTTAGAAGAGTTAAAAGAGATGAATGAAACAGATCTGTTAAAAATAAGTGGAATAGGGCAGAAAGCTGTTGAGGAGATAATGAAGGTAATTAAATAATTTGAGAGTCTAAGTAGATGTCAACAATAGAAGATATAAAGATATTAAGAGCTAAAACATCAGCAGGAATGGCACTGTGTAAAGAAGCTTTAGAAAAGAGTAATGGTGATATGGAGAAAGCTATAGGGTATATCAATAGCAGGAGTGATGTTATAAGTAGATTACATAGTATGACAAGAGCCAAAATAGGGCACTGTAAGCTGGCTTTTGAAGAAGCAGGTAATAACTTCGAGAAGGCAGTTGCTTTAATAAGAGAGAGAGGGTGGGATGATCCTATTGAGAGAGAGTGTGAGAGTAATCTTCAGGGGATAATTGATACATATATACACGGTCAGGATAGAAAACTTGTATCAATGGTAGAGGTAATCTGTAAAACAGATTTTGTTGCTAGGAATGATGATTTTCGATCTTTTGTACATGAGTTAGTACTTCAGATAGCAGCAATGAAACCTGTATATATATCACGAGAAGATATTCCTAAAGAGAAGTTAGATGAAATAACGGAGTTGTTTCAGAAAGAGGTAGAGAGCGAGGGTAAACCAGCAGATATGTCACAAAAGATTGTTGAAGGGAAACTGAATAAGTTTTTCCAAGAGAAGTGTTTACTTGAACAGAAATGGTTTAAAGATGAGTCTAAAACAATTAAAAACCTCCTTGAAGAGAATACTACTAAACTAGGAGAGCCTTTAGAGATACGGAGATTCCTGATATGGGAGCTTGGGAAATAGATATCTAACTTCTCTCCTGTATATCTAGTCTGAAGAAAGAATGCTATAGGTTTATTATTACCCAGTTTTATGGTAAAATAGAGGATAGTATGATTGAAAAGAACGAGCAAAAAAGAGAGCGTAAAGACTTACAGATAGACTCTTTAACCAGAGAGGAGTATTACAATGAATTGATTGTATCTTCAGAGAGATTTGTTGATCCTGTTATTCAAGAGAAATTCCGAAATACAAACCTCCTTATTGCAGGAGTAGGTAGTGTCGGAAATCCCATTGCAATGATGGCAGTAAGGTCAGGAGCTGAACAGATAACTGTAATGGATCCAGACAGCGTAGAGGTTAGTAATCTCTCTAGACAGCAGTACTCTGTATCACAGGTAGGCCAGAATAAAGCTGATATGACTCTGCAAAACATGCTAGAGGTTAATCCATACATTCATTCTAAAAGTGAACCTCTGGGTATGACTCTGGAGAATGCTAATGAATATGTAAGAAATGCTGATATTGTTGTTGATGGTATAGATATTAGGTCTCTTGATGTGATTTATGAGCTTCATAAAAAAGCATGTGAGTTTAAGAAACCTGTACTAGTAGGGTATGATTTAGCCGGTACAGCGATGGTGGCTGTGTATAGGTATGATAAAGACCGAATGACACCATTAAAGGGAGAATTAAATGAAGAGAAAATAGAAGAATTCAAAGGAGTAAGAGATGCTTACAGAGATGGCTTAGTAACAGAAGCAGAATTCTTGAATTATGTCTATGATGCTTTTACAGGCCCCATTAATCCTTTTAAGGTACCTGTAGAACAACTACAAGAATTAGTAGAACGAGATGATGAAGATAATCGTACATACCAACTCGGTACGACTTCTGCAGTGCTTAGTTCCTTGATGGTAGAAACAATGAGAAGAATAGTGGCAGATGAGAGAGTAAAAGATATTGTCATTGTTGATATACCGAGTGAAGTAAGACGTACTAACCCATCCGTTATTTCTAGAATACCTCTTCTGTTAAGAACCTTAATGAGAGTGAAAGCAAGAGGATTAAAAGTGAAAGATGTTATTAATAAAATAAGGTAAGATAGAAGTATGGAGAAAGAGAGATTCTGTATTCCAGATAGAGAGATAGAGAAAGGAGAGGTATTTGTAGGTGTTGCATCTACCCCTGAGGAGAAAGTCAGTAGATTATCAGTTGCTACAGATAGATATATACAGCAGGGCTATCTACAAGGAGTACCTTTTGCCTGGGTAGATTTATCTGCTAGAGATGTTGTCGTAGATGGAGGTTATCAGCTATTAGAGAATTATCTCTCTTCAGATATTTTTCATGAATTAGGAAAAGAGGGACTTCTGTTAAGTTTTAATGATATAAGTCAGCTATATTTAGATATATATCATTGGCAATCGATACAGTTTTTAGCTAAAACAGAACAAGGTATTATGGGTTCAGTAAGATTGATAATGAACAATTCCAACTCTGATACACAGAGATGCAGTCTACCCACTCTTACTGATAAACATATCCAGATAGAAGATGAATGGAGAGAGAGAGTAAAGGATATTCCCGCAGAGTTATCACAATTGGCGATAGTAAAAGGAGCTCCATTTACCACATCTATCGGTCTGTTACGTGCTGTTGCTCAATTTAGTAGAGAGAATAATATTGATGAGTGGGTTGCTACAACAGATAACAAGGTAATAAGGTTGCTTAATGGATACTACTATTTTGGTCTCCCAAAGATCGGTCCTCCAGTAAAGTATTTAGGTTCCGATTCTACTCCGGTACTAATAAATATTGAACAATCGATACAGAATGCAGAGTCTGAAAAATCAAGTGCGCTTATGGCAAGATTCTTAAGAGGTGAAGACGTTGAAGGCTTTGAGTGGTATACTGGAGTGTAGTAATTTTAACCTAAATAAGCTCAGTTAATATGGAATTAATATTCCTTGTTCTGTTAGTAGTACTACTACTTTTTCTCGGTTTTTCAGCTTTAAAATCAGATATCACCTCTAAAACAAATCAGTATTTTATCTTTTTGATTTTATGTATTGTACTCTGGATACTATCAAATTACTGTTCTAATAGGCTTGAAGATTATTCTATCGTCCTATTAGCAAATAGATTGATTTTCTTTTCAACTACTTTTCTAGTATTAGGATTATTCCTTTTTGCTTCAGTATTTCCTGATTCTGAAGTAAGAATGAAACCGTTATACAGAGGGATTGCAATCATATCCAGTATCATAGTTGCAGTAGTAGGGTTAACTCCACTTGTTGTAAAAGATATTAGTATTGAGAGTAGTTATTCAAGTATCAATTTCAATTATGGAATTATTCTCTATGTTATTCATTTTCTCTTTTTCTTTCTCCTATTTATCTATCTATTAGCAAAGAAGTATAGGGAAGCAACCGGTTTAGTTAAAATACAATTACAATATCTACTACTAGGTGGTCTATTTACTGCTTTGGGTGCGATTCTGACTAATCTTGTCCTCCCGGTTCTCTTTAATGTTTTCTACCTATCGAACTACGGGCCAGCATTTTTAATAATATTTGTTGGTTTTACATTCTTATCAATTGTTCGACACAGATTTCTTGGTATTAGATTCCTTCTAGGGCAGATACTATACTATCTTTTAGTATCAATATTTAGTCTGTTTTCTTTCTTCTTTTTAGGATGGGCTGTAACTAAACTATTTGGAGGAGTATTTACAATCCAATCTGTATTACTCTCTATAATACTTGCTCCTCTCTTTGTTTGGCTCTTTCAGAAATTTAATCAGTTTATCTCTCTTACAATTGAGAAGAAGGTAATATATGTTGATAAACATCCTGCTGAAGTTCTAAGTGATTTCCTGAAATCTATAAGTTCTGAATTAGATGTAGACAAGATAGCAATTTATGCTGTAAATGTACTTAAAAGATACTTTGATTTAGAAAAAGTTGGGATACTACTATTTGATAAAGTTAATACAAAGATACTCTATAAAAAGATTTCAGGTTTTGAGTTAAATGGGATAAGAGATCTGTTACAGGTTGTTCAATATTGGAAAGAGTTAGGAGAAGATCCAGTTCTGTTACTTGATGAGATAAAGAGAGGGAAAATAGGTGAAGATTGGAATAGGAGAGATAGGTTATCAAGGATTGTTAAATGTATGGAGAAAGAAGGTATCTCTGCTATTTTACCTTTGAATAGAAAGGTTCAACTGAATGGGATCATAGTAGTTGGAAACAAGAAAAATAGAGACTCTTTTAC
>MTBK01248660.1_pt1 | contig 23059 bp, 17 predicted proteins | sample 1535981 | NCBI WGS metagenome assembly MTBK01 (sample SAMN06109225, study PRJNA356200) | anaerobic digester metagenome | isolation source: biogas reactors fed with pig manure or primary and secondary sludge | place: Spain | collected 2016-06-30
ATGCTGGTGCGCCACTGCCGGCTCCTTCTGGGAGCTCGTTCGCTGCGCGAAGAGAAGATCCCCTCAAAAGAACATCCCCGGGCGCTCGGCGTGACCCCTTTTGAAGCCCGCAAAGTTTTTGGGCAGGCTGCTGCATTTAGCCGGGACGCTCTTGAGGAGATCATCGTCACCCTGCAGGGGATCGATTATCAGATCAAGACCGGACGAATGGCCCCGCGGCAGGCTTTGGAAATCGCCATCGCTCAGATTCACCGGTTCTCGCCGCACCGTTGAACAGTTTGTTCTGCGCCAAACAAGTATTGGTCTGGAGGTATCAGTGAGACATTTTAGGTTGGTTCTGTTAAGCATCCTGCTCATTGCCGCTCTGCTGCTGGCTCTCGTACAGTGGAACCTGCTGCCCTCGCTGTTCTATTCAGGCGGCGGCCCCGGGAAAACGGTCCCGATCCCCCTGGAGGGGGCGCGTCCGGACGCGGCTAGCGGGCCGGACGATTTTACCGAATCGTCCGGGAGCCTGAAAAGCCTTGCCCGGGAGATTACCGCTGCCGCGCCGGATGATTACGGGAAGCTGTGTGCCATCTACGACTGGGTAACGGCCAATATTGCCTACGATGTGGAGAAGGCCAAAAAGATGGAGGACTACGGCTACGGTGCCGAGTACCTGCTTAAATACCGGCAAGGGGTGTGCCATGATTATGCCGAGCTGACGAGAGCGCTGTTGAAAGCTGTGGGGATCAAGGCCACTTATGAGCGGGGCGAGGTCCATCCCGCCCCCGGCAAGACAGAACATCACGCCTGGAACCGTGTCCGTATCGGGGAAAGCTGGTACGGCCTCGACACGACCTGGGGATCCGGTTTTGTTGACCAGGAAAAGGGGCGCTTTATCCAGCGGCCCTCGCGACTCTACCTGACCACAGTGGAGGAGCTGGCCCGGCTGCACAGCGATCCGGCATACAAGGAATCTCGCGAAATTGAATGGAGAAGAGCACAGTCTGCGGCGGCGAAGGCGGTTTACCTGCCTGAGTATGAGTCCGGGCTGCTGGAGCTGTTCAACAAGACCAGGAATAAAAGGGGGCTGGCTTCGCTTCAGCAAGAGCCCGGGCTCTCCGGCGCTGTCAGGAGGAGCGCCGCCGCAGGAGCGGCAAAAGCCTGTCTGGACGAGGAGTTTACCCTTGATCAGCTCAACGGGGAAATTGAGCAAAATGCTTCACAGCTGCGTCTGGCCAAAGCGGGGCTCTATGCTTTTACCCTGTGGGACTACCCTTTCCCCGCAGTGGAGGAGATTTATGGGCTCATTGCAGAGCAGCAGGATCTCTTTTTGGAAAAGGGGGACTATGAAGGGCTGGCCGTGGGGGTGGTCCGCAAAGGGGATCTCCTCGTCGTGGTCCTGGCGGGCCTTTCCTACCACTAAAAATGTGACAGGGGACCGCCTCCTGTCACATTTTTAAAATTTAAGGTCTGGCCCCGCTCAGGTACAGAAACCTCAAGGAAGCCCCCGCATCAGCGGTTCACAGTGCTTAGCCGGCCTTTTCGTTGAACAGGCGGGTTAGACGTGATTTTTTCCGGGCGGCGTTGTTTTTATGAAGGATTCCCTTGGCGACGGCCTGATCAATTTGGCGCACTGCTTGCCTCAAATTGTTCTGAGCCACTTCGCGGTCGCCATCCTGGAGCGACTCTTCAAAGCGGCGGATGGCGGTTTTAACTACACTTTTTGCATGGCGGTTGCGGGCGGTTCGTTTGACCGTCTGCCGCATTCTTTTTTCTGCTGATTTGGTAACAGGCAAACCTGACTACCTCCTTCCTCCTAAACACCGAAATATTATCATCTCTTGCTCTGAAAAGCAAGTCCCAAAAGGCTGCCTGCGCCGGTGCATAGAGCAAAAATTTTTTGGTTAAGCTAAATTCGCAGCCGAAACAGTCCGGTTGCGCGTTTGCAACAGCGGATCAATCTGATGAAGGAGGTTCTTCCATGATCGGTTTAATCGTTCGTCTAGTGGTGTCGGCAGTCGTGCTGATGCTGGTCAGCTGGCTGCTGCCGGGTTTTGCCACCCTCACCTTTGTCCATGCCCTCATCGCTGCGGTGGTGATCGCCCTGCTCGGTTTTATCGTTGAAAGCCTGTTCGGAAAGCAGATCTCCCCTCAAAATCGCGGTCTCGTCGGATTTATCACTGCCACCGTGGTGATCTATGTCGCCCAGTTTATCGTTCCGGGCATGACCGTTTCTTTCCTCGGGGCGGCGCTCGCGGCAGTTGTTATCGGGATCGTTGACCTCTTTGTGCCCACCGAATTACGCTAGCCGGAAGGAGCCTAAAAATGTCCCTGGACGGTGAATTGAAAGATGGCTTTGTCCCGCAATACAGCATTCGCACTGACCTGGCTCTGGAGGCGCGGGAGCTTGTCCAGCAGCAGACAGCGGCGGATATACCGGGGGTATCCTCGGAAAATCTGCAGGAAAATGGCATCGCGATCAACCGCCTGGAGATCGAAACAGAGCAGGCGGCCGCACAGCTGGGCAAAAGTAGGGGGCGCTACCTCACCTTTGAGGTTCCCGGACTGCGGCGCAAGGATGCCGCTCTTCAGGATCAGGTTTCCGAGATTATGGCCCGCGAGCTGGTCCGTTTTTTGGAGCTGCCGGCCAACCTGACCCAATCTGTTCTCGTGGTGGGCCTGGGGAACTGGAATGTGACTCCCGACTCTCTGGGTCCGAAAGTGATCGAGGAACTCCTGGTGACGCGCCATGCTGTCACCGGAGGGGAAAACATTTTGGGTGAAGGTTTTCGGGCAGTCTGCGCCATCTCCCCGGGTGTTCTCGGGACCACCGGAATCGAGACAGGAGAGATCATCGCCGCCCTGGTCCAGCGGGTCAAACCAGTTTTGGTGATCGTTGTCGATGCTCTGGCCGCTCGCCGCCTGGAAAGGCTTCACACCACCATCCAGGTGGCCGATTCGGGGATCAGCCCCGGTTCAGGGGTGGGCAACAACCGCCTGGGAATCAACCGGCAGACCGTGGGGGTGCCCACAGTGGCCATCGGTGTCCCCACGGTTGTCGACGCCTCCACCATCGCCAGTGAAGCTTTCGACGCCCTTGCCGAGCACTTCAAAAAGGATGCGCGGGGGCACGCCCTGGGCAATGTGATGCGGGACTTTGATTGGGAACAGCGCCGCCGGCTCATTACGGAGGTGCTGCAGCCGTATGCCGGGGGCCGTCTCATGGTGACGCCGAAGGAGACCGACGCCTTTGCCGAGGATATGGCCTATGTTATCTCCGGAGCCCTCAATTCGGCTCTGCACCCCCGCATTCACAGCGAAGGCAGCGAAAAGTATCTTCAGTAAAAGGACCGTGGGGGACCGGTTCAGTAGGTGAGCAGGCTTTTGCCGTTCAGACGGCTCTCGTCCACCTGCCCGGACAGCGCCTCCGGAACGGCAACGGTTGCCGGGTCGCCGTCGGAGATGTACCGCCTTTCCGGGTTGTCCCGCAGCCGCTCCAGCCAGTCGTAGAGGCCCATCCCGGCGGTATCCATTTCGCTCGCCCGCACCCGCGGCAGGGCTGCAGGATTAAAGGTTGTGCTGAAGGGGGAGGGCGCAGGATTGGCCCCAACCAGAAGGATCCCCTCATTGCGGTAAGCCGTTCCCTCATAGCTTCCCTCGATGATGTAACTCATCTCAGCGGGGCGTTCACCAAAGGGGAGGGCCAGGCTGCGCACAGTGTAACCGGGCAGATATTCCTGCGTGCGTTTAACCTGCAAGGCCAGCTCGCGGCGGGCCTGCTCCGGGGACAGGCGGCGCAGATTGCCGTGCGAGTAGCAGTGGTTGCCGATCTCAAAACCCTGTTCAACGAGGTAGGAGAGCTTTTGCTGAACATGCTTGGCCTGCCCGAAGGGGGCCTCATAAAAGATATAGAAGGTTGCTGCCAGGCCGAAATCGGGGTGGGCTTTATGGAAATCCTCCAGAATGCCGACCGCACAATCGGGATCGATTACCTGTTTGCCGTCCTCATCGAGGTAGCGGAATTGGCCGCCCCTGCCGTCGTCAAAGGTGAGCACCACCGGAGAGCATCCCGCCGGGAGATCAATTTTCCCGTCGAGGAGGTCGTTCATTGAGATGAGGCGGTAGCCCGCTTCATAGAGCGTCTCCAGATCTTTGCGGAAGTTGTCCGGGGTGCGGCACCAGATGTCTTCGGGTGCCCCGATTTCATGGTACATCAGGATCATGATTTCCCCCGCTTCGTTGACTCCCAGAGCATGGTAATCGATCTCTTCGTCGGGAACGGGGGCATCCAGCTGCTCGCCGCTGCGGTTTTCATCCTCCCCCGCCGGGGGATCAGTCGAGCCTTCCGGTTTGCTGCAGGAGAGCGGAAAGATCATCAGGAGCAGGAGGGCTGCTGCGATAAGGACGATCTGCTTAATCCGGCTGCTGTGCCGCCGGAGGGCTGCTGCTGTTTTCAAGACTGCACACTCCTTGATTGTCACTTTGTTGTTGGACAGATTTCGACAGGTTAACCCCTTGCTCCTGCCGCTTCGGGAGAACACTTTTCGATAAGAGGAAACTTGAAGAAGTTGGAGAATCTGGACAACAGCGTCTTCCTGCAGTCAGGGCGGCGGTTCCGGAACGGTTTTCCCCCCGGCAGCAGGAAACTACAGGAAGATAAATGAGAGGTGAGGCGGATGAAAGTATTGACCGCAGCGGCGATGCGCGAGGCGGACCGGCGGACCATTGAAGAGCTCGGTCTTCCCGGGATCGTCCTGATGGAGAACGCTGCCATGAGAACAGCGGAGGCTGTTGGATCCCTGCTCCCTGCTCCGGAGCAGGTGTTAATTGTGGCGGGTCCGGGAAACAACGGGGGAGACGGCCTTGCCGCCGCCCGCCTGCTCGAGCAGGCGGGTTACCGCGTTTCGCTTTGGACAACGGTCCCGCCGCAGGGCTACCGGGGCGATGCGGCGGTGAACTACGAATATTTGAGGCATAGTAATTTTGTGGTCAAGCATATACTGGACTATGAGGCCCTGGAAAAGTTCCGGGGGGATCTTGAGAGAGCCGCTCTGGTAGTGGATGCAATTTTTGGCACCGGCCTCGACCGGCCGGTGGAGGGGCTGCCCGCCGGGGTGATTGAAGCGGTCAACGAAGGGCCTGCCCCGGTGCTGGCGGTTGATCTTCCTTCGGGAATCGAAGCTGACAGCGGGAAGGTGCTGGGGGTTGCTGTGCGGGCGCAGTGGACTGTCTGCCTCGCTTTTCCGAAGCCCGGGCTGCTGCAGCACCCCGGGGCGGGTCTGGCCGGGGAAGTGGCGGTGGGGGCGATCAACATCCCCTCTTTTCTCGTAGCGCAGGAGCAGGCGGCGGTGGCGACGGCGGAGAGGCTTTGCAAGCTGCTGCCGCCCCGGCCGCCAGTGGCGCACAAGGGAAGTTTCGGGCGAGTGCTTGTTGTGGCCGGCTCCACCGGGATGGGCGGTGCTGCGGTTCTCGCTTCCACCGCGGCCTTGCGCGGCGGCGCCGGGCTGGTCTATCTGGCGGCACCGGCTTCGCTCTGTCCCGCTCTCGAGGCGCAGCTGTGTGAGGTCATCGTCGTCCCTCTTCCGGAGTGTGCCCCCGGGATAATTGGCCCGGAGGGAGCGGAGCTGCTCCTCGAAAAGGCCGGCGGATGCGATCTGTTAGCTGCCGGGCCCGGGCTGGCGCCGGTACAGGAAACCGCAGTTCTGATCAAGCAGCTCTTGCGGCGTACTCCTCTGCCGGTGGTGCTCGATGCCGGTGCTCTGGGGGCGCTGGCCCTGCTTCCGGAAAAAGAGCGGGGTCCGCTGCTCCGGGAAGCGGAGCAGGCTGTTGTGTTGACGCCGCATCCCGGCGAGATGGCGGCGCTGTGCGGGCTGGACGCGGCGGAGATCCAGCAGGATCGTCCGGGGATCGCCAGCCGCTTTGCCCGGGAATGGGGATGTGTCCTGCTATTGAAAGGGGCCGGGACCATTTGCGCTTCACCCGGTGGGGAGGTCTGCTTCAATCCCACCGGGGGGCCGGCGCTGGCCACCGCCGGAACGGGGGATCTGCTTACCGGGCTGTTGGCATCGTTGATTGCCCAGGGGATGGCTCCTTTCGAAGCGGCTGCGGCGGCGGCCTATCTTCACGGATTGGCCGGCGACCTGCTTCCACCGGGGCGCGGTTTCATCGCCGGCGATATCCTGGAGCGTTTTCCGGAGGCTTTTCAGCGGCTCCACGAAGAAGCGAAGAGGGTCTCTCCCCGGGGTCCGCTGCACCGCTCTCTCAGGCCGGCCCGAGCATAAATTTTGCCATCAGGGGGTGGCTGCTTGCAGAAAGAAAAGGATCGCCGGGGAATATTTTTGGTGCTCCGGCTGCCGCTGCTGATTTTGCTGCTGCTGGGTTTCCTGCTCGGCACAGGCTGCGGCGGCTGGCACCTCTACCAGCGCTACCGCTGCGCTGATCCGGCGGAAGCGATCCGCCGGGGCCTGCAGGATCATCTGGCCTCTCTCGAAAGCTATCATACCCGGCTGAAGACAGTTCCCGTCGGTCCGGAAAACGGGCTGGCCTATCTGATGGAGATCTGGAAGGAGTCGCCCGGCCGCTACCGCATCGAGATGAGCACGGAACGGGGAGGGCGGCAGATGAGCCATCAGCTCATCGTCGGCGACGGGGAGCAGGTCTATTTATACGATCACGGGAGTGCCGATTTTGTTCCCGCCACCGGGACAGATGAAGACGAGATTGAGCTCAGCGGGACATTTCTAGAAGATTATTGGCGCTCCATCAGCGAAGCTTCAGTTTTCCGCTACATCAGTGAGAAAAAAGCGGCGCGCCATTCCTACTATCAGATTGAAGTGACCCCTTCCGAGCCGCATCGCTACCGGGTCAGCGAGCGGGTTTGGCTGGAGGGGGACTCTTTTTTACCGGTGCGGGTGGAGAGCTTCGATGCAGCCGGCCGGCTCACCCAGGTGACCGTATTTGAGCTGCTCCGTTTGAACCCCGCTCTCGAGGCGGCCCTGTTTCAGGTTGAGGACGAGCCTGCCGCTGCTCCGGGGGGGCAGTAGCCGGGGCCGGGCGGCTGCCGTCTGCTAACCGGCCGCCTCTCTGTAGAGGCGTCCGGTTTTTTCAGCGATGAGCCGCAGATCGCAATTTTCGCGAACGAATTGACGGCTCTGCAGCTGCAGCGATTGTAAAAGGGAACGGTCTTCCAACAGGGCCGCGAGATCGAAAAAGACAGAGCGGTAGCACAGCGGCTCCTCTCCCCTGCCGGAAAGGTCGGGAAACAGGGGCGAGGGAGATTTTTGGGGCTCAAACAGACCGCCGTAGCCCCGCCCGGCGATGAGGGCGGCGTTTCCGCAGGCCATCCCCTCAAGCAGGCAGCGGTGGCGCCCGATAACGATCCCTGTTTTGGCGAGCACCGCAGAGCGCTCCAGCGGCCAGCCGTGATTGCGTCCTTTGAGCAGGGGCAGCGGTTGCGGGCAGAGCAGCTCCACCTCCACATCGGACAGGGCGGCGGCTTTGAGGAGTGCGGCCGCCCCTGCGCTGTCAAAAAAGCCCTCCTCCAGGACAACGGCGACCCTGGAGCCCTTCTTTTCCGTAAGGCGTTGCTCCGGCAGGGCGATCCCTTCCGGGATAAAGAAGGTCCTCCCGCTCAGGGAGGGGGGAATAGCCCCTGCTTGCGGATGGGCAGTGATCAAAAATGAGAGCGGCAGCAGGACAAGATTATCTGCCGGCGCCGCTAAATCATGCCAGGTGACGCCACAGGGGACCGGTCGGGAGCGGAGCAGCCTGTCGGCAGTACTGAACAGCGACAGGTCGTGCAGGTGGAGCAGGTCGATGCGATAATGGCGGGCCAGCCTGAGAATTTCTTCGGGACTGTTTTCGGCAAAGCAGGGAAAGAAACGGTGGTAGCGGCGCAGCGGATTGAGGTAAGCGGGTGGGCAATCGGTGAGCACCACGACCACCTTGAAATCCTGCCGGCACAGCTCGGCGGCCAGGCTGAGGAGGTGGTTTGTCACTCCGTTACAGCGGAACCGGTTCAGCATCATAATGCGCATAACGATCACCTAAGAGTTAGCTTATGAGCTGCCCTGAAAAAGGGTGCCGCCCCTGGCGACTCTTTTTTGCTGTTACCGGGTCGCTTACTGCGGTAGTTCATATAAGGTTCATCTTGGTACAGTATGGTGACCCAGGTGCCGCTGCCGGGCAGGCCGGGCTGAACCCTGCCGCGGAGGTGCTGTCGATTAAAATAGCAGAAATTGCAGGCTCCGGGAGGATTGCAGATGCTTTCACAATTTAGCGTTAAAAGACCATACACTGTCCTTGTCGCCGCCATTTTAGTGCTGGTTCTGGGGATTGTCTCTTTTACCGGGATGCGGACAGATTTGCTGCCCGATATCGAGTTGCCCTATATTGTCGTGGTCACGACATATCCGGGCGCCAGCCCGGAGCAGGTGGAGCAGACGGTGACCAGACCGCTGGAATCAGTTCTCAGCTCCGCCGGCGGGCTTAAAAATATCAGCTCCATCTCCAGCGAGAACAGCAGTATCGTTATCCTGGAATTTGCTCAGGAGACCAACATGGACAGCGCCACCATCGAACTCTCCAACAGCATCGACCTGATTTCAGCCCGGCTGGACAGCGCCGTGAGCAAACCGATGCTGATGCGGATCAGCCCCGATATGCTTCCCGTGGCGGTGGCAACTGTGGATCTGGAAGGGCGGCAGCTCGAGGAGCTCACTGAGTTTGTCAGCCGAACGCTGCGGCCTGCTTTTGAACGCATCGACGGCGTCGCCTCTGTGTCTGCGGCGGGGCTGCTGGAAAAAGAGCTGCAGATCACCCTGGATCAGGAGAAGATCGACGCCCTTAACCAAAAAATCATGCAGGAGCTGGAGGCGCAGCTGGATCGGACCGGGGTGCAGCTGAGCGAAGCGCAGAGGGAGCTGGCCGGAGCGCTGGAGAAGCTGACCGGCGGAGCTGCCGCACAGCAGGAGCAGCTGGCCGGGGCCGGGGTGGAGCTAACTAGCGCTATCGCCGGTTTAAATGCTCTTTTGTCCGAGGAAACTCTGCTGGAAGCGCAGCAGGCTGCTTTTGAGGAAGAGAGGAAGATGCTGGCACAGCCCGACTGGCTGGAGGCACTGCCCTTGCGCTTTCCCGGTGATATCGGCGGACTCGATCCGGCGATCTACGAAGCGCTGATGGCGCTGCTGGAACCCTTTTTGCCCGAAGAGCTGGTCGGACTTTCACAGGCTGAACTGGCCGGGATGATGGAGCTGGCCGCTGCGGCTGCCGCCCGCCTCGCTGCTGTGGAGGCGGAGCTGCAGAATATCACCGTGCGCCTGATGATAATCAGGGCGATGAAGCCGCAGCTGCAGAGCGCTCTGGAGGAGGCCTCCAGCGGCTATCGGCAGGTGGAAGCGGGCAAGATGGCCCTCCCCGAAGAGCTGGCCAAGGCGAGGACACAGCTGCTCAAGGGCCAGGAGGAGTTGGAGAGAGGGCAGGCCGAGCTGGAGGAGGCCAGGAAGGAAGCGCGCAGCCGGGCAGACTTGAACAAGATGATCACCGCCGAGATGGTGAGCAATATTCTCAAGGCGCAGAACTTCACCATGCCTGCAGGTTATCTGCAGGAGGGGGAAACGGGACATCTCGTTAAAATTGTGGGCCGCTTCGATAGCGAGGAGTCGATTAAAAACACCCTGCTGTTCTCTCACGACAGCATCGGCGATATCCGCCTCTCTGATATCGCCGCTGTGGCTATGGTCGACAACGCCGGCCAAACCTATGCCAAGGTGAATGGCAATGACGGTATTATTCTCATCTTTCAGAAACAGAACACTGCCTCCACAACGGGGGTGACGGGCAAAATCAGCGCTCTTGGCGCCGAGCTGTCGGCCCAAAATGAGGGGCTGCATATCCGGATGCTCATGGATCAGGGCGATTATATTAATCTGTCTGTTTACAGCGTCATCCAGAACCTGCTTATCGGCGGGGCCCTGGCGATCCTGGTGCTCTTCTTCTTCCTTCTGGATGCCCGCCCCACCCTGGTGATCGCCCTGAGTATTCCCCTGAGCCTGATGGTGGCGGTCACGCTCATGTATTTCACCAACATTTCCCTAAATATCATCTCTCTTTCCGGCCTGGCTCTGGGCGTGGGCATGCTCGTGGACAACAGCATCGTGGTTATGGAGAATATTTACCGCCTGCGCGGTGAGGGTATCGCCGTGCACCGGGCGGCTGTGGGCGGTGCCAGGCAGGTGGGCGGCGCCATCTTTGCCTCCACCCTGACCACTATCTGCGTCTTTTTGCCCATTGTCTTTACCCAGGGCCTTTCGCGGCAGCTGTTTACCGATATGGGGCTGACCATCGCCTTCAGCCTTCTGGCCAGCCTGGCGGTGGCGCTGACGCTGGTCCCGACCATGGCTTCGACCGTTCTTGCCGGCAAGCCGGTGAAACCGCAAAAATGGTTTGCTGCCCTGACGCGCGCCTACAGGCGGCTCCTGAAGTGGTCCTTGAAACATAAAGCGCCCGTTATGATCGCCGTGCTTCTGCTTTTCGCCCTGAGCGTCTACGGCATCACCGTGATGGGCACCGCTTTTCTTCCGGAGATGGATTCCTCCCAGATGAGCGCCGCGCTGACCATGCCTGAAGGGAGCGACTGGGAGGAGACTGAAGCGATGAACGATCTGGTGATGGCCCGGATTCTTGAGATCGAGGCTGTCGAAAGCGTGGGTGCCATCGTTGGCTCATCAGGACAGGCAATGGGTGGTGGGGGAAGGGCCGCTGGGGGGAGCACCTCCTTTTACATCATGCTCCAAGAGAAGCGCTCTTTGACCAACCGGGAGGTGGAGCGGCTGATCCATGAAAAAACAGAGGATCTAGACGCTGAAATTTCCGTATCCGCTTCCGATATGGATCTTTCAGCTCTCGGCGGCAGCGGCATCGAGGTGCTGATCAGAGGCGATGACCTGGATCTCCTGGCCGCCACTGCCGAGGAGGTGGCGGCTCTTATCGGCGAGACAGAGGGGACGAGGGATATCTTAACCGGCAATGAAGAGAGCTCCACCGAGACCCGCATTGCGATCAACCGGGACGCGGCGATGCGGGAAGGGCTCACCGTGGCGCAGATCTACCAGGAGGTTGCCGGCCGGTTGGCGGGCAAACTGGAATCCACTGCGCTGCAGGCCGCCGGAGACGAATATCCGGTTATCGTTATCGGTGCGCACCGGGACAGCCATACCCGGGACAATCTCGGCGAGCTTGCTTTAACGGTGACCGGCCCGGAGGGAACGGAGAAAGAGGTGCTTCTGGGCGATATCGCTGAGATTACAGAGGCGCTCACCCCCGGTGCCATTGCCCGGGAGAACCAGTCCCGCCGGGTTATTGTGAGAGCCTCCCTTGATGAAGGGTACAATATTGGTTTGGTTAGCCGGGAGCTGGAGAGAGAGCTGGCCGGCTATACTCCGCCCGCAGGTTTTACTGTGGAGATCGCCGGTGAAAACGAGATGATCACCAGCGCCCTCAGGGATATTGTCCTGATGATTGTTTTGGCGGTGATCTTTATCTACCTGATCATGGTGGCCCAGTTTCAGAGCCTGCTTTCACCCTTTATTATTCTTTTCACTCTGCCCCTGGCTTTTACCGGCGGCTTACTGCTGCTTTGGGTGAGCGGCCTTGATCTTTCGGTTACGGCGATGCTGGGCTTTCTGGTGCTGGCCGGGATTGTGGTGAACAACGGCATTGTCTATGTCGACTATGTCAATCAGCTTCGGCAGGGGGGCATGGACAAAAAGGAAGCTCTCCTCGAAGCGGGCAGCGCCCGTCTCCGCCCCATTATTATGACCGCTTTGACCACGATCCTGGCCATGAGCACCATCGCCCTCGGTATCGGCAGCGGTGCGGAGATGACCCAGCCCATGGCGGTGGTGACCATCGGCGGACTCACTTACGCCACTTTGCTGACCCTGCTGGTGGTGCCGCTGATGTACGATTTTCTGCACCGCCGGCCCCTGCGTCGCATCGAAATCGAAGAGTAGCGGTGGCCACTTGCGTACAGTTGATTACCGTTGACAATTGTTGACCGATGGGTTATAGTTATCGCGGAGGTGGGCAGGATGGCCCGGAAGCGCGAGTATATCACCGCTCATGTTTTGGCCGATGCGCTCAACCTTTCCGTCGAGACAATCTGGCGTTATACCAGGGAGAAAAAGATACCCTTTGTGGAGCTGAGCGGGAAACAATATCGCTATAGCCTTGCCGATGTGATCGGGGCGCTGGAAAGGCCCGCTGCTCGGGAAAACACCGTCGAATACGAGCGGGTTCCCGGGCCAAAATTAACTTATCAGGACTACCTGAAGCTGCCGGAAGAGCCGGGCTGCCGTTACGAAATACTGGAGGGCGTCTTGGTCAAGGATCCTTCTCCGGCGGTGATCCATCAGCGCGTCCTTTTTCGGTTGGCCCGTATACTCGAGGGCTACTTTCGGGTGCATCATCCTGAAGGTGAACTTTTTATCGCCCCTGTGGATGTCACCTTGACTGAGACAACCGTGATCCAACCGGACCTTTTTTTTGTCTCCGGAAATCAACAGGAGATGGTTAAAGATACTCATATCGACGGGCCCCCGGCGATGGTGATTGAAATCATATCTCCTTCAACGGGCTCCCGGGACCGGGTGCAGAAAATGTCTGTTTACAAAAAGGCCGGTGTGCAGCACTACTGGTTGGTCAACCCGGAGGAAAAAACTATGGAATGCTTCGCCCTGCGGGGCGGAGACTATTATTTGGCAGCTGCGGGCCTGGATCAGGAGCTGATCAAACACCCCGATTATCCCGATTTGGCCATAGATCTCGCCGCCTTATGGCCGGGCTGCCGAGATGTTTTCGATGGGGAAACACTGAAAAAGAGCACGGCTCCTTGATCAGTCTCTGCGAACATGCTATGATGTAAATTAGTGGGAAATAGCGACTGTGGGGGGGATAGGATGGAGCGACCTTTTACTGATGTACTGCCTGCCGAAGCAATGAAGATCTGCGCAGGGATTGGTTCCTCGACAGTGGGGCCAAATTATTGCCTGGCGGGCGGTACAGGGTTGGCCCTGCAGATTAAGCACCGCCGCTCAAATGATCTTGATTTCATACTTATCGATCACAAAAAGAAGAGTCTTGACCCTGGTCTTGTTTCTGTTCTTGAAAGAATATTTCCCGAAGTATCTCTCTTTGTAAATTTACAGGAATCAACGCAACTGGATCTAACTCTGGCCGGGATCAAAATTACATTTTTGGCCTATCCTTTTCCACTGATCAATCTACCGGTAAAGGGGGCTGCGTTGGCTCCGTTTCTGAAAGGAACTTTGCTGGCATCTCCACAAGAAATAGCGCTGATGAAAGCATACTCTATCGGCAGAAGGGCTACCTTCCGTGATTACATTGATCTTTATTTTTTGCTTATTGAGCAGGCAGTGGATCTCGCTTACATCGAAGAAAAAGCGCAAGTAAAATACACGACTAACAGCAAATCAGGCTTTTCCATGAAGCTTTTCCTGGAGCAGCTGGTCTATACCGCTGATTTAGCCGATCAGGAAGCGGCGATCAAGATGGTTTTTAAAGAAGGCCTAACAGTTGAGGCGATAGAAAATTACCTCACCGGTAGAGTTAAAGAGTACCTGAAAAGCAATTTTTACTAACCCGATGGAGTGCGGATGGATTGGAAAGAGGCAAAGATGAAAATACCTGATGAACTGGCTCCTCTTTTCCAAAATTACGATCTTCCGAGTATGGATATGGTCCGTTTTGCTGATCTGATTATACGGACAGCGCTTACCAGGGGAACGCTGCCGCAAATAGATCTGCTTTTTCAGCTGTACGGCGCTGCAAAAATCAAAGAGGTTTTCTGCAGCGATTTCTTTGGGTTGAGGACTCTGCCGGTGTCGACGACCCTGCTTTGGTCCCTGCTATTTCTTACAGAAGAAGAACGAAGAGAATATATCCGCTGGTATAAGGACCCCTGCCAGCGCTGGGCACCGCGCCGGACGGTACTGGGGGAGCCTTACAGGCAACCCGGGAAGCCGCTTTTCGGGGGGGATTTTGCTCCCGGAAGCGCTCCGGCGAAACTGCCGGAATGAAAGAAATTGGCTAATAGATGTCTTCATGTCTGCCAGTTGCCAACCCGCCATAAAATCGACAGATGACAGCTCTAGAGAGAGCCCTTCAAATCTGGGATGCTTGACGAATCGTCATCCATGCCTGAGGCGGCGAGAACGTAACGGCCGCTTTGCAGGGGTTACTATCTTTCCGTTTTATGTTGTATGTTTTAGATTTTCTTTTTGCTGTCTGCAACAAGTTGTCTAATCTCACCGGTTTTAAGATAACGCTGGTCAAAGTGAGATTTAACACAACTGCACTCAATTTCCCCAAATGATAGATTCTACCGCCTCATGATCAGCTATATCGATCTCATTGGTAATAATTACGTGGTATCCGTTATACTTTTTGGCTTTTGCTATTTTCTCAAGATCCAGCTCAGGCACGCGTTTGATATTTACACATCCACCGGTTTCCCGATCATAGTTAATGTTTTTAAGATGGCGCAGCGCTCCGCTAACAATACAATAGGTATTATCTTGAAGCTGAAAGCTCCGGCATGGTATAATTAGATTAATCAGACAGGGCAGGAGTTGAGGGGATGCCCGAGCAGAGAACCGCTGATCATGAGCTGATGTCGCCGAAGGTGGACTTCGTCTTTAAACTGATCTTCGGTGATGAAAAAAATAAACATATACTGGCCGCATTTCTTACTTCCGTCTTGAAGTTGCCGCCTGGTGAGCTGGTTGGCCTGGAAATTATCAACACTGAACTTTTGCGTGAATTTAAGGAAGATAAAAAAGGAATCCTGGATGTAAGGGCTAGGACAAAGCAGGGTAAACAGATCAATATTGAGATTCAGATCCTGCCCACTGAATATATGCCGGAGAGAACTCTGTTTTACTGGTCCAAGATGTATTCATCGCAGCTTAAACCGGGAGAGACCTATGGAAGTTTGAAGAAATGTATCGCGATCAACATCGTAGACTTTGTGTGTACACCGCTTCAGAAATTGCATACCTGCTATCTTTTAAAAGAGGCGGAGGATGAGCATATCCTGACCGATATGCTGGAAGTACATTTCATGGAGTTGCCCAAACTGTTCGACGAAAAGATCACCCTGTCCCAGGACGACCCTGTTGTGCAGTGGATGACCTTTATCGATGGAAAATCGAAGGGGGTGTTGGAAGTGCTTGCCAAAAAAAACAAAGACATTAAGAGTGCTTATGACCTGTTGCAGATCATCAGCCAGGATGAAAAGGCCAGGATGATCTATGAAGCCAGACAAGCGGAGATCCATGACCAGCTGACCCGCCTTCATTCAGCTCATCAAAAAGGTAAGGCTGAAGGTAAGGCAGAAGCCAAAGTCAACCTGGCGAAACTGATGCTCTCGGAAGGTGAGGATATCGCCAAGATCGCCAAGTACACCGGTCTGTCCAGGGAAGATATCGAAAAATTGTAGCTGCTGCCGGTTAAATAAACACTGCTGGTAGATGTAATCACCTCGACGACCGGCAGGGGGCAACATCGAGGGGCAAACCCCGGATTAAACCGAAGAGCGGACGGGAACCTGTGATATTATTACTGGCAAGACCATGATGCAAAAACTGTTTGGTGGGAAATATTTTGCCCGGGCTGTCGACAGGGCGCTCTTCAGGAAAAGAGCCGCAGCTTTTCTGGAGTGGGCGCGTGCTGCGGCAATCCCCCTCTCCCTGGAATCTACGGCAGATGCTGTCGAAAGCCTGTCTTCTCTGGACGGCGCACTCGCCGGTAAACAGATCGTCTATCTCGGTGAAGAAGACCACTGGGTTCATGAAAAAAGTAGCTACCGGATGCTGCTGCTGCGCTACCTGATCTCCCGGGGCTTTACTGTTATCGGTGAAGAGCTCGGCTGGTCCGACGGGCTGCGCACGGAGCGATATCTGCAGACCGGCGACCCTTCATCCCTTGAGCGTATCGCCACTTACGGCTACACGGGAGACCGCAGGAATGATCGGGACGAGCTGCCCCGAGGCCTTCTGAAGGAGCACATGGAAGACTATCCCACAGCGCTTTTCAGAGCAGAGCAGCGGCGGCTGCTGACGATGCTGCGCCGCCTAAACGAGGCGTCGCCCCCGGAGAGGCGTGTTTCTTTCTTTGGCTATGATGTCAATGCGGTGGTGGGCGGCGGTTATGCCGATATCGGGGAGCAGCTGCACCCATTTTCCCACGAGGGGATGGTTGCGCGGCTGCAGGCAGTGCTCGAACCTGTCTTCGGGGAAACCTATGCCCGGGAAAATTTGCGGCTGGAAAAGGCGCTTGCGTTTCTCGGCGACGCCGAAGATGAGCTTGACGCCCTGATCGGTCCGGACGCCTTCCGGGCCCTGGAACGGAATCTGGAAACAGTGCAAAAAAGTCTGCAGTACCACCGCATTGCCAACAGCGCCGCCTCCTTCAGGGAGCTCAACACCGCCATGGCGCTCCGGGAAACCCTGATGCTCAGACAGGTGGAATATATCCGGCAGGGTCCCGGGAAAGGTAAAAAGATCGTGCTGATGGGCCACAACAGGCATCTGTCCAAGAATATTTGCCGGATCAAAAGTGCCGGCGCCGGCCCGCCGGGGGGCGGGCTGGTCCCCGCGCTCGGCACAAGTCTTTACCGGCGCGATCCCGCTGCGGTCTTCTCCATCTGGATGTTGTTTGAATCAGGGGAGAGCTCTTCACCGGGCCCGGAGCAGAACCAGACTTATGCGCCGCACCCCGACCGCCTCAATGCTCTCCTTTCCCGGGTGGGGGACACTTTTCTTCTCCCCATCGACAACCTTGACCCCCGTGCAGATCTGCTGAACAGGCCGGTAGCGATCACCGGCCTCTACAATTTGCCTTTCCGCGCTGCTGTCGCGGAGCAGGCAGATGCCCTCTTCTTTACAAGAACGGTCTCAAAACTGCGCCCTTAAAGCGAGCCGGTCCCGGAAAACTGGGACGGCGCCCTGCTGTCAAAAGCGGAGTCATCTGGGGAAGGGAGCACCGGGTCTTGTGTTCATCTTGAGTTCATAAAATGGGGATAAACTGACTGCAAGTGGCAACGAGATACGGTATGATAAAATAAGCGGCGGATGGGAGGAGCCCTGTTGTGCTAAATATACTGGTGGTGGAGGATAACGAAAAGATCAGAGAGCTTATCTGCATCCACTTAAGGCGGGCGGGCTATCACCCTTACGAGGCTTCTGACGGTGTCCAGGCGCTCGATATCCTTGAGCGGGTGGTGATTCACCTGATCGTTGCTGATATCATGATGCCGCAGATGGATGGATATGAGCTCACCGGCGAGCTCCGGGGGGCGAAGATGACCATTCCGGTGATGCTAGTCACCGCCAAGGAGACGCTGGAGGACAAGCGCAAAGGCTTCCAGGCCGGTGCGGACGACTATATGGTCAAGCCGATCGATATGGAGGAGATGCTGCTCCGGATCGAGGCGCTGATCCGGCGGTCCAACCTGTCGGGACGGCATATCCTCAGCGCCGGTGCCACGCTCCTGAACTCCGAGTCCCTGATGGTTACCCGCGGTGAGCGCGCGCTCACTCTGCCGCAGAAAGAATTCCAGCTGCTGCATATGCTGCTCTCCTATCCAAACAAGATCTTTACCCGCAATGTGCTTATGGACGAGATCTGGGGATATGGCAGCGAGACAGACCCGCGCACGGTTGATGTTCATATCAAGCGTTTGCGGGAAAAATTTTCAGATTCACCTGATTTTAAAATAGAGACAGTCAGGGGGCTGGGCTACCGGGGGGTCATCAAGCAGTGAAGCGGGTCCAAACGAGGTTCGCTCTCTTTTTGATCCTCACTGTGGTGTGCTCATCGTTTTTAGCGGCACTGCTTTCGGCCATAATCATCGGCCTGCTGGCGGCAAGAGGGATCGCGCCCGCCTTTTATCTGGGTTTCGCTCTCAAAGAGGTCCTGACTCCTCTTTTTACCGTCGGGATCACCACAACGATTGTCGCTGTAGTTTCAAAAAAAGTGGTTTCGCCCGTTGTCGAGCTGTCCAAGGCGACAAAACAGATCGCTTCGGGGAATTTTGATGTCAGGATCAGGGATCGGGGAAGAAAGGATGAGCTGGGGCAGCTGACGCGCAATTTTAAGCTGATGGCGCAAGAGCTGAAGACAAACGAATATCTGGCCAAGGATTTTATCTCCAATGTCTCCCATGAATTCAGGACGCCCCTGGCGATTATCTCCGGGTACACCAGGCTGCTGGAGAGCGAGGGGGTTACGAAAGAGGAACGGCGCGACTACACTCTAAAGATCCAGAGTGAAACCGAACGCCTGACAAAACTTGTCTCCAACATCCTCAGTCTTTCCCGGCTCGACAATCAGAGAATACAGGAGCAGCCGCAGCTGTTTTCCCTGGATGAACAGCTCCGCCAGGCGGTGTTGGCCCTGGAACCGCGGTGGCGAGCCAAGTCTGTCCGGGTGAAGGTGGACCTGCCGGAAATTAGTTACCTGGGCAATGAAGATCTTCTCGCTCAGGTGTGGAGCAATCTTTTGAGCAATGCGGTTAAGTTTACCGGCAACAAGGGTGTCGTCAGTGTTACCCTGCGCGCCGCCGAGCACGGGGTCAGCGTGGCGATAGCGGATAGTGGCATGGGGATGGATGCGGCTACGCAGGAGCGGGCCTTCGAGAGGTTCTATCAGGGGGATTGCTCCCGGACAGGGCAGGGCAACGGACTCGGCCTGGCCCTGGTCAAACAGATTCTTGATCTATCGGGGGGCACCATCTCCATCGACAGTGAGCCGGGTGCCGGAGCGGTGTTTACAGTCTTTTTGCCGGTGGATTGCCGGGACTGCTGAGGCGGGCGCATCCGCTTTGGCGGACCGGTGCACTGGCGGTAAAGTATTGTTTGAAGTTTTGGTATTGCCCGGTTTATTTCAGTTCATTGATCGTTTATCAGGACCGGCTAATTTTTACGCATGTCCGCGAAATTTGAACGGGGCGGCGGGTGAGAGGGGCACAGAACGACTTGATGAAGTTGACAAAGTACTTGCGACCGTTTTTATTCGGTTTGGTCATTACTATTGCGTTACTGTTCGGGCAGGCGCTGAGCGAGCTGAGCCTGCCAAGATATATGGCGGGGATCGTCAACGTGGGCATTCAGCAAAACGGCATCGAGCACGCCGCACCGGAGGCGATCAGTGTAAGAGGACTCAGGTTGCTCACTGCACTGATGACGGCAGAGGAGCGGCAGCTCATCGATGACTGCTATGTGCTGGTCTCCGCTGCCGAGGAGAGCGCTGCCGGAGTAACCTACCGCAGTCTCTACCCCGAAGCCGAAGCGAAGCTCTATGTGCAAAAAGAGACAGATAGCGCCGTCCAGGCGGAGCTGGACCGGGCTTTTGGCACGGCGACATGGACGCTGATCAATTTGGCCGGGGAGATGGGGGCGCAGAGCAGCCCGGCCGGCACGGGGAAAGCGCCGGATGAAATGGCGGAAATGGAGATGGCGATGCTTTACCGGGTGCAGCCGCTGCTGGAGCAGCTGCCCGAATCCACCGTTGCCGCTGCCCGGGAAAAGGCGCAGCTAAATGATGAACGCCTTCTGGAGCAGAGCGGGATTATGCTGGCCCGGGCCTTTTACAGCGAGTTGGGCGTGGCGATGAGTGCCAAGCAGAGTGCCTATATTGTGCGGACCGGTCTGGCCATGCTCGCCATTGCCCTCTTCGGGGGAGCGGCTGCTGTTCTGGTTGGCTTGCTCTCATCGAGGATAGCGGCGGGAGCAGCCCGCAATCTGCGCCGGGATATTTTCGCCCGTATCGAGAGATTTTCAAACAGCGAGTTTGATCGTTTCGGAGCCGCTTCGCTGATCACCCGCTGCACCAACGATGTCACTCAGATTCAGATGCTGCTCATGATCGGTATCAGGATGATCTGCTACGCCCCGATCATGGGGATCGGCGGTGTCATTATGGCGCTGAGCAGCTCGGTCTCCATGAGCTGGATCATTGCGGCGGCCTGTATTGTCCTCGCCGGTCTGGTCATGGTGCTCATCTCCATTGTCCTGCCCAAATTCGAAATCCTGCAAAAGCTGGTCGACAGATTGAATCTGGTCTCGAGGGAAAACTTAAGCGGTTTGATGGTCATCCGCGCCTTTGCCGCGGAGAGGCACGAACAGAAGCGCTTCGGAACAGCCAATGAAGAGTTGACGAAGACGAATCTTTTTGTGCACCGGATCATGGTTTTGATGATGCCGCTGATGATGCTGGTGATGAACGGGGTCAGCGTGCTCGTCATCTGGGTCGGTGCGGGGCAGATTGCAAATTCCGCCATGCAGGTGGGTGATGTGATGGCGTTTATGCAGTACGCCATGCAGGTGATCATGGCTTTCCTGATGCTCTCAATGGTCTTTGTATTTGTCCCCCGGGCTGCTGTTTCCGCCGGACGGATTGTCGAGGTGCTGGAGATGGAAAGCGCCATTGTCGATCTGGAAGTGCCTCAGGATTTCCGGGCCGGGAAAAGAGGTTGGGTGGAGTTTGAAAATGTTAGCTTCCGCTACGAGGGGGCGGAGGAGGATACCTTAAGGGAGGTCACTTTTACCGCCAAACCGGGAAAAACGACGGCGATCATCGGCTCGACGGGCTCGGGAAAGTCAACCATCGCCCGCCTGATAATGCGCATGTATGATGTCAGCGGGGGCCGGATCATGGTTGGCGGTGTCGATGTGCGGCAGGTAAAACGGAAGGATCTGAGAGACAAAATAGGGTTTGCCCCCCAAACAGGGGCTCTGCTCAGCGGCACGATCAGCTCCACTATCCGCTACGGCCATAAAGAAGCGTCGGAGGGGGAGATCGAAAGGGCTGCGGCGACCGCTCAGGCCATGGAATTCATTGCGGAGTACCCCGATCGCTTCGGTGCGGAGATCGCCCGGGGGGGCGGCAATCTTTCCGGTGGTCAGAAGCAGCGGCTTTCCATCGCCCGCGCCCTGGCCAGGCCGGCGGAGATCTATATTTTCGATGACAGTTTCTCCGCCCTTGATTTCAAGACCGATGCCGCCCTGCGCCGGGGTTTAAAACAACAGCTCGGCGGCAGCACGGTGATCATGATCGCCCAGAGGGTGGGCACCATTATGCATGCGGAACAGATTATTGTCCTGGACAGGGGCACAATTGTCGGAAAGGGCACCCATGGAGAGCTCTTGAAGAAATGCCCCCAATACCTCGAGATCGCTTCGTCGCAGCTGGCGCAGGAGGAGCTGGCATGAGCGGCGCCGGGGAACGGAGAAGCGAGTCCCCCCGGAGAGGTCATCCGGGGCGGGGACCCATGGGTGCGATGAGGCCCGGGGAGAGAGCCAAGGATTTCAAGGGGGCCATGGTCAAGCTCATCGGCTATCTGGGGAACCATCGTCGGACGATACTTTTTGTATCGATCCTCGCTGTTGCCTCCACCGTATTCACCATTTTGGGACCACGGATATTGGGACGGGCCACCGATCTGCTTTTCAGCGGCATGATGGAACTCATCGCCGGAACCGGTTCCATAGATTTCACCAAAATAGGCGGGATTCTTCTGGGAGTGCTCGGGTTGTATGCGGTCAGCGCTCTATTTAGCTATCTGCAGGGCTATTTGCTGGCGGGCGTAACTGCCGGGGTGACCCTTAAGCTGAGAAATGATCTCGGCAGCAAGATTCACCGGCTGCCCCTGAGCTACTACGACCAGACCAGCCACGGCGATATCTTGAGCAGGATCACCAACGATATCGATACAATCGGCCATACTTTAAACCATAGTTTGACGCAGATCATCACTGCGGCGATCTCCCTTGTCGGGATCACCGTTATGATGCTGACGATCAGCTGGCAACTGACCCTGGCGGCGCTCTGTATTATTCCCCTGACCGCTGCTGCGGTCATCTTTATCGTCAAGAAATCCCAGGTGCACTTCGCCGATCAGCAAAGGTTTTTGGGGAGCGTCAACGGCCATGTGGAAGAGATGCTCAGCAATCATGAGCTGGTCAAGGCCTTCAGCGGCGAAGAGGAATCGCTGAAGACCTTTGGGCAATACAATGAATCGCTGTACCAAGCAGCCTGGAAATCCAATTTTCTCTCCGGGCTGATGATGCCGGTGACTGTCTTTATCGGCAATCTGGCTTATGTGGCCATCTGCATACTGGGCGGTTACTATGCGGTCAGGGGGGTGCTCACCGTCGGCGGCATCCAGGCTTTCATCCAGTATGTGCGCTCTTTTACACAGCCCGTGACGCAGGTGGCCAATATCTCCAACATCCTCCAGCAGACGGCGGCGGCCGCCGAGCGCGTCTTTGAATTTTTGGATGAAGCCGAGGAGGAGCCCGAAAAGGCGGCGGCCGGCGCCCCACGCTCCGGCGCTGCCGCCGGCAGCGTTCTCTTTGAGCAGGTTTCCTTCGGTTATGAGGCGGATAGAACGGTAATTAAAGACTTCAGTATTGCGGTCAGTCCGGGTCAGAAGATCGCCATTGTCGGGCCCACCGGCGCAGGAAAGACAACGATAGTGAAACTGCTGATGCGCTTTTATGATGTGGCGGGCGGCGCTATCACCATTGACGGGCGCGATGTGCGCCAGTTTAAGCGCAGCGAGCTGCGCTCGCTCTTCGGCATGGTGCTGCAGGACACCTGGCTGTTCAACGGCACTATTGCCGACAACATCCGCTACGGCAGGCGGGAGGCCTCCGATGAAGAGGTGCGCCGGGCCGCTGTTGTCGCCCAGGCCGATCATTTTGTGCGCACCCTGCCCGGAGGTTACAACATGGTTCTCAATGAAGAGGCCGACAATATCTCGCAGGGACAAAAACAGCTTCTGACCATTGCGCGGGCCATTCTGGCCGATCCGGCGATCCTCATCCTCGATGAGGCCACCAGCAATGTCGATACCCGCACCGAGGCCCTCATTCAGAAGGCGATGGATAACCTGATGCGCGGCCGCACCAGTTTTGTCATCGCCCACCGCCTCTCCACCATCCGCAATGCCGATCTGATTCTGGTAATGCATGAGGGTGCTATCGTTGAGCAG
>MTBK01175163.1_pt1 | contig 23046 bp, 15 predicted proteins | sample 1535981 | NCBI WGS metagenome assembly MTBK01 (sample SAMN06109225, study PRJNA356200) | anaerobic digester metagenome | isolation source: biogas reactors fed with pig manure or primary and secondary sludge | place: Spain | collected 2016-06-30
TTCGGCCCGTCCGGTCTGGGTCCGGGTGTGGTAGTGGAAGATCAGACGTCCGGTCATCAGGGTGAACGGATACTCGGCGTCAGCGACCTCTGCGGGCGGGCGGTGCTCAAGACCGAAGAAATGCCCGAGACCGTCGGCGGACGAGAACTTCTCGCGGTGCAGGATCGGGGTTCCCGCGTGTTCCAGGGTCGGGCAGGGCCAGTGAAGCGCCTCGGGCTTCTCGATCCTCTCGTAGGATATGCCGGCCATCGATGGGGTGACCCGGCGCACATCGTTCCAGATATCCTCTGGCGAGTTGAAGTCGAATCCCTTGAGCCCGAGCTTGTGAGCGAGGTCGACGAAGATCTGCCAGTCCTCCTTTGCATCGCCTGGAGTGTCTACGGCCTTGCGGACACGGTTGACACGCCGCTCACCGCTGGTGAACGTCCCGTCCTTCTCAGCGAAGGAGGCGCCGGGGAGGATAACGTCTGCGTACTTGGCGGTCTCGGTCATGAAGAGATCCTGCACGACAAGGAAGTCCAGCTTCTCAAGTGAGCGCATGACGTGGTTCGAGTCGGGGTAGGAGACGACCGGGTTTAATGCGAAGATGTACATCGCCTTGATCGGGTCGCCGCACTGGGTGATCTGCTCGGTCAGGGTCACACCGTACTCGCTCGGGAGACCGGTGACGCCCCAGAGTTCCTCCATCCGCGCCCGGGTAGCGTCGTCCTCGCACTTCTGGTAGCCGGAGTAGACGTTCGGGTATGCGCCCATGTCGCAGGCGCCCTGGACGTTGTTCTGGCCACGGAGCGGGTTGACACCGACTCCCGGTCTTCCTACGTTGCCGGTGAGCATCGAGAGGTTCCCAAGCGACCTGACGTTGTCGGTACCGGTCGTGAGCTCGGTGATGCCGAGGCAGTAGATGATCACTGCGTTGCCGGCGCTCGCATACAGCTTTGCGATCTCCTTGACCCTCTCTGTGGGGACACCGGTGATCGACTCGACATCCGCATACTTATCCACGGTCGCCTTCAGCTCATCAAAGCCCGTGGTCCGGTTCTTGATGAACTCCTTGTCATGGAGATCCTGCTGGATGATCCAGTACATGATCGAGTTGATCAGGGCGATGTTCGTCGAGGGGTTGTAGCGGACGTAGTGGTCGGCCAGGCGTGCCGTGGGCGTGAAGCGCGGGTCGCAGACTATGATCGTCTTCCCTGCCTTCTTCGCCTGGAGAACCCGGCGGGCGGCGAGCGGGTGCGCCTCGACACTGTTTGCGCCGATCATGAAGATAAGGTCGGCGTTTAAGACGTCCTCGAAGGGGTTCGTCGCGGCACCGGAGCCGAACGAGAGCGAGAGACCTGCGACGGACGGCCCGTGGCAGATGCGCGCGCAGTTGTCAACGTTGTTGGTCTTAAAGGCCACGCGCGCGAGTTTCTGCATGATGTAGCACTCTTCGTTCGGTGTCCGGCACGAGACCTGGAACCCGAGCGCCTTTGGCCCGTACTTCTCATAGGTCTCCGTGAACTTCGAGGCGATCAGGTCGTAGGCCTCGTCCCAGGACGCTTCTTCAAACTTGCCATTCTTCTTGATGAGGGGCTTTGTCAGCCGGTCGGGGCTCTGCACGAACTCCCAGCAGGTAGCTCCCTTCGGACAGAGTTTTCCCTCGTTTATCGGGCTTCTCTTGTAGGGTTCCACCCCTACGAGTTTGCCGTCGTTCACCACGAGGTTAAGACCACACCCTACACCGCAGTACGGGCAGGTCGTGGGAACGTAGCGTAACTTTCCGTTTGTTTCTGTCATTCAACATTCTCCCGATTGTTGCATTCAACGTCGGTTGCCAAGCATGTCAGGAAAGGGCAGACATACTTACACTAGTTTACTCTACTAAGTAGTATATAAATTTAAACATATTATTTTAACATTCAATCATATTCCAATAAATATAATTGATCTGTCTTGTAAATCAGCCAGAGATATCAGGAGAATAAATATCTCCTGGGGTAATATGACGATACAGATGATTATAATCGGCAATTTTCAAAATGTGATGTAATAGGTATAAACTTAATCTGGTTAAGCAATCCAAAACGTTTACAATCAACCCTGGTCAAACATTACTCCGTGCAACCTAGACTGACCCATACATGGAATGACATCGAAGCCAGACTCAAGTCAAAAGGCTCTACTCCGGAGCTGATAGAGCATTTCCGGAAAAGCATCGAATTTCACACATTTGCGGCCCCCGGGCTCCTGATCGGGGTATTCATGGTAGACTATGCCATGGAATTCCTGGACCGTCCTGACGATGAGAAGATCTATGCCGTCTGCGAGACCACGAAGTGTCTGCCTGATGCCCTGCAGATGATCGCTCACTGCACGATCGGCAACGGCCGCCTCCGGGTCTTCCCCATAGGGAAGTTTGCCATAACCATGAACCGGCCGGCAGAGACGCCGCTTATAGATGGGATCCGGGTCTTCGTCGATGGTGAGAAGATCAGTCGGTACCCGACGTTTGCCCTCTGGTACACCAAAGATCCGCTCTTTGATCCGAGAACCCGCGGCACAGCGCTTATCGATGAGCTCATTGATGCCGGACGCGACATACTCTCGGACGAGTGGGTGCGGGTGAAAGTGCCGCGGAAACAGCCCTGGAGATCTGCGATCTGCTCCATCTGCGGCGAGATGGTCCCGGATAACCTGCTCGTCAGCGGAGCCTGCGCTGACTGCCGGTCGCAGTCCTACTTCGAGAAGACAGGATTCTGAAGAGGGATCCTCCGATCCGGGATAGAGCATATAGGGCGCCAGAGCTCACTCCCATGGTATGCATCGCATGGAACTCACACCTATCGGGCTTGTGCGATCTCATCTCCGTTCAAGGAGTGATATGCCGGTCCAGGGTGTCGAGGCCGAGGTCGAGATCTTTCCCGATTACGCCGGGGCTCTCCTGGGCGTTGAGGAGAACTCGCACCTCATCCTGATCTGCTGGCTGCATGAGGCCGGGCGGACCGTCCTGAGGGCGGTGGCCAGAAAGGTCTCCCGCGACCTCCCCGAGAAAGGCGTCTTCTCGCTCCGCTCGCCCGAGAGGCCAAACCCCATATCTTTCTCGGTGGTGCGACTGCGCGGCATCCGGGAGGAGCGCTTCCTCGAACTCGAGAACGTGGACGTGATCGACGGGACGCCGGTGATCGATATCAAACCCTACCAGGTGGGATGGGACTGCATCTTCTCCGCGACCGGTCACGACCGGATCGAGAAGGTCAGGAGGATGGGGCCCGGCGAATACAGGGAGGGGCTCATACGCGAGGCGGTGAACTACCACGGCGAACTCTGTCCGGGTGTGGCGGTCGCGGTGCGGATCGCTGAGGCGGCGACGCGCATACTCGACTGCGACCTGCGTGCGCCGCAGATCGCGGTCGCGCCAGGCGCCGATCCCTGCATCGCCGATGCGCTCATAGGGATCACCGGCGCACGCCCGGGAAACCGCCGGCTGAGGTGTTCGAGCGGAGATCGCTGTCTCTTCACCGCTCCCGGAGAAGAGGTGATCTTCCACCTCAGGGCCGTGCCCGGGGTTGTCGATGCGATCTTTGCATGCAGCGAAGCGGCGCTCTTCGACTGCGAGGTCTGGCGGCAGAATCAATTGCCTTTTAACCGAGATCTATGAAGAACCCTCAATCAGGCATATCCCGAGGAGTAACATGTCACGTCGTTACCTGAATCTCATATCGCTCCCGGATGCGCTCGCCACCATGCGGCGGGCGTTCCCCCCGGGCAACCATGTCGAGACCGTGCCGCTACACATGGCTGTCGGCAGGGTGACGGCCGGGCCCCTGTACGCAGAATGTTCCGTTCCGTGGGCTGATATCGCAACATTTGACGGTTATGCGGTAAGAAGCGAGGACACACTGGGGGCAGGGGATCAGCGGCCGCTGCCTCTTGCGGACTATGCTCCCATCAACACCGGCGAGGTACTTCCCCCCTCGTTTGATGCCGTCGTCATGGTCGAGGATACCTGGGACGAGGATGGCAGTCTCTGGATCAGGAAATCCGCCGCGCCCTGGCAGCACGTCAGGCATGCCGGTGAGGATATCAGGGCCGGGGAGCTCGTCCTCCCGAAGGGCCACCGGATCCGGCCGTTTGATACAGGCGCGCTCGCCACCTACGGCATAACCCGGCTGAAGGTGCGATCGGTCCGGGTCGGGATCATACCGACAGGGAACGATCTCGTGCCGCTCGGTGTGGTGCCCGCGCCCGGCCAGACGGTCGAGACCAACACCCTCATGGCCGATGCCTACCTCACCCGGATGGGGGCAACCTGCCGCCGTTACGGGATCACACCGGATAGTCCGGACCTGATACAGAGGGCGCTTGAGGATGCTATGGCAGAAAACGACCTTGTCATCCTCTCGGCAGGCTCGTCTGCCGGTTCCCGTGACTTCTCCCGGGATGCTGTCGGCGCGCTCGGGGAGATCATCTTTCACGGCATCGCGGTCAGGCCCGGGAAACCGGTGCTGCTCGCGCGGATCGGCGGCAAACCGGTTCTCGGGATGCCGGGCTACCCTGTAGCCGCGCAGACCATCCTCAGGGAGGTTGTGGGGAGCCTGCTCGCGTGGTGGGGACTCTCCCCGGAGAGCGGTGAGGAGCTGGATGTCCGGTTGTCGCGGAAACTGGCATCGGATCTCGGGTTTGACGAGTTCATCCCGGTCTCGGTCGGGCGTGTGGGCGGCACCTGCTGGGCGACGCCTCACCCCCGGGGGGGCGGTATACAGATGGCCGTGGTCCGGGCTAACGGCTACATCCACGTCCCGGCCGCGCGCGAGGGGATCGGGGCAGGCGAGGAGGTGCGCGTCCGGCTCACCGTCCCGCCGGAGCGGATAGCCCGCACGCTTATATGTACCGGCGTGCGCTACCCCGCCCTGAACGAACTCGCGAACTGTCTCTCTGATGCCGGTTACATGCTCCACTGCTGCAACGCATCGACGATCGGGTCGGTGCTCGCCCTCCGGGCGAAGGCCTGTCACACCGCTTCGATCTGCATCCCGGATACCGGGACGGCCTGGAATGACCTGGTGCTCCGGTACCTGCCCGGTGTTGATCTTCTGCGGGTGCAGGTGACCCGGACGGAACTCGGGATCGCGTCGAGAGAGTCCCTGGATGCCGGCACCGTGGAGTCGCTCCGGTTCGTCAACCGCCCGAAGGGTTCTTCTGCACGGATCTTTCTGGATGCGTGGCTGGAAGGGCAGGGGGTCGATACCGGCCGGCTCACCGGCTACGAGCACGAGGTCAGGACGCCAGAAGCTGTAACGAACGCGGTCAGCAGCGGGTTTGCGGATGCGGGCGTCTGCCCGGCCGGTGCGGCGCGGGCTGCAGGGCTCAGGTTCACCCCGCTCGGGCATGAATCATGCGATCTCCTGGTCAGGGAGGATCTTGCCGGGGATGTGGGTGTCGCAGACCTCATCCGGGCCGCCCGGTCGCCGGAGTTTCAAGAACAACTCCGGTCGCTTGAGAGGCACCGCGCCGGCCGGGCCGGCGACAAATCTCTGTAGCGCGCGGAAAGCAGGATGCGAGTGGCAGGATTCGAACCTGCGAACTCCTGTGAGAATCGATCTTGAGTCGATCACCTTTGGCCGCTCGGTAACACTCGCACTCATCTAGATATCTCACGCCATGACTCTTATGTGTTCTTGAATCGGCCGTCCTCGCGCCAATACCTGTTGCGCACAGGAACACCTTCCACCGCCGCTACGCGCGACAAAGGCCCATCCCGGCAGCAGTCAGTCTCCTGCCTGCGCCAGGAGTGGTGAGGCCAGAGGGCCGTCGGGACGATAGGAATCATAGAGAGCACGACCCTCCCGGCTGGAGAATGCTCGCTCGCGCCTGTCCTCTCACATGAAGTCCGCAAGCCCCAGCTGCCGCACAGGTGCCTCGCCGAAGGTGGACTCGATCTGCATGCAGAGCACCTCCACCCGCTGCCTGGTATACTCCGATACCGCGTAGTTCTTACATATATCGCGTGAGACATCCAGGTACTTCTTCACCGAACCCTCGTGGACCGTGGGGATAACGTTCCCCCCGCACCGGGTACACCTCCCGGCGATCGGCATCCGCCGGTATTTCGCGTTGCACTTCGTGCATCGGACCTTCTGCTTCGAGAAGGCGTTGAGGTTCCCCTGGAGATCCCTGATGAAGTGGGTGTTTAAGACCCGCTCCGCAACATCGTCTGTATCCACAGCCCTGATCTTCCCGGCAAGTTCGAGTTCGGCCTCGAGTTTCTCAAGCATCGTCCCGAGTTTCGTGTAGGTCGACTCAAGCGGCCCCGCCGATATGTCTGATGTTGGGTGGGTGAAGGAGAACCCCTCGACCTGGGCCGGGGTTCCGAGCCTGTGCTCCACCCGGTCGACGAACGCATCGAGATCCTTCGGGTTCGCGTAGGCGAGGCAGCCGTTGTAGACCTCCAGCGGGTAGTGGTCGCCGATATCGACGTTGAGGCACTCCTTATCGATCTCGGCCGGATCTATCCGGGTGGTCAGGACCAGAGGTGCGTCCATCGTCCCGCCCCGGGACTCAGGAAGGTAAGCCCGGGAGAAGTTGATCAGCCCGTCGAGGAGGAGCATCACACAGTCCTCGTCGCCGTCGCACTGCCCGCAGAAGATGCCGTTTGCAGCCAGGGTATGGTTCTCCGCGACCGTCAGGCAGTAGACCCGGTCGTCGAGCGCCTGGACGGTCTCCCGGGCGGTGATCTCATCGCTGACGACGAACCCCCCCTCCTCGGTCGGGACGCGGTCGCCGATCTTCACCTCAAGCGCCCTTATCTTTCTGAGGTAGCCTGTATCCCAGACCAGCATCGCGTGATCGGGGGTGACAGAGAGAACCTTCCCCCGTCTCGTCACAAACCGGATGAGATGCGCCGGGGCCCGGTGGACCGAGACCGATGTGACCTTCTTGAGGCTGATGAGCCCCTGAGAATCGAGACTCCTGACGAAGAACGGCTGTCTCGGGTCTGAGTAATATGTTCCCAGGCGATCGATCCCGGGTTTTGAGACATCGAAGTTCTCCACGACGAACTTCCGGATCGGCATCGACGCCCACCGCCGGCCGTCGAAGACTGTGATCCCGGTATCGCCAGCAAAGCAGTTCCGGCGTTTAGCTGCATGGAAGAACGGGTGGGCGTAACCGACCGCGGCCTTCGAAAACCCGATAAGCCGGGCGAGGACGCCTGCGCTTGTGTGCGGGGCAAGCCCCATCAGCAGGTGGCCCACGAGGTCGAGCGGTTCCCTGGCCCGGTAGAAGGGCTCAAGCCCGTAGACCTTCACCAGGAGATCATCGATGAAGCCGGCCACCCTGACCAGCCACTCGCCGCAGTCCTCGGAGACAAGTATATCCTGGTGCCTGAGTTCCAGAACCTGGTCTGTCTCGGTGAGATCCCGGCCGGATATGTCGTGGGTGTAGCCGAGCTCCCGGAGCCTTCCGATCGGGACGCCGATCTCATCAGGCCGGAAATGGGTCAGGGGGAGGTCGATCATATCGTAGCGGACGGTGCCATCCTTGAAGACATAAAGGTTTTGCAGCGCCCGGAGGATTCCCTTCTCGATCGGTTCCACCGGCCGTTCCCGCGATATAAGGCCTTTCACGCCTTTCAGGAGCGCGACTGCCTGGTCGCGCAGGCCCAGGTTCTCAAGCGCCGCCGCGTACTCGGCTTTTATGTTGATAGAGACCTTCTGGAGGCAGACCGTCGGCATGTTGCACCGGGGGCACCGGTCCCCTCCGATCTCCTGCCCGCACTTCGGGCACCGGAAGACTGGAACCGTGTGCGTGCCGCACTCGCAGAGGTTCTTGTAGGTGAAGGTGCCGCAGGCCGGGCAGCGCCGCTCGCCGACATCCGCTTCGATAACGCCGCCGTCCATGTTGGACCTGGGTTTTGAGACGCAGGCTGCCTGGAACGACCGGCGCGAACCACCCTCATCGCCTATCGGGAAGAGCGAATGCGGCGGCGGCTTCATCTCCCGCTGCCTGGACTTCCCCGGTCGCCCCATCCGCCCGCCGATCCGGGTTCCGGCCCTTGAGCGGATCAGGAAACCGGAGAGATGCATCGCAAGATCGGGCGCGTTCTCCATGGGGGCGTCCCGCCACGGAGATCGCTTCTCAAGCTGGAGCGTCAGGCCGAGGCAGGCGAGGAGAACCAGGTACTCAGGGATCACGATCCGGGTGCCGGAGAGGTGGTGGGGAACCAGGAGTTCCTCAAGGATCGCCTTCACCTCGGGGGTGTCCGGCACAGCGAGCCCCCCGTCACCGATCCTGCCATCAGCACTGATCCGATCGGCGAGGAAGGCAAGATCGGCCGGGGCGATGTCATCCCAGAGGTGTGTGTAGTCGGGGTGGAGAGGCACCCCCTCAAGGGCGAACTCGATGGCCTCGAGTTCGTTCTCAGGGTGCCGGGTGCCTCCCTCCAGCCGCCACCACTCCTCGCAGTAGCACGCAGGCATCAAAGGGTGGTTGTTCTCCATGAACTCGCCGAAACTGATCAGGATCTCCCCGGTATCCAGGATCTCATCGATCTGGCCGGCGATCCGCCGGGCCCCGGCCGCGTCGTCAACCCGGAGCACCTCCCCGTTCCTGAGTTTCACCGTCGGTCCCTGTATAGAGTCTACCGAGGCGATCCCGGCTGCCTTTCCGGGCCGTTCGATCTTCATCTGGGTTCCAACCGTCAGGAAGTCGCCGAGGATATGCATCGTCGCCGGGTTTAAGCCGGCGGCCGCAAAACCGGTGTTCCGGGACCGGCCGAGCCGCAGCCGGAACCCCCCCTTGCGCATAGGGTGGGAGAAGACCGGTCGGCCACCGATCAGATCCCGGAGGTACTTATCCTTCGGCCTTATGGCGCCACCCTTCTCGTCATCATCGCCGCTCTTTGCGAAGGCTCCGCTGCCAGCCATCATCTCCTCGAGCCAGCCCCAGCCCGCGATCTTCATTTTTCTGACGTTATTGACTATCTTTGGCGCTTTCAGGGCCAATCCTTCGGTGACGACCAGCGCCATACCGCCACGGACGGTGTTCGTCTCCACCCGCTCCAGGTTACGGTAACCGCTCACCTCCTCCCGTTCGGTCGGTTCGCCATCGATGCAGACCGGGCAGTTCCCGATTATCGTCCGGAGCTCTTCCTCGCTCGGGAGATACTGCAGGCTCATGATGTTGTTGTACTGCCTGATCTCCTCGATATAGCGCTCCACCTCCTCGGGGCGGGGGATGTAGCGCCCGATCCCGAGAGCCTGGCGGACGTAATCGCCAACCAGCACCGAGAGCGCCTGCGCCGTCCCGCCGGCGCTCCTGATGGGGCCCGCGTAGTAGATCCTCAGGTAATCGGTTCCGTCATCGTTTTTTCCGATGCTCACCTTCGCGATCCCCTCCGTCGGGGCAGCCACGACGCCCTCGGTCAGGAGCGCCATCGCCGCCCTGATGGCGTGGTCGAGGATCTCTTCAGGCGTTGTCTCCCCGAACCTCCGGGCCACAAAATCATCACCGATGCGGAGAGCCGCCTCTTCCCGGGACAGCTCCTTCTCGAGTTCCCGGATCCTGGCCGCGATCCCCTCATATTCGAGGAGCGCTTCCACGCGATCGGCGAGGTCGCTTGCTACCGGTATCTCGATCCCGGTCCGTGGGTCGAGCCCGCGTGCCCGTGCGGTGGCAGCAAGTTCCATTGCAGACGCGAGTCCTGCCGTCAGTTCCTCGAAGTAGCGGGCTGTGGCGGGTGAGACCTCCATGTATGATGTATAGATCCTTCACGCATTTAGAGGGGGTGGCTCACTGCTTCCCGGCCCACCCCGTCTCCAGCGCCGCGGTGAGCGCTGTGGCGCCGGGCTCACCCATCTTCCAGAGGAGGATGGCGGCGCATTCCTGCATCTCCGGGTCTGGGTGGCGCAGCAGCCTGAGGAGCGGGTCGACCGCGGCCTCCCCTATCCTGCAGAGCGCCATGGAGGCGAACGGCCGGAGGTCAGGGTTGCCCTCCTCGATGACACCGATTAACGGTTCGACTGCCGGCTCCCCGATGCCTGCAAGGGCAGCCATGGCGTAGCGCCGGAAGTCCCGATCCTCCACGGCATGCATCGCCTCCAGGAGCGGTTCGACTGCCAGCTCACCGATCTGCACCAGTGCGCGGGCGGCATACCACCGTACATCGTTGTCGCTCTCGAGCATCACGGTGATGAGCGGTTCGATTGCCGCTTCCCCGCTCGCCCCGAGCTCGTCGGTTGCCGCCCGCCGCACCGCCATGCTTCCCTCCTGGAGGTCAGCGACCAGTTCATCGATTCGGTTCTCATCAGTCATGTAGCTCTGGTGTTCCCTCACCCAAGTTATGCTTTCTGATACCCCCGAGCGCCTCCCGGGCAGCCAGCCGTAGACCCTCCTCGTCGGAATTCAGTGCCCCGATCAGGGCGTCGACCGCTGCAGGGTCGCCGATCCTCCCGAGAGCAAGGGCCGCTCCGATGCAGACCTCCGGGTCTTCGCCGGCCTGAAGCGCCTCAATGAGCGCGGAGACAGCGGGTTTGCCGATCTGGCTGAGGGCGGCGGTCACACCCTGCCGGGTGTCCGGATCTCCGGCCCTGAGCGCTTCAACAAGTGCCGGGACAGCCTCCTCCCCGGCATCCCTGAGCGCACTCACTGCCCGCCGCCGCACATCCTCCCCGGGGTCATGGAGCGCACCGATTAGAGCGCCGATGGCCTCCGCCCCACCAATCCTGCCGAGAGCCAGCGCCGCACCCCACCGGACCCTCTCGCTCCCGGTCGAGAGGCTCGTAATGAGCATCTCCTCCGTGGGTTTTCCTATGGCAGCGAGCGCGAGGGCACTCCTGCTCCTGACATAGGCATCTTCGTCGTTGAGCGCCTCTGCAAGCGCCGGGATCGCGGCAGGGTCTGCTATGTCCCCGAGGGCAACCGCGGCCATCCACCTGACATCAACGTTCCCGTTCTTCAGGCTCGCGGCGAGCGGCCCGACTGCCGGGGAGCCCAGCTTACCGAGCGCCTCCGCCGCTTTCCAGCGCACCCCGCTCTCCGGATCCGCGAGGAGGGCCGCGAGCGGCTCAACCGCGGCGGTCTCCCGGGCATCGCCTAGGCACCCGGCCGCATGGTAGCGGGTCTCCGGATCCCGACTCGATAATCTGGCGATCAGCCTCATCGTGTCACGGTCGCACGCGGCAAGCCCGGGCTCGCTGATGCGGAGATGCCGGGCTCCTGGCCGCTCTTCCACGGCATCGAAGAGGTAGCCGAGGAGATAGGCGATGGCTATGAAGAACGCCGCACGCACGAGGGCGCCGGGCCCCGGGGGGTAATCGAGGCCGACGTGGAGCGCCGCGAGCAGGATTCCTGCGTATACAGCATGCCTGCGGTACCAGAACGCGGTCAGTATGAGCGCCAGGTAGAAGGCGTCGGTATACGTGGTTCCCGTGGTCAGGAAAAGAGCCGAGAATCCTACGACCAGGGTGATGATCGCAAGCCCGCTCCACACCGGTTCTGCGAACCTCATTCTGAAAGAGATTGTGCGGGCCGTATCGATAAAATGATTTGTGAGGGCGGGCCGGTCACCCTGGCACCGCTTTGAGCTTCTCAAGCGACGCTTCGACGAACGCCGGGATATCGTCCAGATTCCTCCAGCGGCCCCTGATCGGGATCGATCCGGTATAATGCTGACGGAGGATATCCTCTGGATTTTTATGCATTCCCGCCACACTCTCTGGTATGCTCTCGCCGCCAGACTGGTGGAGCCTCGCACCGGAGGAGATCCTTCAGGAGCTCGGCACCGGCCCGTCCGGCCTCTCTCCGGGGGAGGCAGAGGCGCGGCTGAAGCGCTACGGTGAGAACGTCCTCCAGGAGGAGGAGCGGGATACGCGTCTCCAGGTATTTCTGCGCCAGTTTGCGAGTATACTGATCGTCATCCTGATCGTTGCGGCGGCAGTCTCGTTCCTCGTCGGCGAACCCCAGGACGCCGCCGCCATCCTCATAATCGTCGTCTTAAACGCTATACTCGGGTACTCCCAGGAGTGGCAGGCCGGGGAGGCGATCGAGGCTCTGCGGCAGATGCTCGTCCAGCGGGCCGTGGTCGTCCGCGACGGGGAGCAGCAGGAGATCGATGCATCCGGCATCGTGCCGGGGGATATAGTCGTCCTCGATATGGGGGATCGGGTGCCCGCCGACCTCTCTATCATCGAGGCGACGTCGCTTGAGATCGATGAGGCGCCGCTGACGGGCGAGTCGACACCCGTCAACAAGGCACCGGGCCAGCTCCCGCCCGGAACCACTCTTGCCGAGCGGAGCAGCATGGCGTTTGCGGGCACGACGGTCGTCAACGGCCGGGGGCGGGGCGTGGTCGTCGCCACCGGGATGAAGACGGAGTTCGGGCTGATAGCCGGGCTCTCCCAGTCTGTCAGGGCCGAGGCAACGCCCCTATCGAGGCAGATGGATATACTCGGCCGCGACATCGGGCTGATCGCCATCGGCATCGCGGTTCTCGCGATCGCCGTCGGCATCCTCCAGCACCGGGAGTTCCTGGAGATGTTCCTCATCGGGGTCTCGCTCGCGGTTGCGGTGATCCCTGAGGGGCTCCCGGCGGTCGTGACGCTGACGCTCGCCATCGGGATCAAGAACATGCTGAAGCGAAACTGCCTGATCCGCCGTCTCTCAGCCTCGGAGACCCTCGGTGCGGTCTCGGTCATCTGCACGGACAAGACCGGGACGCTCACCAGGAACGAGATGACGGTCGTCCGGGTGAGGACGCCGGACGGCGAGGTGACGGTGACCGGGGCCGGCTACGTCCCGGAGGGGGAGTTCCTCCACGATGGGAGCGCCCTCGATCCTCTCGAGGATCCGGGCCTCCGCCAGTTCCTGCGTGCGGCCCTCCTCTGCAACCATGCGATCACGGCCCGGGACGAGTCGGGTGAGTGGCGGATCCTGGGCACCCCTACCGAGGGGGCGCTCGTTGTCGCGGCGGCAAAGGCAGGTCTCTCCCGGGAGGATGCTCCTGAAGCGGTCCAGGAGTTCTCGTTCAACTCAACCCGGAAGCGGATGACGATAATCTACCGCGAGGGGGAGGAGGACGTCGCCTACGTGAAGGGGGCACCCGAGGTGCTCCTTGCCCGGTCATCAAGGGTGCTTATGAACGGGGAGGTTGTTGCGCTCACCGGGGATCTCCGCGAGAGGATCCGCGAGGATATAGCCGGGTACGCAGCCGGAGGGCTCCGGGTGCTCGGGGCGGCATACCGCCCGCTCCCGGCCGATCTTCCCCGGACGGCGGAGATGGTCGAGGAGGATCTGGTCTACATCGGGTTTGCCGGGATCCGCGATCCCCCGCGCCCCGAGGTGGCGGAGGCGATCCGGCTCTGCAGGAGCGCCGGCATCGATGTGATCATGATCACGGGGGACAACCCCCTGACCGCCTCCGCCGTCGCCCGGGATATCGGGCTCCCGGGTGAGGGGGCGCTAACCGGGGCGGATCTCGAAGCATTGACCGATGACGAACTTGAGGAGCGGCTTTCGACGACGAAGGTTCTCTCCCGGGTCACGGCCGAGCACAAACTCAGGGTGATCGATGTACTCTCCAGGGAGCGGGCGGTCATCGCCATGACGGGTGACGGGGTGAACGACGCCCCCGCGCTGAAGAAGGCGAGCATCGGGATCGCGATGGGGATCAAGGGGACGGACGTCGCGAAGGAGTCAAGCGATATGGTTCTCGTGGACGACAACTTCGCGAGCATCGTCGCCGGCGTCGAGGAGGGGAGGCGGGAGTACGACAACATCGCCCGGTTCACCCGCTACCTCCTCTCATCGAACGTCGGGGAGATCGTCGCGATCGTCGGCGGGCTGCTTATGGGGCTGCCGCTCGTCCTCATACCTGTCCAGATCCTATGGATCAACCTGATCACCGACGGCCTGCCCGCCCTTGCGCTCGGTCTGGAGCCTGCCGAGCGGGACGCCATGCAGCAGCGGCCGCGCGATCCCGGAAAACCGTTCCTTACGCGGACGGCGCTTGCGGTCATCCTCGCCATCGGGGTCTGGCTCGGGCTGATGGTTCTCTACGTATTCTGGGGGCTTTATGACGTCGATCTCGACCGGGCGCGGACGATGGCCTTCTCCGGGTTGATCATATTTGAACTCTACAACGTCCTGAATTTCAGGTCGTTCAGGCTCCCGCTCCACCGGGTCGGGTTCTTCTCAAACCCGGCCCTGTTCTACGCCATCCTCGGGAGTCTCGCCCTCCAGATGCTGGTGGTCTACGTCCCGGTCTTCCAGGCGTTCCTCGGGACCGCACCCCTGACCCTCGCCGACTGGGGGCTGCTCGCCCTCCTCGGGCTCCCGGTCCTCATCGCGGGGGAGGCCTACAAGGTTCTCAGGATGCGGGGGGAGAAGGCAGGCGCCTGAGGTCATCTCTCCAGACGCATCCCCTCGATCGCCTTCTTCGCTGCAACCCTCTCCGCCACCCGGGTATGCGCAAGCGATGCGGCGCGCCGGACGTGGAGATCCGGGTCTGAGAACTTCAAACGCTCCAGCGGCTCCATGGCCTTCTCGTCACCGGCAGATCCGAGGGCTTCGGCCGCGTTCAGACGCATGGCCCCGTCTGGATCCTCCAGCGCACGGATCAGCCCGTCGATATCACGCGCCCTCCGCATGGCATCAATATCTCTCTTCTTCATTCAAACCCCTCCTGATCGTTCAGCGGGATGAACGTTGTGGAGGGGTGGGCTGATGATCCAGTCCCCTCACTCACCGCTACCGCCGTAGACCACCTGCCCAAAACTGATGCACCCGTCCCCGAGGGGATACTCCCGGTTCATGATAATTTCGAGACCGGCGGCGCGAACCTCACCCATGATCGTCTCCCGGATCGCCCGGTTGTAGGCCACCCCGCCCGAGAGCGCCACCCGCGGGATCCCCCGCTCCTCAGCCGCCCGGATGGCCATAGCGGCGATGCCTCTCGCGATGTTATACTGGACCGATGCAGCGATCTCCCCGGCCTGCTCCCCGGCCGCAGACCGCCTGTACGCCTCCGAGAGGATCGATCGCGTCGAGAGGATCTCGCACCCCCCGCCGTGCAGGAACTCGAGATCCCAGGCCGACGCCCTCCTGGCATACGCCGCAGACTCGAGTTTCATCGCCGGTTCGCCATCATACGTCCGTTCCCGGCATATACCGAGGAGCGCCGCGGCGGCGTCCAGCACCCGGCCGGTGCTCGATGTGGCGGCGACGTTTATGCCCCGTTCCACCTGCCGGGAGAGGACGCCAAGTTCGATATCACTCCATCCCCTTGATGCGAGCATATCGCGGATACCGTCCGCCGGCAGGATCCCATAGAGCATCCTCTCCGGATACCTGGTCGCGATATCCCCGCCAGGCATCGGGACGACCTCCAGGTGGGCGACCCGGTCGAGGCGGGGAACCTGCCCGGCAAAGACCTCCCCGCCCCAGACCGTACCGTCGTCGCCATACCCAACCCCGTCGATCGCGATCCCGATGCACTCCTCCCGGGTCGTGGCCGCTATGTGTGCCCGGTGGTGCTGGACGGCGAGGAGTTTTGCTCCGGTCTCATCCGCGATCTCTCTCGCATACCTGGTCGAGAGGAACTGCGGGTGAAGGTCGTGGACGACCACGTCGTAGCGGGCGCCAATAAGCCTCCCGAGCCTCTCCACCGTCTCCTGCAGATATGCGAGGGTCCGGGGGTTCCTGACGTTCCCGACATGTGGCGATGTTATGCAGAACCCTTCCCGGTATATGGAGGCGTTCGCGTTCAGTTCTGGGCCGAGACCGAGGATGCACTTATCCCCGAGATCGATCGCGGTCCGCTTCGGGGCGAGGCCCCGCGAGAGGCGTATGATATACCCATCCCTGACGACGGAGTCGTCGCACCTGTTGACGATCCGGCGGTCGTGGGTGAGGACGCAGTCCACCACCCCCGAGAGGCGGTCGAGGGCGTCTGCAAGATCGGTGATCATCGGGTAGCCCGGGAGGTTCGCGCTCGTCATGACCAGGAGATGGTGGGCGAGGTCTACGAAGATGAGGTGGTGCAGCCCGGTGTAGGGGAGCATGCACCCGATTGTGTGGAGCCCCGATAGCGCCTGGTGCGAGAGGGGATCCCGCTTCTTTAGGATCGTTATCGGGCGGGCCCGGGAGTGGAGGATCCGCCGGTCATCGTCCGATATCACCGCGATCCGCTCCACCTCTTCCGGGGTTGCCATCACCGCGAACGGCTGCTCACTCCGGCCCAGGCGGCGTTTCAGCTCGCCCGCTGCCTCCTCGATGCAGGCGATGTGAAACCCTCCTATCCCGCGGATGGCGACGATCGAACCTGCGTCGAGGAGGGCTGCAGTCTCCCTGATCGGATCTTTTGCCGCAATCGGAGTCCCGTCGGCCCAAAACAGGGCAAGGCGGGGGCCGCAGACCGCGCATGCGATCGTCTGGGCGTGGTGGCGCCGGCATGACGGGTCGGCATACTCGTTCCTGCAGGCATCGCACATGGGGAACTCCTCCATCGAGGTCCGCTCCCGGTCGTAGGGTATGGTGCTGATGATGCTGTACCGCGGGCCGCAGTTGACGCAGGAGGTGGCCCAGTAACCCTCGTATCTCCCTCCGGGCCTGGAGATATCAGCGATGCAGTCATCGCAGATGGCGACATCGGCCGGGATGAACCCCGAGAGGCTCCCTGAACCGCTCTCAAGGATGGTAAATGTATCTGGGGGATCTCCGCGCAGATCCTCGATTTTGATGGAGTCTATCCGGGACAGCGGCGTCCCGCGTGAGACCGCCTCCAGAAACTCTTCAAAGCGATCCCCGAACGCATGTATCAGAACCTCGCTCCCGAGGTTCCTGACAGTCCCGGTGATCGCGAATTCCCGGGCTTTTGTGTATACGAAGGGGCGAAACCCGACCCCCTGAACGATGCCCCGGATGATTATGGTGCCGCGTGTACGCATCGAAAAGCCAGCAAAAATTTATGGAGTTATACAGCGATATAACAATAGGGTATCGCATTGATGGGACATATTAAAATTCTTAATGATCCGGTGGACCTGGTTCCTCTTCTTATCACGTTCAACAACGCAGGTTATAAAAGGATCTATGAAGTCTTAAACAAGACCTGGCTGACCGAGGAGGAACTCGGAACATACGCAGACACCTCGACGGTGGCTGAGTGTCTCACCATCCTCAAGAAAGGCAACCTGGTCGAAGAGCAGTGGCGGATGCCCGAGCCCGGGCAGAGACCGATGAAGGAGTACCGGACGACATACAGCAGATTCAGGGCCAGTTTTCAGTGTTCCATGAGCGATATAGGGGATCTGCTGCATATTGCCGTATCGAACGACGAGGGTCTCCGTACAATCGTTGACTCGATCGAGCAGGAGATCGTGGCAGGAACCTCCTCGATCGGCGATATATCCAGAAAATACGGGGTCAGCCCGACCTTCATAAGGGGGCTCGCCAAGCGAATCCCCAGTCTCGATGTGAAAGGACAGGGAATGGTGCTGCTTGACCAGCCTCGCTGAAGACCCGCTCTACGTGATCCTGCGAAGCAAGCGGGAGGTCACCCGGTTCCAGATCCTGGTGGAGATCGCCGAGCACCAGCCATCCATCCGCCAGCAGGAGATCGCGGATAAACTCGGCGTGACCCCCCAGGCGGTCTCCGAGTACATAAGGGAGATGGTGGATGAGGAGCTGGTCACCGCTCATGGACGGGGCAGGTATGAGGTGACAAAGAGCGGGATCGAGTGGGTTATGCGGCACGCCGAGGCGCTCGAATCCTATGCCCGCCACATCACAAGGGATATCATACAGCAGGTGGCGGTCTGGACTGCCATAGCCCGGGACGATATCAAGAAGGGGGATGCTGTCGGCGTCTTCATGCAGGATGGATGGCTCTACGCGGCAAAAGAGCAGCAGAGCGCCATGGGCCAGGCGACCATGGACGCACAGGTGGGGGAGGATCTCGGTGTCGCCCACTTAAACGGCATAATCGACCACGAGGAGGGGGTCATCCATGTCTGCAAAGTGCCGCGGATCGAGCGCGGGGGATCCCGGCAGGTCCGCACCGACCTCCTGCGAACCGCCATACGGGACGCGGATATGGTGGCCGCCGTGGGCCTTGAGTCGTACGTGGCTCTCAAGAGGGCGGGCATCGATCCGGATATGTTCTTCGGTTCCCGGGAGGGGGTCATCGAGGCGGCGTTCCACGGCCGGCAGTGTGCAATACTCATAGTCGATGAGGAGTTCACCGATTTCCTCAAACGGCTTGAGACGGTGGGGCTCGCCTACGTGATCCACGACATCACACCGCCAGCCTGAAGATCTCCTGGAGTATGAAGGTTATCGTCCAGCCCCAGAAGGGCACGTATAAGCTCCTGTTTGTAGAGGGGGGCCGGGTCATGGGATCGGGGTTCGTCAACCTGACGGCGACCCAGAAAGGCCAGCGGCCAAAGAACTTCAAGGTGCGCCGGCGGGGCAGGCAGCTCAAGCCCACCCCGACACGGGATCTGATCGCGATGCTGCGCCGCTCTTCGGTGCATCTCGCGTGGAGGAGCCCGGAGTTTGAGTCGTTCCTCGCCGATCTCCAGATCCCCGCATCAAAGATCGATATCTGCCGGTTCTGCCAGCTCGAGGATCGCTTTACGCCCGTAGACAGGGCAACGGGCATCCGCTACGGCGGGGAGTGGATCTGCCTGGAGTGCGCGAAGCGCGAAATGCGCCGGGAACTCGGGTACATGGGCAGATTTGGCGGTTCGGTGCTCGTGCATCTCGAGAAGCTCCTTTCCCAGGCCAGGGATCTCGACCGGGTGCTGGCATCGGTGGGGCCTGAGAGGATCGAACGGTCGAGGACACTCTTCGATCGACTGGAGGCGCACGAAGTCCAGAAGACGGCCCATATAACCGATCTGGCGCTGCCCCCGGCGTTTGCAAAGGCATCCGGGATCGAGTACCTGATGCCGGTCCAGCAGCTCGCGGTTCAGGACGGGTTACTTGAGGGGCGGCACCTCCTCGTCGTCTCCGCCACCGCGAGCGGCAAGACGTTCATCGGCGAGATGGCGGGGATGAAGAACTTCCTTGAGGGGCGGGGAAAGATGCTCTTTCTGGTTCCGCTGGTCGCGCTCGCCAACCAGAAATACCAGCGGTTCCGCGACCGTTACGGTCACCTGATGCGGATCACCCTTCAGACCGGGGTGAGCCGTCTCAATCTTCCTGAGACGCGCCCGGCCGGGGAGCGGGACATAAACGCCCCCGTCGTGGTCGGAACCTACGAGGGGATCGATCATGCGCTGCGCACCGGGCGGACGCTTAAGGATATAGGGACCGTCGTCATCGACGAGATCCAGATGCTTGAGGATCCCGACCGGGGCCACCGCCTCGACGGGCTGATCGCCCGCCTCAAGCACGTCGCCCCTGAGGCGCAGTTCCTCTACCTCTCGGCCACCATCGGGCTCCCCGGGCTGCTCGCCGAGAAACTCCAGGCGAACCTTGTCCGCTACGCCGCACGGCCGGTGCCGCTGGAGCGTCACCTCATATTCGTCGAGCGGGAGAAGAAGATCGGGTTCATCAAGCAGATGGTCGCCGAGGAGTATAAGATCAGGTCGTCGAAGGGTTACCGGGGGCAGACGATCGTCTTTACGAACTCCCGGGCCCGCTGCCACATAATCGCGGATGCCCTCGGGCGGAAAGCCGCGCCATACCATGCGGGGCTGACCGCCCAGGAGCGGCGGGATGTGGAGCGGCGGTTTGCGAACGGGGAGATCGCCGCGGTCGTGACCACGGCGGCGCTTGCCGCCGGCGTCGATTTCCCGGCGTCCCAGGTGATCTTTGACGCGCTCGCTATGGGGATCGAGTGGCTCAGCGTCCAGGAGTTCCACCAGATGATGGGCCGGGCGGGCCGGCCCGACTTTCATGACCTCGGCCGGGTGGTGATCATGGCCGAGCCCGGCAGGTCATACTCCCGGACGTCGCGGAAGACCGAGGACGAGGTCGCAGTCGGCCTCCTGCGGGGCGAGATGGAGGAGGTCGCCCCCGAGTACGATATGGAGCAGAGCTCTGAGGAGTTTGTGGCGAACGCCGTCGTCTGCGGTGGTGACGAGCAGCAGATCATACGCATGAACCGGACGATGGTCGGGACGCTGGAGCCGGCGCTCCCGACGCTCCTCGATTACGGTCTGGTCAGGCGGCGGGCGGGGAGGATCGAGCTCGCCGATATGGCGCGGGTGATGGCCGAACACTTCATCGGCGTCGAGCGCCTGCTCAGGATCAAGGATCTGGTGCAGCGGATGGATGATGCGGCCGAGATCGTCGCTGAACTCGAGTGCGCCGGGGAGGATGAGCCATAGGTGGCTCACGCCAACCAGAGCGACGCCGGATGCCTGAACACGGAGAAGGGAGTCCTCTTCGGGCGCTCTATCTTATTTGTCCCGGAATCCTTTCGCGCGGATAAACCTCCTCAGTCCCGCACGATCTCGCCGCCCGCCTCCCGGATAGTCTTTTCGATATGCTGGAGCAGGTCGGTGTTGTGGGTGGCAAGGCCGAGCAGCGAAAAGCCCGCCACGAGCGGGATTGGCTTGAAGATCGCAAGCGGTGGTTTCCCGTCCTGGAGCGGACTTTCTCCAGGGACGATGACGAGGGTTGTCCCGTCTCCCCAGACGGCGAGGTTACCGTAGCCCTGTGCATCCCAGATCTTTTTTATGATCTCGCGTGTATGTAGCATTCTCTCACCGGAAGTGGGGCCGGAGAGTGTATCAACCTTCCGGGCACCGGTGATATCCGGCGAACCATTCGTATGGAGGGCTTTCGCTCCGGGGTACGCGATCATGCCGTTTGCTGGTAGCAGGAGCAAGGGGTCAATTTTAAGGCTTTTCAGGCATGAGTTGTAATGATAAATGGCGATCGGTCTTGAGATCATATTCCTCGGCATATCACTGCTAATCCTCATCAGTATCATCGCAAATAAGTTCTCAGAGAGACTCGGCGTCCCGGCGCTCCTCATATTCCTCATCGTCGGGATGTTCGCAGGTTCGGAGGGTCCGGGCGGGATCCCATTCGATGATCCGGCAGTCGCCCAGACTGTCGGGGTCATCGCGCTCGCCTACATCCTCTTCGCCGGCGGTTTTGATACCCGGTGGGAGGAGGTCCGGCCCGTCCTCTGGCCGGCGATCGCTCTCTCGACCGTCGGGGTTGTCCTGACTGCGGTCTTCCTCGGTGTGTTTGCAAGCCTTGTCCTCGGTCTCTCCCCGCTCACCGGGTTACTCCTCGGGGCGGTCGTCTCATCCACCGATGCGGCAGCGGTCTTCTCGGTCCTCCGGATGGCCCGGGCACGCCTGAAGGGGAACCTGCGGCCGTTCCTTGAGTTTGAGTCGGGGAGCAACGACCCCATGGCGATATTCCTCACCACCGGTATCATCGCCCTGATCCTCACCCCCGGCACATCGATACTCACGCTCATCCCGATGTTCGTGCAGCAGATGATCGTCGGAGGCCTCCTCGGGTATGCGCTGGGGAGGGGCGTCGTCCACCTCATCAACCGCCTCAAACTCGAGTCGGAGGGGCTCTACCCGGTGCTCACCCTCGCCATGGTGCTGCTGATCTACGGGCTGACCGCTACACTGGGGGGTAACGGGTTCATAGCCGTCTACGTCAGCGGCCTTGTTATAGGAAACAGTGTCGTCGTCTACAAAAAGAGCCTGATCCGGTTCCATGACGGTATCGCGTGGCTGATGCAGATCATCATGTTCCTCGCTCTCGGTCTGCTCGTCTTCCCCTCAGACCTTGTGGAGGTGATGATCCCCGGGCTCCTCATAGCATTCTTCCTGCTGCTGGTCGCCCGGCCGATCGCTGTCTTCCTCACGCTTCTGCCCTGGAAGATGCCGCTCAAAGAGAAGGCCCTGGTCTCCTGGGTGGGACTCCGGGGGGCTGTCCCGATCATACTTGCGACCTACCCGCTCGTCGCCGGTGTGCCGGACGCGGCACTGATCTTCAATATCGTCTTCTTCATCGTCCTCGCCTCGGCGCTCATCCATGGGACATCCATCCCCACGGTCGCCCGGTGGCTCGGCCTCGCCGCGCCCCTCCAGGAGAAGCGCAAGCTCTCCCGGGAGTTTGAGGTGGATCCGGACACACCGAGCGAGCTCATCGAGTTGACCATACCCTCCGACGCCGAGGCGGTCGGGCTGCAGGTCGTCGATCTCGGGTTGCCGGAGGGGGCGCTCATCATACTCATGCAGAAGGAGAGCGAGCGGTTTGTCCCGTCCGGCAGCACCGTCATCGAGGCCGGCGATACGCTCCTCCTCCTGACGACCGATGATCTGGTCGAGAGCGTCAGGGCGCGGTTCCTCGAGACCCGGGAGGAGAGGGGCGCGGGTAACGCAATGTAGGGGGCGGCCCCGGGATTCTGCAAGCGCCCTCGTGGAAAAAAGGATAGGGAGACCTCTGAAGATCTCACGGGGCGTTGAGGGTATTACTCCGGACGATCTTCTTTGCCACCTTCTCCCAGGTATCGGTTATGAGGAAGCTCTCCTCCATGAACCCTACGGCCTTCTCAAACCTCTTCATGGGGAACGTGATCGTCAGCACATCTGAGGGGACGCAGGGCCGGGCGGAGGGGTCGAACATGCCGAAGATCACTTTCGGATCCTCTTTCTGCTGCTCAAGCCAGGGGTAGTAGAAGATCGAGCTGCACCCGGAGCCAAACGGGCATATGACCCCGTTCGGGTCGGACCGGTCGAAGTTTGCGAGCGTGAAGAGCCCGGAGAGCACCTCGGGCCGGGCGAAGAAGATCACGGCGTCCGGGTTGTCTTCGGGCGTGAGGTGGTCCCAGCGTTTGAAGGTGATGCTCTTTCCCTTTGTCGGTATCCGGATGAATTCGCGGTCGAGTTCATCCACGATCTCCGGTGTCTGCTTATAGCGCTCCCCCTCGATAACCCCGGATTTGCCGTAGGAGAGGAAGTAGCGGAAGTCCGGGAACCGCTCGCCCTCGTAGCCGAGGTAGAACTTCCCCCCACGGCACCCGATCGAGTCTTCGTCGAAGATGAGGTCTCGCCCTCTCCGCACCTTTGTGAGGTCGCAGATGAA
>MTBK01185194.1_pt1 | contig 23045 bp, 19 predicted proteins | sample 1535981 | NCBI WGS metagenome assembly MTBK01 (sample SAMN06109225, study PRJNA356200) | anaerobic digester metagenome | isolation source: biogas reactors fed with pig manure or primary and secondary sludge | place: Spain | collected 2016-06-30
CAGACCCCACAATATTAACGGATTGGTAAAAAGCATCAGATTCTATAACTCCTTATTTTTATAATCATCAAAACGGGAAAAAGCAGATAATTAGTGTAAAACAACTAATTTATAATCATTCTTTAAATTGGGGATAAATATAATAAAAATTCTGGATCAGATCAACATCATTTAAAACACTTATTCTCTACCGTATTATTTACTATCTGCTATCCTGTCATTCAAGTATTTAAATTGAATATTAATTATGATTTTCACTCATGCGATCAATACGGGAAATCGCTTTTATGTCTTTAAGCGTTTTTAAATCATTAATTACGAGTTTTAACTTATCAATATCCTGAACATATATCATTAAAATCGCTTCCCAAATCTCACCTGAACTATGGATATTAAAGGATTTTATACTGATATTATGCTTTTCTGAAAACACTCTCATAATATCCAATACCAAACCTTTTCGGTCAATACCTGAAATTCTCAAACCTGCAAGAAAAGTAATTGCCTCCCTGGATCTCCATTTGGTTTTAACAATCCTGTCTCCAAATTTTGAACTTAGCTGAATAGCTTCAGGACAATTAATCCTATGAATAACAATTCCGTCTTCGGGGTCAATAAAACCAATGACATCATCACCGGGAATAGGGCTGCAACAGTTTGAAATATTATAAGTAACTGAACTCAAATCATCACTGATAAGTAAAGCCTCAGGATTGCTCTTTATTTTTTCCTCTATCAGCTTTCCAAGTGGTTTATGTTCAGAGCTGCGGGTTTTTATGAATGGTCGTTTCAGAAAATTTATTAATCCTCCTTTTGAATGTTCAAGAAAACATTCTTTAATGTCTTTTTGAGTAATATTACCCTTGGCAAGCAAATAATAAAGATCAACAGTACTAATTATGCCAATGCATTCCATAAACTTATTAATGCTGTGCTTTGAGAATTCAACATCAAGAGAATTGAAATACTTCTGAAGCTTATCTTTTCCTTCGTCAGCAAATTTCTTCTTTTCTTCCCGTAAAGCTTCTCCGATATAATTCTTAGCTCGTGCTGTTATTACCCAATCAAGCCATTTTTCCTGTGGTCTGGCTGCCTTTGATATAATAATCTCGATCTGATCACCATTTATCAGCTTCTTGTCCAATTCAACAAGTTTATTGTTAACTTTTGCAGCCAGGCAGGAGTTACCAATTTCAGAATGAACTGAGTATGCAAAATCAAGAACCGTAGAACCATTAGGAAGTACTTTTTGATCTCCTTTTGGCGTAAAAACACTGATTACATTACTATTAATAATTTTGGCAAAATTCTTTAAAAATTCAAGTGGTGTTTGTCCATCCGGACCTACAAAATCCTTAATACGTTGCAAATAAATCTCAGGCGTTAATTTCTTATCAACAACGTCACCCTCATAATCTCTCCAGAAAGCTGCACAACCTTTCTCTGCTATTTCATTCATTCTCCGTGATCTAATCTGCACTTCAACACGCTGTCTTCCGGTTCTATCAAGTACGGAGATATGTAAAGCCTGATATCCATTGGCTTGCGGAGATACTATATAATCACGCAAACGACCAGGCACAGGTTTATAATAAGAGGTTAGAATGGAATATACTTTCCAGCAGTTCTCTTTTTCTTTCTCAGGTTCTGATTCAACTACAATAACTATAGCATAAGTTTCATAAACCTGTTCAACAGAAATTTCTTCTTTCTCCATTCTTTTACGAATAGATTCAATAGACTTTTTTTGTTCTGAAATCGTATATACCAGTCTCTCTTTTGTCAAGTCGTTTTTTAACTGCTTTCTAAAATCCCTAACCAACTTTTTTCTATTCTTTTTTGTTTCTTCAAGTCGCTGGTTTATAGTATTATACATCTCAGGACTAATATATCTTAACGAAAGATTACTCAGTTCATTTCCAATTTTATACAATCCAAAGTGCAGTGCAAGTGGAGCATAAATTGAATATGTTTCAGAAGCTATCTTATGTTGAGTTTTAGACGCCATAGGATCAAGAGTTCGCATATTATGAAGACGGTCAGCAAATTTTATAAGTATAACCCTGATATCCTGCAAAAACGATGTTACAACCTTTTGAAAACTAGCAGCCTGTGAACTATCAAGTTCAATATCCGGCAAATTTTTGATCTTAGTCAGACCATCAATAATATGCATTATCTGTGAACCAAAATTTTTCTCAATAAAATCCAGGGAATAATTTGAATCCTCAACAACATCATGTAAGAGTGCACAAACCGCTTCAGTTACTCCAAGTCCAATTTCTTTAGCAACAATATAAGCAACCTCAAGTGGATGATAAATGTATGGCTCGCCACTCTTGCGACGAACATCTGAATGAGCTTCCAAAGCCACATTAAAAGCTTTTCGCAACAAACGCTTATCAGCAACAGAAGCATTCTCTGGCAAGGCCCGAAGCAGTTTTCCGTAACGCTTATTGATCTCAATCCTTTCAAGTACCGGATTTATTTCATACATGGAGGTAATTCTGATTTTGGTGTAAGAAATTGTCCTACAAAATTACAAATAATAATTTTTATCTGATTCATAATTCATAATCACATGTGTTTAATGATATAAAAATATTAATTCATATTTTTTGACCTTATTATTAATTAACGGCTTACCCTACGTATCTTTGCAGCATCGTTATTCATTTCTTTTTTAAATTAAGCCTGAAATCCAATCTTAAACAAACAGATCTTATGCCGGATAAAATAAAATCTCTATTTTTGAATGAATGATTAAACCAAAACACATACTGCTTTTGTTTCTCAGTATCTGCTTGATACCCAGAGCACAGGCTACTCATCAGCGTTCAGGCGAAATAACCTATCGTCATATTTCAGGATTAACTTATGAGTTTACAATAACCACTTATACATTTGCTCCAAGCCCGGCTGATCGTTGGGAGCTTGAAATACTATATGGTGATGGAGGTTCTGCTATTCTTCCCCGTGTAAACGGATTATATGGTCTGCATCCTTCAGGGAATTATGGCTATTTGGGTGAAATCGTAGATGCTTTCGGACTGATCCGTAAGAATGTATATACGGGACAACATACATATGCAGGATCGTCAACCTATACTATATCCGTTGAAGACCCGAACCGTAATGCAGGTATAATAAATATCCCTAATTCAGTGGATGTTCCGTTTTTCGTACAATCTACACTTGTTATCAATCCCTTTCTGGGTAGTCCGAATAATTCAGTACAGCTTTTATTACCTCCAATTGATAACGCTTGTGTTGGTCACACCTTTATACATAATACAGGGGCATGGGATCCTGATGGTGATAGTTTGTCATTTCAGATAGTAACATGCAGGGGTTTCAATGGTTTGCCAATACCGGGATATACCCTTCCAACAGCATCTGACTCTATATTTATTAATCCTGTAAACGGTGATCTTATATGGGAAACTCCGGTTATGCAAGGCGAATATAATATTGCAATTGAAGTAACCGAATGGCGAAACGGGATTGTAGTAGGAAAAGTAACACGTGACCTGCAGATAATAGTAGGCTCATGCGAAAACAACCCCCACCCTCCTGTTATCCATACTATAACCGACACCTGCGTTGTTGCAGGGACAACATTGTATTTCCCTGTTCGTGCCACTGATGCTGACGGACACGTAATAACCCTTACAGGCGTTGGCGAACCACTTACACTGGAATATAAACCAGCTAATTTCACCCAACCTGTTGATTCAGCCGGCATGGTTACATCTTATTTCCTCTGGGCAGCACAATGTTCTCATGTGCGAAAGATTCCCTACGTCATGTATTTTAAAGCCCAGGATAATGGAATGCCGGTAAATCTAATTGATATTCACAAAACCACTATTACTGTTATAGGACCTCCACCGAAGAACCTAACAGCCAATGCATCCGGGAATAATATTCTACTTAACTGGGAAAGAAGCTCTTGTACCAACATAACAGGTTATCGCATTTATCGCAAAATTGGTCAATCGGATTTCATTCCGGGTAATTGTATTACTGGTGTGCCGGACTGGACTGGTTTTCAATTGATTTCCGGTGCAAATCCCATTTCTGACACTCTTTTTATTGATGATGGACAGGATCAACCACTTATACATGGTTTGAAATATTGTTATCTGGTAACTGCCATATTCCCTGATAGTTCTGAAAGTTATGCCTCAAACCAGGCTTGTTCTTCATTAAAAAAGGACATTCCAATTATCACCCATGCCTCTGTATTAAATACCTCCGCCATTGATGGAGCTGTTTATGTAGCATGGAGCAAGCCAACTGAGCTGGATTTCAATCAAGCGCCGGGTCCTTTCAAATATCTTATAAACCGTGAAGTTGATGGGCAGTCAATGATTGTGGATTCATTAAGTCATCTTAACGATACTGTATTCATTGATTCTGGTTTGAACACCATACAAAATCCATACAGCTATAAGATAGACCTGATCAACGACACTCCGGGCAACCGCTTTCTTGTTGGTTCATCATTTAAAGCAACAAGTATTTTTCTTGACATCGAACCCAACGATAAACGCTTGAATTTATCATGGAATATTGATGTTCCATGGATAAATTCTTATTATGTAATTTATCGTTTGAATATGGAAACCTCTCAATTTGACTCTATTGGAGTATCATATATGAATAATTATACCGATTCGGGATTAACCAATGGGTTCAACTATTGCTACAAAGTTATGAGCTCAGGTAATTACCTGATTGATGGACTGGTAAATCCCATCATCAATTTTTCACAGGAGAAATGTGCAATTCCTGTTGATTACTCCCCACCCTGCCCTCCTGAACTTTTTGTTGAAACCGACTGCGATCTGTTAATAAACACCTTACGCTGGACTAATACCGACAATTACTGCCCATACACTGACGACACCGATAAATATTATATCTGGTACCGTCAACAATCAGTCGGCGATTTCATATTGCTGGATTCCACACTGATAGCAACTGACACTGTTTACGATCATTATATGTCAATAGGCATAGCAGGCTGTTACGCTGTAACTGCTATTGATTTTAACGGAAATATCAGTTCGCCGTCAAATATTGTTTGTATTTCATCTGATGCATGTCCGCTTTACAGTTTACCAAATGTATTCACACCCAATAATGATTCCTACAACGACTACTGGGAAGCATTTCCGCATCTGGCAAGTGTTGAAAGAATCAAACTGGTAGTGGTTAACCGTTGGGGGAATTTAGTGTTCGAAACCACTGATCCAAACTTCCGCTGGGATGGAAGAAATATTAGCACCAACAAGTTATGCCCTGATGGTGCTTATTTCTATGTATGTGATGTATTTGAAATAACCCTTGAAGGCACACGACAGCGTACAATCACGGGCAGTGTTCACATTATCACAGGAAAATAATTCCGGACTGATCTGTGAAACTTTAGAACAGTTTTTCAATCAAATCAATTACTCTGGCTGAATAACCCCATTCATTATCATACCATGCAAGCACTTTAATAGTTTTTCCATTAACCATAGTGCTCTGTGCATCGAATATTGCTGAATGCGGATTGTGAATAATATCTACTGATACAATTTCATCTTCGGTGTATTCAATAATACCTTTCATTGGTCCTTCAGCAGCTTCCTTAATAGCTGCATTGATTTCCTGTTTTGTAGTTTCAACTTTAAGATTGACTACCAAGTCAACCAGAGAACCGGTTGGAGTAGGAACGCGAACTGCCAATCCGTCAAGCTTCCCTTTGAGTTCAGGAATAACCATACCAACAGCTTTTGCAGCTCCTGTAGTGGTAGGTATCTGCGAAACTGCTGCAGAACGTGCACGACGCAAATCGCTATGAGGCCCATCAAGTATAACCTGATCGTTAGTGTATGCATGAATAGTGGTCATAAAGCCATTTTCGATACCAAACCTGTTATGAAGAACTTTGGCTATAGGAGCAAGACAGTTAGTAGTACATGATGCATTTGAGACACATTCATGGCTTTCTTTTAATTCGTTATCGTTCACTCCCATCACTATAGTAGCATCAATCTGATCTTTTGAGGGTACACAAAGAACTACTTTACGGGCACCATTTTTCAAATGGTCGCCATATCCGCCTTTATTACTTTCGCGCGAACGAAACACACCAGTTACTTCAACAACTACATCAGGTTTAACAGCCCAGGGAATATTGATAGGAGATTTCTCAGCAGAAACAGGTATTTTTTGACCATTAATGATGATATTGTTTTCATCAAAATCAACAGTGCCGTTAAATTTACCCTGAGTTGAATCGTATTTTAATAAATGAGCCAATACTTTGGTACTCGTTAAATCATTGATACCAATCACTTCGAGATTAGGCTTTTCAAAAGCCAGTTTAAAAACGTTGCGGCCAATTCGGCCAAAACCATTAATTCCAATTTTAATTTTTGACATATAACATTGATTTTTTATTTATCTGCAAAATTACTAATCCTCTAACATAGAACTATTAAATAAGTTTGAATTAAAATTATTTTTTATTTGTTAACAAAAAATAAAGGCTTCACTGTCAGCATCATCCATCCCCAATGGACAGGTTCTTCTGAGGACCCTAAGGGTTTTAAATATTCCATTGATTTTGATGCAAACATTGTGGAGTATCCAACCTGAAGATCAATTGCTTTTGAAAAAGTTAGCTGAAAGGTCAGGTCAAGTTCTGAACCAAGATATTTTTTTATGGGATCGCCTTTTGAATCCAATACATTGCCATTTAGAGCAAAAAGATGATAATCAGCTTTCACTGTTTTCTTTGAATCAATGGCGTAAGCAAGATTCAGATATGGATTGATAAGTCCGGCATTTTTTGTGCTTTTGGGAATATCAGCAAAATAATCAAGATGCCCGTTATGTATATGAACTCCCCCATATAACGGATTAAAAACTCTAAACCTATCCTCTGACTTTTTATGATCATTACCAGAAAAGACCTCCGAACCTATTGCAAGATTGAACTCATTAACAGGGTTAAACCGTGCAACTATGTTTAAATACCAGGCATTAATTTTCTGAGAATCAGGATTTTTGCCTCCCTGTCTAAAAGCATGAAGTTCCAAAGCATGTTTGTTTAACTTCCAGTTTACTATTCCTCCAAACGTTGAGCGGAAATATGTTTTTGAACTGAGAAGAATGCTCTGATAACCATCAATTACAGCCATCCCATTCAGATTCACATCTCCGATTTTTTTATCTATCCATAAATAATTCAGTGACTTATACTCTGAGCCATCATAATAAGTACCAAAAATATTTTCTCTGCTTTGATTGAATGCAGTGCCCAAATGCACACTCCATCCGTCATTCATAAACTTAAAAATGGCAGCATCATGAGTTCTTCCATTCTGATTCCAGTTATTTATTCCAAACAGTCGTTGATTATTATATCTTAATTCCTGCCGTCCGATTTTTAACGAAAAATAATTTAAAAAAGGTATTTCAGCATAAGCCTGATGGAAACCCAGCCCCGGCTCTACCTCAAACATCCCTTTACCGCCCCATGTCCTCACTTCCTGAACACTGGCAAAAATTTTCAATATTTTACTTTCATACATCATGTTTAACCGGCTGCGCTGACTTACAAAAGCAGCCATTTCAGCATCCACAGGTGGCAGAGTGCGATATCCGTGTCTTAATTCAAAGCGTGGCCGAAATTCCCCGCTAAAAGTAAAAACCTGTGCAAAAAGCCCGGTACTTGTAAATATCATTAACAACAAAACAATAATATTCTTTCTCATCTTTTCAAATTTCAATTTATTAAAAATCATTAGATTCAGTTATACTTAACAGTCAAGCCAATTTATATTAACACATTAAATATGCCGCATTAGCTTTAGGGCTGCAAAATTAGAAATATTCAAGAGTCAGAATACTAATCTAATTAAATGCTCCTTTAAGATATTCTTTGGTTTTATCCATTTCTGGATTGTTAAAAAATTTTTCGGCTGAACCTTGCTCGATCACCTCTCCCAAATACATGAAAATAATATGATCGGCTATACGCCTTGCCTGCCTTAAGATATGAGTAACGACTACAATCGTGTAGCTGCTTTTTAGTTTCACAAATTGTTCTTCAATTGCATTACTCGACAACGGATCAAGAGCAGATGTAGGTTCATCAGCAAGTATGATTTGGGGATCAACGGCCAGACCACGAGCAAGACAGAGGCGTTGCTGCTGCCCAATCGAAAGTGTTGAAGCAGGCTCACGCAAACGATCTTTTACCTCATCCCACAGATTTGCAAGTCTTAAATAATACTCAACTTTATTATCCAATTCTTTACGGTTGCTCATACCATTTATTTTCAACCCATAAGCAATGTTTTTATAAATACTCATTGGTAAAGGATATGGCCTTTGCGATAATAAACCCATCTTTCGTCTAATCTCATGAACTTCAATTCCAGCTTTAAGGATATCTTTATCATCAATAAGAATCTGACCGCTAAGAACCATTTCCGGATACAAATCAGTAAGCCTGTTCATACTTTTAAGAAGAGTGGTTTTACCACACCCCGATGGTCCCAGAATAACTGTAATTTTATTATCCGGCACCATAATATTCACATTTTTAAGAATATGCTGTTTACCAATAAACAGATTTAAATCTTTGGTTATGATTTTTCCGGAATTTTCCATGATCAGAAGTTTATCTTATTTCTTTGAAATTTTCCTGAGCTGAGGCGAGCCAGAATACTGATTATTAATATAAAAAAAGTAAGTACGGCTGCAGCAGCGTAGGCTCTTTCCTGAACTTCAGCTATTGGTGCACCTAATTGAAAAAATATAGCAAGAGGTAAAGTGGCAGTTGGCTGCATTAACGAAACAGGAATATGATCAGTAAAACCGGTTGTAAAGAGCACAGAAGCAGCATCGCCTATCCCTCTTCCAAACGCAAGCAATATCGCAGTAACGACCCCCGGATAACATTGTCTGAGGAAAATGCGATATGCAGTTTCTGATCGTGTTGACCCCAACGATAATGATGCTTCGAATAAACCCTTAGGAACTGTTTTAAAAATCTCATCCATAGCCCTTACCATGATTGGAATAATAAATAGAGTAACAGTAATAATACCGGCAAGTAATGAAGCTTTAAGTCCGAAATACACCATAATAATAAAACCAAAAGCTCCGTAAACAATAGAAGGAACACCCCATAACAGATCGAGAAAAAAGCGTATAGTATTCAATATCACCCTGTGCTTTTTCAAATAAATATTCATAAATAATGCCAAAGGCAGAGAAATAAAAAGCGCCAACAAAGTTGAACAAACTGAAAGATAAAATGATCCAACAATAGCATTCAGAATGCCACCTTCTTTTCCCAGATAAAAACCTCCTTTGGGTGTCTGAGAAATCATTTCCCACGACAAAGCAGGCAATCCTTTGTATAAAACACTGAAAATGATCATTGCCAAAGCTAAAACAATAAATAATGTTGAAAGAAACATCAGCACCCTGAAAATCTTTTCTTCTTTATATCTGAAATAATTCATAATAACAGTTATTTGGTTTCAAATTTTGCAATTGCAATCCTTGAGGCGAGATTAAACAACATAACAATAACAAAAAGCACCAGTGCCGAAAACATCAAAGCCGACTGATACATAGGAATGGACATCATCTCACCATAATTATTTGCTATCAGTGCTGGTAGTGGATATGCCGGCTGAAATACACCTGTTGGGATCTTAGCTACATTTCCAACCACCATCAGCACTGCAATTGTTTCGCCAAAAGCACGCGAAACGCCGAGACCTAAAGCAGAAATTATCCCAGGAAACCCTTTTCGCAAAATCACAAACTTAATTGTTTGCCATCGGGTTGCTCCAAGTGCAAGAGATGCCTCAGTAAGCTCGGTAGGAATGCTGCGAAAAACTTCAATTAGAATATTTAAAATAAAAGGAATGATCATAATTGCCAAAACAATTGCCCCCGCCAAAAGTGTATATCCTGATGTTTGAATACCAAAAAAGGGTGCAACATATTTAGAAATTATCGGGACAACTACCAGAATTCCCCATACGCCATAAATCACCGATGGGATTCCTGCCAGAATATCAATCACCGGATGCATAATATTCAATACATAACGCTTTGCATATTGAGTAAGATGAATGGCTGTAAGCAAACAAACAAAACAGGCAATAAGTAATGACAAAACAGTAACCATCAGCGAACTTAGAATAAAGCCCAATAACCCGAATTCCTCCGACATAGGCATCCATTGCGAAGTAAAAAGGATTTTCCAGATACTTTGTTCTTTCAATAACAAACTACTTTGAACATAAAGACCAATTCCAAGCAGTAATGGCAAAAACAGCACAATTGCCAGAACTATAATCATCCACGAAACATTAAGTCTGTCGCGTAATCGCCTGGTATATAATTTCTTGGGCATCAGTTAAGTTTTAAGAGCTCCTTATTAATAAAGTCTTCGGACAAAGAAACATAACCTGCTTCTTCAACAAATTGCTGCCCATTAAGTAGAATCCATTTTAAAAATTCAAGCACCACCTTATCTTCTGGTTTTGATTTAGCCACAAAATATAATGGCCTTGCCGGAGGTGAAGGATATTTTCCGACCTGTATAGCTTCGTTCAGACTATCTAATGTTTCATAAAAATTTTCATCATCATCAATTACTCCATTTGCATTCAAATCAACAGGCACAACCACCAACCCCGGATAAGGAAGCCTTGTGTTTAAATCAAAAACATAGTTCACGTTATTATATCCTATACCCAGATTATCGTTTTTTACAGCACTTGCAACGCCAGGATCACCAAACACTCCAGTTCCCGAAAGATTTTCCTGATGTCTGCCCAGATATTCAGCCCACATTTCTGCTGCACCACAGGCATCAGACCTTGTAAAAATATGGATTTCGTCATTACTATGAACCTCTACCAACTGATTCCACTTTGTAATTGAACGCTCAATGAAAATCTGCTGAAATTTTTCTCTGCTTATCCCAGTTATTAACAGTTCGTCAAGAAAAGGATTCTTATGATTAACAACAGGAATTACAGCATCCTTAGTTACTCCGATATACCATATACCCCTGTCGAGTTCTGCCTGAGTGAAACCTCTGGAAAACATCCCCAAATCAACCATGCCCGTAATTGCATCAGTAAAACCTTTACCAGCGCCACCAGCCGAAATGTCAATTCTGACTTTTGGATGAAGTATGTTAAATTCCTCAGCCCATTTCACGGTCATGGGATAAAGAGCCCAGGCTCCTGAAATAGAAATAGTACCTGATAATTCATCTGAGTCTGTCGTGCTTTTTGATGATGGTCCCTGACAACCGAATGATAAAAAAACAAACACAGCACTAAGCAGTAACAGTAAAATCTGTAATTTTCTTCTCATGACTAATGATTTAATTAATGATGTAAACTATTGATTGTCCATGCGTTATTATAACTTGTTTTAATAATTTCAATAGATTTTTAAGAGCTTTCTTTTTATCAATCTCCGGACTCCATGATGTTGGATTAAGAACCAATTAAAATATTTGCTAAATTATACATTATATCTATCGAATTAGTGTATATTTGCATTAGTTTTTCAACAAATGAATATTAAATATTTAATACTTATAGGTATAGTGCTTATAATCAGCAAATAAACCCATCATATGAAAACAAATATACCTACAAACAACAGTAATTGGTTAAGCGAACTTGCATTACCCAATCTTACAGAGGACGAAATAAAAACAATTGAACAAGCCTCAGTGAGACTTACTTTCAAAAAAGGTGAAACAATTTTAAAACAGGGAGGACAATCAACTCATATTGCCTATCTTGTTCAGGGAATTGTAAAATTTAATTTTGAGAACGAATTAGGGCGTAATCTTATCCTAACAGTTGTGTCGGCGCCCAAAATTCTTGGAGGTGCTAACCTTCTGTATCAGCAAAACAATCTTTTTTCAATCATAGCCATTGAAATGTGTGAAGTAATTTTGGTTGAAAGCCCTGTAATTGTTGATTTATTAAAACAAAATGCTCATTTTTCATTCACCACATTACAACTTACTTCCGAGATGTATAAAAAGACAATTTTAAATTTCGTAAGTCTGGCTTTTAAACATAAAGAAGGAAGGATCGCCGATATAATGATCTATCTGGCTGAAAATGTATATCATAACAATAAATTTCAGCTTAGTCTGACCCGCAAGGAACTTGCGGAATTTGCCGGTTGTTCATCTGAGAATTTAATTATGACCATATCACGATGGAATAAAGAACAAATAATACATAATAATGGAAAGGCATTTGAAATAGTTGATCCTGACAAGCTTAAACTGATTAGCCGTAATTGCTGAAGATTAAAAACCATTTATAAACACTGTTCTAAATATTTCATTTTAAACTTTCAACCTAAATTCATAATACTATAACTCATGCTTACATATAAAACCCGATATTCAATTCTTGCATTGGTAAAGCTGGCTTCGGAATATGGAAAAGGACCTCTGCAGATAAACCAGATAGCTGAAAGTGAGAATATTCCAAAACGTTTTCTTGAGTCAATCCTACTCGAGCTAAAAAAGAATGGTTATCTGGACAGTAAATTGGGCAAAAAGGGAGGTTATTATCTGATAAGAAAACCCGATCAGGTAAATTTGCTTGAAATTATCAGGTTGTTTGAAGGAGCAATAGCTTTATTACCTTGTATTTCCGAAAAGTATTATCAGCCGTGCGAACATTGTAAAGATGAAGAAAAGTGTACAATACGAGCTACTTTTAAAGATATCAGGGAATACACTTATAATAAACTGGCAGCTACAACTCTGGCATCTTTGCTGGAATAAAACCAGAGTTGCATGATCAATAATGCTACAGAAACAAAAACGGATGCACTGAAAAAGTACATCCGTTAAGAAAACAGCTATGAAATGATAATTTACAATTATCGCCTAACTATAAACCTTCCGGTTTCAACCTGAAGGTTGTCGTTCACAATTAAAGTATAGAAATAAATTCCTTCTTTATATTCATTTACTGGCAAAACCAGCTTACCTGTTCTATTTGTAACAGCATATTGATTTACAACCATGCCCAGCATATTTCTCACAACAAGAACAGCATCTAATGCCTGGGCTTTGAGCGAAATATCAAATGTAACCACTGATGATGCGGGATTAGGATATGGCTTTGAGATCGTAGCCTGTTGCGAAGCAAGCAGATCGCCGGTTCCTACAAAACCTGTAATGTAACGAACTAACACACTCACGGAATCATTAGGATTATCAGCATCGAAAAATGTAAATCGCACTTTTGAAGTTCCTTTTTGACCCTCAGGTGAATACAAACCATAAAAATCGTTTGATGTAGTTGTTGCTCCCGAAGCTACCGGCAATGGATCAGAAGCTTCATATACAAACGGCGGATAGCATGAGCCATTCCAGCAAAAGCTACTGATTGCATCAGGTAACAGATATACATCATCACGCTTTACCAGAATAGCTTTATCGGTAGATGAATTATTGGTAACAAAAATATAAGCATGAACTTCATCAGCCGATGGAGGTTCAAGTATGCCATATTCACCATTGGCAGGGATAGGACCATCAAGGCTGGATAATGAAAAGCTCTGGGATTGTATGGTACTGGCTACCAAAAACAAAAATGAAAAGAGTAATAATAGTTTTTTCATAATTAGAAATTTTAGTTAATAATAAGCAAAAATCATGCTAAAGGTATCAATTTATATAACAAATTTATTTTCACTGTACTAATTTAGCAATTTTTTCAATCGGAATAGTATTGACCATCTCCATTACAGCTTTTTCATCGCTGATCCCAACACAGTGAAATGTGAGCAACGACGATTGAAAAGGGACCTGTATATCCCAGGAAATCAATTCAGTATCACTGGCGCTCTTTTGAAGAAGTCCTTTATAGCTGCCCAATTTTATTCTTTTCTGATTAGGATCGCCTCCACCAAAGAAAGGAATGGAAAGTATAGCATTGACACCGGCAAGCAAAGGAGAATCACCAATGATTTGAATACTGGCAGTGGTCTCGTTTTCACCTTTATATGAGCGGCTAACGCTTAATCCGGCAATTCCCAGATTGGCTGTTGTCATTTCAGTATCACTGTCTGTAGAGATCATTTCTCCCATAGTTTTCGGAAGAATTTTGATTACCTCCTGCCCTATGGCATGATCAATTTCATTAAGAGCCTGTTGCAGAGCAAAACGCGAATTATTCAAATCACCGGACTTATATGCATTTCTGGCTTCATCAAACTGCAAACCTGTATCTTGTGCTTTTACACCAACAATAACAAAGCAGGCGATAACAAAAGTTAAAATTGTACTTTTCATTATTCCCCCAATTCTTTTTTAATGGTTTCAATATCAAAGTTATCAGCAGCACGCATAAAATGTTCTTCTGAATCAAAATTCACACCTTGCAGTACAAAAACAGATGACTGACCAAAAGGAACGTTTAATTTATATCCTTCACTATCATAATATTCAATCTTTGCCCTATGGTCCTGAAAACGGATAGTCTTTTGATTGGTTTCATCGGTGCTACTCTTATACAAATCTCCCATCATGTAGGTGCCTGCCAGCCCGAGTATGGCAGAATCATTCCCAATTGTACAATTAAGCTGCATATCATCTTTGCCCTGATACACTCTTTCAATCAATAAGCCAACAAATCCAATACCAGTACTGGTAACACGATCGTCCTCTTTAATGAACTTCAAACCCTCCACGCTTTCAGGAAGAGAATTCAGGAGTTTTCTGCCTATTTCAAGCTCAATATCCCACAAAGCCTGCCTGACATAGGATTTTGACTCCGAATATTTAGAATCTTTAAATGCAGATTCAGCATCTGCAATGTTTTGAAGGACATCTGGAGCTGTTTTGCTTAATCCTCCGCTCTTACGTTGTTGACGCGAAGAACCTGATTTGTCATAATCAGATTCTGTATCCTGATAATCAGGATACTGTTCCTTTTTTTTTGTTTTCTTGTCTTTAAATATTTCTTCTATCGCCTTATCCTCAGCTTTCTCCTGTATCTTACGGATCAGTCTTCCCTGGCTGTAGGAAATGCTTGCACTAAATACAAAAACAACAAGTAAAAATAAATATTTAATTGTCCTCACAATTTCAATTTTAATGACTAATTAATTGATTTTAAGTCTTTCACGTGTTTTTATCTGAATTTATTTCCTGAATGATGCAAAAAATTCTTTTAGCAAAATTATATAAAAGCAATCTATTTCAGAATAATAATTACTTAAAAATTTTCAATACTGAATAATTAACATTTAACAGGGCAAATTGTTAAGCGTAAGAATAACTTTTTTAAACAGGCTCCTACCTAAAATAATCGTAAATTCAGTTTTGTCTGAAACAATGGTATAAAACAATAACTTTGCAAAACAATTGGTCATCTTAAAAATCATTACAATAACAATTTGATTAATAGCGTATTAGCAGATCATAATCAAAAAATTATACACTGAAATATAGCAACCATTCTTTTATGCCTAATTATTAAACTGAAATTTTAAAACACACACACAATGCAACAATATTTAAATCTATTAGATCATATTCTAGAAACCGGAACTATGAAAAGCGATCGAACCGGAACAGGAACCATAAGTGTTTTTGGTTATCAGATGCGGTTCGACCTGAGCAAGGATTTTCCATTACTAACTACCAAAAAACTGCATTTAAAGTCAATAATTTATGAATTGCTGTGGTTCCTGAAAGGAGATACTAATATCAAATATCTTAATGATAATGGTGTAACAATTTGGGATGAATGGGCTGATGAGAACGGAAACCTTGGACCAATTTACGGAAAGCAATGGCGAAGCTGGCAATCGGCTGACAATACCGTTGATCAGGTTTCGCAGGTTATAAATCTCATAAAACATAATCCGGATTCGCGCCGGATTTTGATAAATGCCTGGAATGCAGGAGAAATAAAATCAATGGCTTTGCCTCCATGCCATATTCTATTTCAGTTTTACGTTGCAGATGGAAAGCTTTCGTGCCAGCTTTACCAGCGCAGTGCCGATGTTTTTCTGGGAGTACCATTCAACATAGCATCCTATTCGCTGCTAACATTAATGGTAGCACAGGTTACAGACTTACAGCCAGGTGAATTCGTTCACACCTTTGGAGATGCTCATTTGTACCTGAACCATCTGGAACAAGCTAAATTACAGTTATCACGTGAAACCCGCTCACTTCCCCGTATGAATATTAATCCTGAAATAAAGGATATTTTCGGATTCAGTTATGAAGATTTTCAACTGACTGATTATGATCCACATCCACATATAAAGGCAAAAGTTGCAGTTTGACATTCTTTGTATCATTCAAATAACCATGTAACTAAAACCCTGATAATTAAAATCTCAAAAATATGTTATCTATAATAGCAGCAGTATCAGATAATAATATAATTGGCAATAACAACAAACTTCCATGGCATTTGCCTGCTGATTTGAAGTATTTCAAAAACACTACAATGGGGCATGCGCTAATTATGGGTAGAAAAACTTTTGAGAGCTTTGGCAAACCACTAAAAGGACGACATTCCATTGTAATCACCCGACAAAAAAAATGGTCTTATGAAGGGGTTGAAGTTGCTCACTCCCTTGAAGAGGCAATTGCAAAAACTGACAACCAAAAAGAAGTGTTTGTTATTGGCGGGGCTGAAATCTATAAACAGGCATTACCACTTTGTAATAAAATGTATCTGACAATTGTTCATCACAATTTTGATGGCGATACCAGCTTTCCTCCGGTTGATTTCTCAGAATGGAAACTCGAAAAGGATGAAAAACATCTGCAGGATGATAAAAATCCATATCCATACAGTTTCCGAACCTATATCAGAAAAAAGAAAAGGGTTAAATCACCTGCCAGGGCGACTTGATGGGAATGCAATAAAAGAAACTTTTAATTATCGTTACTCAGGTAGTTAAAACACACCTTATATTCTGCAAGAACAATCAGGTTTTTTGTTTCTTTTTCTTGGCTGCAGGAAAAAGTATATTGTTCAAAATCAAACGGTAACCGGGTGAATTAGGATAAAGATCAAGGTTGGTAGGTGGATCGCCAACAAAATGTTGATAATCTTCGGGATCGTGCCCTCCCAAAAAGGTAAATGTTCCATTCCCAAATGAACCATGAATATAACGGGCTTCATTCCATGCTTTATTTTCTCCAAGAATTGTTACAGTAGGCTTGATATATTGATTTCTGAATGCTGTAGCTTGCCCCATGAAACCTTTTACCACAGTTTCATGATTCTGATTCAGCATAGTAGGAACCTGATCCCATTTTGCCGAAAACTCAAACAATGTAAACAGATCAAGAGTTTGATTTCTTCTGGTTTTGGGTACATCTATACTTGATTTTGCATATTCGTAAGGGTTCATAACCAATTTAAAGTTTTGAAAAGCAAAAGTCTTGCTAAAATCTAATTTCTGCTGGGCATTTGCATCGGGAGGGTCTCCATCATACACCACATCACAAATGTCAACTCCTTCGGCTGCAAGAGCAACATCGAGGCTTTCAGGTGCTGAACACATTGCAAAAAGATAGCCGCCTCCGGCAACAAACTCCTGAATACGTTTTGCAACTGCCAGTTTAAGCTGCGACACCTTGCTAAAGCCAAACTCATTAGCCATATTGGTAAGGGTTTTAACCTCTTCCTGATACCATGCAGTATTTCGATATGAAGCATAAAACTTACCGAATTGTCCGGTAAAATCTTCGTGATGTAAATGCAACCAATCGTACATAGGTAATACACCCTGCATAATAGCATCGTTATAAATAGCATCGTAAGGTATCTCGGCATATGTAAGTGCCAGAGTTACAGCGTCATCCCATGGCTGACTAAGTGGAGGCGTATAAACTGCAATATGTGGTGCTTTATGCAATTTAACTTCATCCATATTTATATTTGGGTCCGAAATCTCATCAAGTATAGCTGCTGCCTGAATATCGGCAATTACCTGATAAGTAACATTTCGGATAATACATTCATTCTCAAAGGTTTTAAAATGTGGAAACATAAAACTTCCGCCTCTGTAATTCAACAACCAGCTTACTTCGGTTTCATGTGTCAGAACCCAATAGGCAATTCCGTATGCTTTCAGATGATTTCGCTGGGTATTGTCCATCGGGATCAGAATATAAGCAGCAAAACCATTCGTAAAAATAAAAAATGAAAGTATTAGTGAAAGAATCAATCGCTTCATATTCAAAACATAAATAATCAAGATATTTATACAACGCTTGATGCGCATGATTAGTTTAAAAACATAATAATTAAAACCATGTGTTATTTAAAATAATGTGTATTTTATAAAAAATATGATAATTGTAACACTTCGTATAGCACCTCATCAAACTTCTTAACACATTTTTACTAATTTTGCACCCGTTAAAATCTAACCTGAATGTAATAATGAAGCAAGTTGAAATTGCAAGCCGTTATGAGCCGGCTCTGACAGAACAAAAATGGTATGATTACTGGATGAAATCCGGGTTTTTCCATTCAGAACCTGACGAACGCACTCCATATACAATAGTTATTCCCCCTCCCAATGTTACAGGAGTCTTGCATATGGGACATATGCTTAATAATACCATTCAGGATATTTTGGTAAGACGTGCTCGTATGCTGGGATTTAACACTTTATGGCTTCCCGGTACTGACCACGCAAGTATTGCCACTGAAGCTAAAGTAGTTGCAAAACTCAAGAGTGAGGGAATTGAAAAAAGTGAGCTTTCCCGCGAAGAATTTCTCAATCATGCATGGGAATGGAAAGAAAAACATGGTGGTATTATCCTCGAGCAGTTGAAAAAACTAGGCGCCTCGTGCGATTGGGATCGTACCAGTTTTACAATGGATGAGCATTTATACGACTCGGTAATCGAAGTATTTATTGATCTATATAATAAAGGACTTATATACAGAGGGGTACGCATGGTAAACTGGGATCCCAAAGCCTTGACCGCCGTTTCGGATGAAGAAGTGAATTACCGTGAAGTAAAATCAAAACTGTATTACATACGCTATCAGGTTAAAGATGCCAATGATGAAGAACTTGCCAATGGCACAGGCTGGGTAACCATAGCAACCACCCGCCCTGAAACCATTCTGGGAGATACGGCTGTATGCGTTCATCCTGAAGATGAGCGATTCAAACATTTACATGGTAAAACCGTTCTGGTTCCTCTAATTAACCGCCCTATCCCCATTATTCAGGATGAATATGTTGACCGTGAATTTGGAACCGGAGCTTTAAAAATTACTCCTGCTCATGATATCAATGACTACAATCTGGGTTTGAAATATAATTTACCAACTGTTGATATTTTTAACCCTAATGGTACGCTTAATGAATCGGCTGAAATCTATATTGGTGAAGATCGCTTTGCTGTGAGGACCAAAATTACCGACGAGTTGCAGGCTAAAGGACATCTGTTAAAAATTGAGGATTATGATAATAAAGTTGGTTTTTCTGAAAGAACTGACGAAGTCATTGAGCCTAAATTATCACTCCAGTGGTTCTGCCGAATGCAGGAAATGGCAAAACCGGCTTTGGACCTCGTAATGGACGATACTATACGTTTTTATCCGGCAAAGTTCAAGAATACTTATAAACACTGGATGGAAAATGTAAAAGACTGGTGTATTTCGCGACAGTTATGGTGGGGACAGAGGATTCCGGCTTGGTACCTGAAATCAGGAGAGGTTTTTGTTGCAAAAACTGCCCAGGAAGCCGCCGTTAAAGCCAGCGAAGAACTTAACAGAACAGTCAGTCCTGATGAGTTCACACAGGATGAAGATGTTCTTGACACATGGTTTTCGTCTTGGTTATGGCCAATATCGGTATTTGATGGTATCAGAAAGCCTGATAATCCTGATATTAAATATTATTATCCAACAAACGATCTGGTTACTGCACCCGAGATCATATTCTTCTGGGTAGCACGTATGATAATGGCGGGATGGGAATACCGTAAAGAAATTCCGTTCAGAAATGTTTATTATACAGGGATTGTACGTGACAAATTAGGCAGAAAAATGTCAAAATCGCTGGGTAATTCGCCCGATCCCCTTAAGCTTATTAGCAAATACGGAGCTGATGGGGTTAGAGTTGGCATGATGTTATTGTCTCCGGCAGGAAATGACTTGCTGTTTGATGAATCGCTTTGCGAACAGGGGCGTAATTTCAGTAATAAAATCTGGAATGCATTTCGTCTGTTAAAAGGCTGGACAATTGATAGAAATCTTGCACAACCTGAATATGCTGAAGTTTCAGCAAAATGGTTCGAAGCAAAACTTAATACCGCTATAAATACTGTTAACGACCATTTTGAAAAATTCCGTATATCAGATGCATTAATGACAATTTACAAGCTCATCTGGGATGATTATTGCTCCTGGTATCTTGAAATGATTAAGCCTCCATACGGTGAACCTGTGGATGAAGAAACTCTTTCAAGCTCCATTAACTTCCTTGAGAAACTGATGAAACTGCTTCATCCTTTTATGCCTTTCATTACAGAAGAAATATGGCATCATCTGTCAGAACGTAAAGCAGGTGAAAGCATAATGATTTCTGATCTACCTGTTCCCGGGAGTGTTGATGAGGATATTATCAGCCGATTTGATTTTGCTTCAGAAGTTATAGTTGCAGTCAGAAATCTTCGTGCAGGCAATAATATAGCACAAAAACAACCTTTGTCACTTTTTGTCAAAAAAAACTATAATGAAACTGCCGATCCTACTTTTGATAATATAGTAATGAAACTTTGCAATCTTGAACATCTGGATTATACTGACGAAAAAATACCGGGTGCATTAGGGTTTGTTGTTAAACGCACAGAATTTTATATACCCGTTGATCAAACTATTGACATCGAAGAGAAGCGTCAGAAACTGGAAGAAGAACTGACTTATATGAAAGGCTTTCTGCAATCGGTTCAGAAAAAACTTAGCAATGAGAAATTTGTTGCTAATGCAAAACCTGAGATTGTTGAAGGCGAACGCAAAAAAGAAAGTGATGCAATTGCAAGGATACGTGTAATTGAAGAGCAGATTGCAGGGCTGAAATGATTATAAAAACAAGCGAGAAACAACAAAAAACCCCACAGGGGTGACATTATAACTTTTTAGTTTTGTTGGTTTTCTTACAGCTTATGAATTAAGCCTAAAAATAACTGTATTACTTTCTTCTTATCGTCCTTTTTCTTGATAAAAAAATACCAAAAAACCAAGCCCGCAGGGCTGAAATGATTATAAAAACAAGCGAGAAACAACATAAAACACCACAGGGGTGACATTATAACTTTTTGGTTTTGTTGGTTTTCTTACAGCTTATGAATTAAGCCTAAAAATAACTGTATTACTTTCTTCTTATCGTCCTTTTTCTTGATAAAAAGGACTAAAACCAAGCCCGTAGGGCTGAAATGATTATAAAAACAAGCGAGAAACAACATAAAACCCCAGAGGGGTAACATTATAACTTTTTAGTTTTATTGGTTTTCTTACAGCTTATGCATTAAGCCTAAAAATAACTGTATTACTTTCTTCTTTTAGTCCTTTTTCTTGATAAAAAGGACTAAAAAATCAAGCATGAATAATCGGCCTCCCCACACACATAAAAGTGCGTAAATCTAAGCAAGGTTGCTACGGTTGCATGGAGTTGAAACCTGGGATTTCCTTAAGGTCAGTGGGATGAACTTGATTTTATAATATTCCCTGACCTCCATACAACCTAAAAACAGCACCCACCGAAAGCTTTCGGGGGTGCTGCCTTGCAAGATTTACATGCACTTTTGTGTTTTCAGGCGAGCGCTGCTCCGTATTCATGCCTCCCCACGCACCCTTCCCTGTGCTATTTTGAAGTGCTTTTATTTGCTGTTTGTGCAACAAAACCTAATATATATTTAAACCATCGGCATTAACGATTGTAATTTACAAAACAGCTTGGATTATTTTGTAAATACAAATCGTATAAAATACAAACTCCCTATTCTCTCCAAATATTTCAATGATTCAGATGAATTTGTTTTGATTGGTTCTGACAGTTAGCGGCAAATCAAGTCCGATAATTATACAAATTTTAGTGAGAACTGAATTCTGAAATTCACTGGAATAAACCCAGATATTATTTATTAAACCTACCAGTGATTTCAGCTACCCTCTTTCCAAGCTGATAGCCTTTGTTCAGAAAAATTTCGTCAAGCTCGCCATCAACAGAATAAAAAGGCAGTTCGCCAGTAATGGCTGAAGCGCCAAAAGCCTGCTCCCATGGTGAACCCCCTACTATGATCATCCCGAATATCATCATACTATGAAGAATGCTAAGCTGTGCCAGTTCTTCACCAGCCGAAATGCCTCCACCTGTTACAAAAGCAGCTCCTATTTTATTTTTCAACGGTTCACCTTCAAAAGGCCATGACATGATAAATTCTGAAACCGCAGGGGCTATATTTGCATTATACACCGGACTACCAACTATAATTGCTTGCGCTTCAAGTAAATCAGTATGCTCCACTTCATGAACCGGACATAGTTTTACATTCACGCCCTCAATACTTATAACACCTCTGCTAACTGATTCGGCAAGTGTTTTTGTGTGTCCGTCAACACTGTAATAAGTAACAAGTACTTGTGTTTGAGAGTAAACTAAAAAAGAAAAGAGAGTAAATAAAACAAACAAGGTGCGTTTCATAGCTGACAACAATACATTATTTTCCTACACCCATGATGATGTTCACAGTTAAAACAAAATCCTGAATATTGATTATTCCATCATTATTAACATCTGCTGCTTCAAAAATAAATGGCTGAGGGTTATTACCCATAATGAAATTGGAGATTGTTACCGGGTCAAGAATATTAACAACACCATCACCATTGGCATCACCAGGCAAATATGCTGAAGTTACAGTAATAATAAATGTACAGGTATTGGTGCAGTTATTTTCG
>MTBK01055849.1_pt1 | contig 23017 bp, 18 predicted proteins | sample 1535981 | NCBI WGS metagenome assembly MTBK01 (sample SAMN06109225, study PRJNA356200) | anaerobic digester metagenome | isolation source: biogas reactors fed with pig manure or primary and secondary sludge | place: Spain | collected 2016-06-30
GGCTGTTGATAGCCGCCGTATCGTATGCGCCTGATTTCAAATCAAGAATTTACAATAGGAACTATTGCGGATAATCATTTTACTTAATATTATGATGCGATAAATTATTAATGTTGTTCTATCTGGAAGAACAGGGATGAATTTACAAAACATACAATGATTCAATTTCCTGCATTGATTATTCCTTCATAAAACAGTTTCTCGTCCTCCTCCCGCGGGTCAATCAAGGTGATCCGCCAGTAATAGCTCCTGTTGGACAGGTAACTGAAGTAATACGTAAACGTATAATAACAATGGCACTTACAATAACTGCCATTTTCCGGAATGGTGTCGGTAATTGTGACAAAAATGGAGTCATTGACAATGTCGCAATCCGTAACAAAAGGTGCACAGCAGACATAATTCAAACCAACAAAGATAGTTAGCGTGTCCCGCTCAATCCGAATGATTGCAGTGTCACTCTTTTCACCGGGTATGACGGTCTCCTCACCGCGTTTTATCATCTCTGCCGTCTGGTTGTTACAACCTCCCAACGATGATTTTAAAAAGATGATATTCTCATCTTCCACGATTAGAGTATCGTTTTCTATTCTGCTATTATCACAGGCAATAAAAACAGACAGAATACTCAGTACAAATAAAAGATTTCTCCTGGTTTTCATTTGGTTTTCATTTTAAGTTATACAACTGTTTATCTAATTTTATTTTCAGGGTTGAGCCAACCTGAACAAAGAGCCATAAACCCTATTTACGCCTATTGGGTTCACAATCAATGCCATTTTAATGTTTAATTAAAACGCTTAATCTGTAACAAAGATAATAATAATGTAATATTATGCACCTATAAGGATAAAAATATTGCAAACCATCCAAAATAAGTTTAATTTCGCAGCAATTAATTCGGATTGATATGAAAATCACTATTATCGGCGCCGGAAATATGGGCGGTGCCTTAGCAAGAGGATTTGTTGCCGGAAAAGTGTTTGCGGCAAACGATATTATATGCTGTGACCGTTGTGATGACACGCTCGATGCACTTAAAAAAGATCTGCCCGGCATAGGTGTCTCAAAAGATAATCCAAAGGCCGTACAAAAAGCAGATATTGTGCTTTTTGCGGTAAAGCCCTGGATATTGCCCGCCGCTGCAGCCGAAGTGAAAGATTTTCTCGATTACAAGAGGCAGCTTATAATATCAATCGGAGCGGGTGTAGGTACTGCAAAACTGGCTGAAATTTTTATACGGCAGGACGGTTCGCTGCCGGAACTGATCTACCTTATTCCAAATATTGCTGTCGAGGTCGGCGCAGGAGTCTTCTTATATTGCACGGCCAACGCCAAAGCCGAAAGTCTGGCACTTGTGCAGAAGCTGTTCAGTAAGGTGGGATTTGCCAAACAGATTGAGGAGAAACAGATGGAGGCCGGTACTGCTCTGGCATCGTGCGGACTGGCATACGCTTTCCGTTATATCCGCGCCAGTATGGAAGGCGGAGTGGAGATGGGAATCTACCCTAAAGATGCTCAGGAGATAGTATTGGCTACAATAAAGGGAGCGGTGCAGTTGCTGCAGGCGCACGGCACGCATCCCGAACAGGAGATTGACAAGGTGACCACACCCGGTGGCATTACAATCAAAGGTTTGAATACAATGGAGGAGTCCGGCTTTACCAACGCGGTAATAAAAGGCCTGAAAGCCGGCAAATGACGGTATTACTATAAAAGATGACGGCCTCTTTTCCTGAAGCCGCCATCTTATTTTTTCTATATAATCCTATTACTTGTAGAGGAATCTCCTAATGCTATTCTTGGGAGTCTTCTCAAAAGGTTCTGTTCTGATTTCAATTTTTGATATCTGTGAATACATTGGGAGTTGTTCGTTAATCTCCTTCCTGCTGTCAACGATATGCTCACGAATCTGTTTTGCCGTCAGTCCATCGGCTTTACCGGCCTCGAAGTCAGGAACAATAAGTGCAACAAGCCTGTGTTTACGATCAACGACAAGTGACTCGGTTACATATTTCACATTATTATTGATTACTTCCTCAAGTTCCTCAGGATAGATATTCTGACCTGAAGGACCCAAAATCATATCTTTACAGCGTCCCTTGATAAAAATATTGCCCTGACGGTCAATAAGGCCCATGTCGCCGGTATGATACCAGCCCTCGGGATCGATAACGTCACGGGTAGCATTGGGGTTCTTGTAGTAGCCCAGCATGACATTATCACCCTTGACCAGAAGTTCGCCCACATTGTCCCGACGGTTGTCACTGAAGACATCGACTGTACAGCCGGTCATTGCCACACCACACGAACCGCGTTTATATTTTTCCCAATCAACGTACGATATCAGCGGAGCACACTCGGTAGTGCCGTAACCGACCGTATATGGGAACTTTATCTTGCGCAGGATCTTTTCCACATCGGCATTAAGAGCGGCTCCACCGACAATAAGAGAATCCACATTGCCGCCTAAAGCATTCAGAACCTGAGTGCGGATTTTTTTTTCAATCAGCTGTCTCAAACCGGGAATTGCCATAGCAATCTTCATAAGAGGTTTTTCCATTACAGGCTGGACTTTCTGCTTGATAACCTTTTCAATTACCAATGGAACGGTAATGATAAGTTTCGGTTTCTCCTCGGCAAATGCTGCAAAGAGTATTTTTGGTGTAGGCATCTTGCCCAGATAGCAGATACTGCTTCCCAAAAGCAGCTCGAACATAAGCTGGAATGAGAGTCCGAACATGTGTGCCATAGGCAGGATGGAGACAACAGTCTCGTCTTTGGTCAAAGGTAATACGCTGCATGCAAACTTCATGTTAAGAAGCAATGCCCTGTAAGGAACCATCACGCCCTTCGGGTCACTGGTGGTTCCCGAAGTGTAGTTTAATACGGCAAGGTCATCGCCGGAAACCTCGGCCTGATATACAACATCCTCTATGGTAAAACCATTAGGATATTTTTTATCGAATTTCTTGTCCAGACCGGCAAAAGCCTTATCCAGAGCCTTTGAACGACTGAATTGACAGGACATATCGTCCATCAGTATTATTCCGATTATATCGGGCATCTCCTCGGGTATCATCCCTTCCAAAACAATTTCCCCTACCATAAGCAGCTTCGAATCCGAATGGTTGACAAGCATGTGCACACTGGCAGGTTTGAAATCGTTCAATAACGGTACCGGAACAGCGCCGTATGTCATCACACCGAAAAATGAAACGCCCCATGCAAGGCAGTTCTTTCCGCATAACGCCACTTTATCACCCTTGGCTATCCCTGCTTCTTCAAGCAGGATATGAATTTTTGCCACCCTACGGGCAAGCTCACCGTAGGTTATCGTTTCACCTTGAAAATCAGAGAGAGCCTTGTTATCCCAATGACGGCGAAAACTATCCTCATACATCTTAATAAGACTGACCGCATTCATGTCGCAATCCGGAGTCCTGTGAATGATCCTTTTCATTATTTTATCATATTTTATTTGCTGCAAAATTACAAATGTAACAAACACCGCGCGCAGATATTTATATAAAAAGGGATGTCCGAAACAATATATGTGGTGAAATGCCATATTGACAAATCGACTGAAATCAGCAAATCATTCCCGGAAACTTGAAAAAAAATGATTTTATTCAATAACTTTGCATTCCGTAAATACAATAAACATCTGTTATGGACAAAATCCCCGAATACATCTTCACACGGAAATTTCTCTTCATGACAGTGCCATTCATAACGCTGTTTTCCATCCTCTTTTTACTTATATATTTACCCTTCTCATCGACATACTGGTTTACCTTCAGTAAGAGCTATCTTCTGCTTGGGACTCTGGCGATGTACACAATGTCCGTACTGTTCTTGCTGCTCAGCAAATTTCTCATAATTGAGATTAATAGGAAACGTCCTTTCAACATGACAGGGCTGATATTCTATTTCGTTGCCGAAGCTTTGATTATTTCACTTTTCTATACTGTAATTACCATTCTGGTTCACAAGTGCGACATACATCCCATACAGCTGTTTCTCAAATCATTCCTGTGCGTTTTACTAATCATGATAATACCATACACCATAAGTCTGCTTTACGGATATGCACACGGATTGAAAATGGAGTTTGAAAGCCGGTCTGACACAAGTGACAACAATCATATTGTCTCCATACGTGACAACAAAGGCAAAACAAGACTTTCAATACTGGTCAACGATATTCTTTACGCCGTTTCGGAAGACAATTATGTGAAAATTTTCTACGAACAGGAGGGACAAATAAAAAAAACTCTCATCAGGACTACTGCAAAAAATATTGAAGATGATCTTGAAGGATTTATAACCCGATGCCACCGGTCATATCTTGTAAACATCAAGAGAGTCCGATTCTTCAACAATGACCGCGATAATCTCTATGTCCTGCTTGACAACGAAAATATAAATCCTATTCCCGTTTCGCGTTCCTACAGGGATATCATAGGCAATCTGCTTTCAAAATAATCCCCGCCGGACGGGCTGGACGAACTATAAAAATCAAACGGACCGGACAAGCTGCACGGATCAGTCGTACCATAAGAATCCATACGAACTACAAGGAGAATACAAAACCACACGAACCGTATAAAATAAAAAAGAATTCACTCACGTGAACTCGTTTTTTACATCCCCCTGTAGGACATTTTCCTACCGGGGAGGACCTTCCGGCTTTCACAAACTTAAGGGTCCAAACCTAATTACTAACCAATTAATGCTTATGAGAATTATCCTTTTGTTTTCGTTGGCAAAGGTAGATGTAAAATAGGCATGTTGTCATTTAAACAATATGAATTATTACAAAATAAACCTAACTAACATCTGCATTTAAATTCAAATTCATAATATATGTTAAAATCATTCCAGGTCTTTTAGCCAAATGGCTGAAGAGATATCACTCGGCATGGTCCAACCCCCGCGCGGAGAGAGTGAAATTCCAAATACAGTGGGACCGTCGGGCATACATGAACGTTTGAACTGTTGACTGAAGAATCTTTTCAGGAACACCTTGAGCCAGCGGTTTATCTCATCGGGAGTGAACTCGTCGGCAAATATATGGGCAGCCCAGGTGCTTATCTTCTTCGGATTCAACCGTTCGTTCAGAAGGTGCCACATAAAGAAATCATGAAGACGGTAAGGGCCTATTATCTCTTCGGTCCTGTGTGTGATATTCCCGCCGGGAAGCAACTCGGGACTGATTGGAGTGTTTATCACATCGTTGAGAAAAGGTCTGACCGATTCCTCAAGTTCGTTCTCGGCTGCATATCTGATTATAGGCGCTATGGCCGTCTTGGGAATGCCGCAATTAACGGCATACATAGACATGTGGTCACCGTTGTAGGTACACCATCCCAGCGCAAGCTCGGAGAGATCGCCCGTTCCAACCACCAGAGCGCCTATATCGTTGGCTACATTCATAAGAATCTGGGTACGCTCACGTGCCTGCACGTTTTCGTAGGCGGAATTGTGCAGGTCAGGATCATGCCCAATGTCTCGCAGATGAAGCATACAGGCCTCCTTTATGTCGATTTCACGCCAATCGATACCGAATGTGCGCATCAGACTGAGAGCATTGTTGTAGGTGCGGTCGGTTGTACCAAACCCCGGCATGGTTATTCCCGTCAGGTTTTTACGGTCCAGCCCCATCATATCAAGCGTCTTTACACAGACAAGCAGCGCAAGAGTTGAGTCCAGTCCGCCGGATACTCCCAGAACCAGCCTGTTTATTCCGGTATTTTCAAGTCTTGTGCGCAATGCGCCCCACTGGATCATGAAGGCCTCACGGGCTTTGCGTTCGGTATCACCGCACATGAAAGGGTCTTTTGAAATCCTTGCTACCTTGTAATCAACATCTTGAATGGGAGTATATTCATACATCACCCGCTTGTGGCTGCGACCCACAGTGATATCGCATATCTCCAGTCCGCAGAAGGGTGAACGGCTTGTTTTTATTTTTCCGTTTTCAGCTACTACAGCCATACCCGGATACCAATAATCCGTACTGGATTCACCCTCTCCCGCCGATGCCAGAATTGCCGCACACCGTTTCCCTTCGGTCAGTTTGCCAAGTTTCAATTCAACTCCTTTCAAAGCTCCGACCCGCCCCTCAATAGCCGACGGACAGAGTATGATCCCCTCTGTATCGGGAACGGACTTCTCTAAGGGGAACAGAAGTGAAACCGGACAGTCAATTCCTTCGGTTTTGAAGAGATTAATAATATCGGTCGTGTCAGTATTATCTTTAGGGTCGGCCGGCAGGAACCATCTTGAAGGTGGAGAGGTATCAAGCCTGTTGTCCAAAATACGTCCCTCCTTGATGAAAGCCATGGCATTATATGGCTTTGCCTCTCCAACATCTCTTGCAGGGTAGCCTATCACAGCCATAGGTTTGAGATGCGCGGTCTCTGAGACCAACAGGTCCAACGCTCTGGCTGTCTCATCCAACAGAAGCCTGTTACATAGAAGGTCTCCGGCTGTAAAACCCGTCAGACACAATTGGGGGAAACAGATAATCTGAACCCCTGCAGAATCAGCCTGACGGATCAACTCCAGACAAGCCGCAGCATTCTCCATGGGCTGTGCAATCCGAATGCGCGGAACAGCAACAGCCACCCTTACAGTTGTCATTTTCTTACTCTTTGACCTCTATTCCCATGAGTGACAAAATCTGAGTTGCATAGCGACGGCCCATCTCACGGTAACCGGCAGCATCGAAATGCAGATGGTCAGGCGCACAGGTCACACCCTTGGAGGATATGACGTATGAGTTGGGCAGTGTCTCCGGCAGACGGGCGATTATTTCGTTCATGGAGGCGCTGCGTCCATTGACATCGGCATTAACCACCTCGCCGGCAAGCAAGGGAATATCCTTTGCATTCAGTCCGAGATCTTCAATCAGTGTTTCGTAAACATATTTTACCTTCTCAGGCCAATCCTGCTCATTGATGTTGGATTCACCCTGATGCATGAGGAAGCCCTTTATCACACCATACTTCTGAGCCTCTTTGGCAGTCTCAAGCAAGCGCTGGTAGCAGTTGTTGTCGTATGGGGCAATCCACGGCTTCATCCAGCCGGCAGCATTGTCACCGTACTCCTGGGCACGGTCTTTCATAAATGCCTCAATCTTACAGCCGCCTACAGAGACGTTGATTATACCCACACGCACCTTTTTAGGCAGATATTCAACCATAGTACGTCCAAAATAGTCAACCGGAGTCAGACCGGTATTCTCGCGGCAGAGAGGCGGAACAGCCAGATACCACTCACCCCGGGTGCGGCCCAGACGGGTGTCGTCAACGGCGGCCATCATGAGCCAGCGGTCACTTATACCTTCACGGTCCTTGTCCTCAATACGGGCGGCACCCTCCATATTGGACTGCCCAAATGCAAGATAAATATAAAAATTCTTGTCCGGCTTCCCCGGTTTGGATTGCAGGCTGTTTTGTGAGCCGCATGCAACAGTCGCTATTACAGCAACTGCAATAAAGATTTTTTTGATCATTTCTATATAAGTAATTGGTTATCTAATGGCAAAAATAAGATAAAATAAGGTTGAAATAGTGATAAACAAAAAAAATATGCAGAGTTCGCGGGAACCCTGCATACTTTTATTATGTTATATCGGACTGATCCGGGTCGTTATCAGATCCCGGCAGCAGCCTCTTTCACCATCTCCTCGTTAGCGGTGATATAGATTTCAACACGGCGGTTCTGTGCACGGCCCTCTTCGGTATCGTTGCTGGCAACCGGCATATTGAATGACATACCCTTGGTAATGATACGGTCCTTGCTCATGCCACAACTGTTAAGATAGGTGGCAACAGCATCGGCACGTCTGGCCGAGACCCTTTCGTTGGCCTGTGCAGTTCCGACATTGTCAGTGTGACCGTATATAGTGATATCGGTCTGCTCCATATCTTTCATGGTGTCAGCAAACTTTTTGAGTGTCTCCTTTGATGTGTCATTCAAGTTCGAACTGTTGAAGCCAAACAGGATACCGCTGTCAAAAGTCACCTTAATACCGTCGAGACCGTTTATGTCGGTTATGGTCTCAACCTTAGCTGCCTCAATAGCTGCAAGCTCTTCGGCCTTCTTATCCATACGGTTTCCAATTATTGCGCCTGCGCCGCCACCTACACCTGCACCGATAGCCGCACCGATAGCCGCACTCTGAGCGTCACCACCTATAAGAACTCCTATACCGGCGCCGAGCGCTGCACCTGCACCGCCACCAAGAAGACCGCCCTTAGCAGTTTTTGACCATGATGAACATCCTGAAAGGATCAGAGTTGCTGATAGCAGTAAAACTGTAACTTTTTTCATGTTTTTTGAATTTTTAGTTAGGTCAATTGTTCAAAATTCTCTGCAAAATTACTATATTTTCATGAAAAATCATCATGAACCCGTTCTTTTATTTTCATATAAGAAAATGATAACGTACTTATTCTTATGGATTTTCCAAATGATTCGGAAAGAAGTTGGATTGTAGGTCATCACTTCGATTCAACGGTATGGTTTATGGATATATATTGCGCTCATATGGGCGTCAGGCCCCTGGCCGCGCGGCCACCCCTGGAGCGTGATTAACATGCAGGTTTATATTCCTTTGTGTATTCGGTATCCCGTTTGATGACGGAGAACATTCGGTGAACGAGCTTTGCCCGGATAACGTTCAGCACGCACATAACGTGTTTTCCTTCCTTAGTTTTGCGTTCAAAATAGTCTTTGTATTCACCCTCCTTCATGTGTGTAGCGGCACTGACGGCTGCGAGATGCAGCAGCGCTTTCATGGTTTGATTAGCCCGTTTGGATATCTTGGCCTTTGAGCGGACTGACGTTCCGGAGTCGTACTTGTACGGCGTGAGGCCGGCGAAGCTGCAGAACTGCCGTGCATTCTGAAAACGGGTGAAGCCGCCGGTGATGGCAATCATGTTGATGGCAATGCGCTCCCCAATGCCGTCAATGCTTACAAGAAGTTCCTTCTGACGAGTCAATACCGGGTCCGCCGCAATAAGCGTTTCTATCTCTGTATCGATGGCTGCAATCTGTTCGTCTATGGACTTGATGACTTTCTTCCATCGGCCGCTCTTGTGCTTGAAGTCGCCAGGAGCCATATACTTCTTCTGGTCAGTGAGTTGAGACTGATATCTTTTCCTGTCGATAAGGAGAAACTCGCGATCTGCCAGTAGGTTCTTCATTGAGACCAGGGCGGCATCCGGAATGCAGTAACGGACAGCTTTGTCGCTGTAGCGGAACGCATATTCGGCAATCCTGGCGGCGTCAATGACGTCATTCTTTCCACGGGCGAGGCCCATGGAGTTCTTGATACGGGTGGGGTCATCCAGCCAGAGGAAGATATCCAGTTCTTGGCAGGCCACGGTCAGAGGGTAGATGTATCGGCCTGTGTACTCGGCGCAGACCAGGACCTCATCCACTGACGCACCAAGCACTTTCAATGCAGCTTTAAAGGCCTTTTTGAGGGCTTTTACATCATTTGAACACTCTTCTTCGCGGACAATCTCCAGACCGCTACGGAAGCAAAGATTACACTTTTCTTTGCTGATGTCGATGCCGACATGGATTTTTTTCATAACTTGCACTGCTTTTAAGCGGACAGTGGACCGTCGATCCGTCACCTACAAACCTTATTCGTACTAAGGCAATATTCTTATTCAGGCCCTGAATCAACGGGCCGGGCGGGGCAAAAAAAGTACACGGGTCTTACCCATTTGACATCATTGAGAACCGCCCGGCGCCATTGTCCTTTGTTAAACTATCTTTATCGGCATAAATTTACTATTTTTGTCGTACAAACCTAGGTGCAGAGAACAACGCTGCAAATCTAAGGTTTGATATCCGGAACATCAAAACACTTGAAAATATGAAAAGAAAGTCTTTATTTTTCGCAACTTTAATCAGTCTGCCAATGCTGCTATCGGTTTCATGCAAAGGAAAGAAAGCAGAACCCGAACAAGAGAGTTATAACCGAGATAATGTGATTATCAGTGTGCCCAGAGGTGAACAAGCTCCGCCTGCCACTCCCGGACAGAGAAACTTTGGCGGAATGATCCCACAGTCGGGAACCGCAGACCGCGCACGTCAGCAGCGTCCGCCGCAGAGCGCACGCCCCGCTCCCGAGGTACGCACGGTAAGTATCAAGGAGCTCTCCATGAGCGACCCGTTCATATATCCCGACCCCGAGACCAAGAACTACTGGCTTACCGGTACCGGAGGCTCGCTCTACAAGAGCACCGACCTTGAGAACTGGACCGGACCTTATAGCGTGATAGACCTGTCAGGGACCTGGATGCAGGGACAGTTCGTTGCTGCCGCCGAGATACACAAATACGGTGACAAATACTACTATGCCGGCACTTGGAACAATCACGGAGTGTGTATTGAGCAGGTTCCGCGTCGCTACAATGTGCCCCTGAACCAGACCCAGCTGCTGGTATCGGATAATGTTGACGGTCCCTACCTCCCGCTCGTCAAAGACTCCACATTCTGTCTCGGTCCCACCACATGGGATATCATCGACGGAACACTCTACGAGGAGGATGACACTATCTATATGGTCTTTGTACATGAGTGGACCCAGTTGATTGACGGCACAATGGCCTATATGCCGCTTTCAAAGGATCTGACACATCGCACCGCCGAGCCCACCACCATATTCCGCGCATCGGAAGCTGCATGGTCCAAAGAGATGAACTCCATTGGCGAGGCCACTTTCGGTATGAAGATGCCGGGATGGGTAACCGATGGTCCCCAGATGTTCCGCACACAGACCGGACGCCTGGGTATGCTATGGTCCAGCTGGGGCGAAAACCGCTATGCACAGGGTATTGCATGGTCCGAAAGTGGCAGCATAAAAGGCCCGTGGATCCAAGAGGAAAAAGCCTTTAAAGGTGACAACTCAGGTCACGGAATGTTATTCCGTACATTTGAAGGTCAGCTCTTATACTCCGTACACCACTCCGAGAACAACGGACCGCGTAAACCTGAAATATGGACAGTTGACGATTCGGGTGATAACCTCATTTTAGGCAAACGGATCCATTAAAGATTTGATTTATTGTAAAAAATAATCAAACAGTGGGTAATAAACGCGCGGTTTGAAGTATCTTTGCATCTTGAAATTTATCCAGGAGACAATGAAAATATCAAACCGCGCTGAAATTATGCCCAGCTCGCCCATCCGCAAGCTGTCGGGGATTGCACAGAAAATCGAGGCAGAGGGAGTGAAGATATACCATCTTAATATTGGTCAGCCCGATCTTCCTTCCCCAAAGGTCGGCCTTGATGCGTTAAAGAACATAGACCGCAAAATCCTTGAATACACTCCGTCACAAGGATTTCTGAGCCTGAGAAAAAAGCTGTGCGACTACTACGAACAGTATCAGATAAAGTTCGAGCCCGATGAGATAATCGTGACCAGCGGCGGGTCCGAGGCAGTGCTGTTTGCATTCTTGACCTGTCTGAATCCGGGTGACGAGATTATCGTACCGGAGCCTGCCTACGCCAACTATATGGCTTTTGCCGTTTCGGCGGGAGCAGTGATCAAACCCATCGTATCCAGTATTGATGACGGATTTGCTTTGCCTCCCATAGAAGAACTCGAAAAACTTATAACCGAACGCACTAAGGGTGTACTTATATGTAACCCCAACAACCCCACGGGCTATCTCTATACACGTAAGGAGATGCTCCAACTGCGTGATATGGTCAAGAAATATGACCTCTATCTCTTTTCCGATGAGGTTTACCGCGAGTTTATCTACACCGGAGCGCCATACATATCGGCCTGCCACCTGGAAGGCATCGATAACAATGTCATACTGATTGACTCCGTTTCAAAACGTTATTCCGAATGCGGAATACGTATTGGCGCCATAGCAACCAAGAACCGGGAGGTTAGAGAGGCTGTGATGAAGTTCTGTCAGGCCCGTCTCTGTCCGCCGCTCATCGGTCAAATTGTGGCCGAGGCCTCCATATCGGCTCCATGCGACTATATGATGGACACATACGATGAATATATAACCCGTCGTAAACACCTGATTGACGGTCTGAATAAAATACCCGGAGTTTACTCCCCCATTCCTATGGGTGCCTTCTACACCACGGCCAGGCTGCCCATTGACGACTCTGAAAAGTTCTGTAAATGGTGTCTGACCGATTTCCGCCGTGACGGCAAGACCATAATGATGGCCCCTGGCACAGGTTTCTACTCCGAGCCGGAGTACGGCCGTGACCAGGTACGTCTGGCATACGTGCTGAAGGTCGAAGACCTCAAGGATGCCCTCAGGCTCCTGGCAGAAGCTCTTGAAGAATACAATAACCTGCCCAAGTAATGAGAAAACATCTGATCGTTCTGCTTCTGATACTGTTTACAGTGGTGCCGTGCAACGCTTCTCAGCCCAAACGCGAGTTCCGCGGAGCATGGATACAGGCGGTCAACCATCAGTTTGAAGGGATACCCACAGCCGAACTGAAAGCCGAACTGTCCCGCCAGCTTGATTCACTTGCCGGTTGCGGTCTGAACGCCATACTTTTCCAGGTCCGTGTTGAGGCCGATGCCCTTTATAAGTCCGATCTGGAGCCTTGGAGTGCCTATCTGACCGGCTTGCAGGGTCAAGCCCCCGATGAGGACTGGGACCCGCTGCAGTTTATGATTGAAGAGTGTCACCGCCGTTGCATGGAGCTTCATGCCTGGATAAACCCCTTCCGTGCCAAGACCAAGACCACCACGGAGTTTGCCCCGAATCATCAGATCAAACTTCACCCGGAACGTATAATCAACTATGGTGAACTGGCTCTATTTGACCCCTCTCTGCAAGAGAACAGAGATCATATATGTAAAATTGCGGCCGATATTGTGACCCGTTATGACATAGACGGATTTCATATAGACGACTATTTTTATCCATATCCTGAAGGGAATCTCAAATTCAATGATGAAACATCGTTCAGGAAAGACCCGAAAGGATTCACCAACAAGGATGACTGGCGCCGAGACAATGTAAACCTGTTCGTGGAGCAGATATATCATACGGTAAAAGAGATCAAGCCCTGGGTAAAGTTTGGAATTTCGCCGTTCGGGATTTACCGCAATAAGACTGTCGATTATCCCGGCGGCAGCGAGACCACCGGTTTCGAGAACTGGAGCGGACTCTATGCCGATATTCTTTACTGGATTGAAAAGGGATGGATGGATTACTGTATTCCCCAGGTATATTGGAATACAGGCCACCAATCGGCCGATTATGCAGTACTGGCAAAGTGGTGGTCGGACAACGCAGGCGGCTGCCTTACCTATTTGGGACAAGATGTGGAGCGCACCGTCACGGGGGTTGATCCAAACCATCCGGAGAGCAACCAGCAGCGACACAAACTGAATCTGGAGCGCATTTTTCCCGGTCTTCAGGGCAACTGTTTCTGGCCGGCCAAAGCAGTGGTTGACAACCCCGATGATTACAGGACAGTTCTGGCCAAAGAGTACTACAGCACACCTGCATTACAACCGGTTGCCGATTATCTGCCCGGAAACACTCCCGGCAAGGTGCGCAAACTTATGTCTGTTGAGACAATTGACGGCCCTGTGCTATTCTGGACTGCTCCAAAAGCCCGTAAGGAGATAGACAAAGCTATCCAGTATGTCATTTACCGTTTTGAAAAGAATGAGAAAATCAATATCGATGACCCTAAATATATTGTAGGCATAACCCGTCGGACATTTTTCAATCTGCCCTACCGCGACGGCTCCACTCAATATATCTATGTGGTGACCGCCCTGAACCGCATTCAGCGCGAATCGGCCCCCGCCCAGTGCAAAGTCAACTTGTAACTATCTCTAGTAGTTTATGTTGATCTATTGGGTCTTTGTTGAGCTTTACAGTGAGTTTATTTCAGGTTCTTATTGAACTTTACACCGGCTTTATGGACTCCTATACCGGACCGTTCCCCGCCTTTATACCGGACTCTCCAGTTTATTTCTATCTTTTTTTCCAACCTATTTTTTCAGCTACATTTTAGAACTCAAAAAATAAATGTAGATTGGAGTTGATATTTATCATAAATAATTATCTTTGAGGGAAATATCGGTCTTTAAATAACCTAAATAATGTATGATATGAAAACAAAAATCCTGATTCTGGCCATTATGGCTGTCCTCCCTGCAATACCGGTGGCAGCTCAGCAAAGCACCTCAAAAAAAGCCACAGCGCTTGAGCTCTCGTTCAACTACCAGAAACAGAGCGGATCCGGCTCCAACCAGTATGCCGTTTGGGTTGAAAATTCCGAAGGCAAAGTTGTTCGCACACTCTTTGTAACACAGTTTACCACAAAAGGACGCGTAAGGGGTCCGCAAGGTGCACAGGGTACACAGGAGCGCCGTCGCGGCTATACTTATCGTCCTGCATGCGTTCCCACATGGGTCAACAATGCCGCAGCCGACACCTTGACCGATGCACAGATTGATGCCATCAGCGGCGCTACTCCGGCAGCAAGCGGAGTACAGACCTACTCCTGGGATTTTAAGGACAGTCAGGGAAAAACAGTCCCGGCAGGCAATTACAAGATATACCTTGAGGCCACCCTCTATAACAACAGCATTCTGCTCTACAGCGGTACATTTTCAACAAATGACAATACGAAAACAGTTGAGCTGACATCTACCCTGACAGTCGAAGATGAGCAGCACAAGGATATGATTACTCAGGTAAAAGCCGAGCTTAAATAACAATCAAACAGAGAGGTTCCTTCCTTAGAACTCCACATTGCGGGGAGTTCTGGGAAACGGAATAACGTCGCGGATATTCTGCAGTCCGGTGATAAACAGGATAAGCCGTTCAAATCCGAGTCCGAATCCGGCATGAGGACATGAGCCGAAACGGCGTGTATCAAGATACCACCATAAATCTTTCATGGGAATATTACGTTCCTCTATCTCGTTTACAAGTTTGTCATAGTTCTCTTCACGCACCGAACCGCCTATAATCTCGCCAATCTGCGGGAAGAGCATATCGGTACCCTGAACGGTCTGCTCCATCTCCTTGCCGTCATAGACGGGATTCTGTTCATCAATCTTCATGTAGAAGGCCTTTATGGCTTTAGGATAATGGGTCATTATTACCGGCTTTTTGAAGTACTCTTCAACCAGATAACGCTCGTGCTCTGAAGAGAGGTCATCGCCCCAGTTACAGGGGAAATCAAACTTACGGCCGCCACGGATGGCTTTCTGCAGGATCTCTATGCCTTCAGTGTAAGAGAGACGTACGAATTCGGTATTGACAATGCCCTTCAGACGCTCAATTAGTCCCTTGTCAATCATATTGTTAAGGAACTCGAGGTCATCGCTGCAATTGTCAAGAGCCCACTGCACACAATACTTGATGAACTTTTCCTCAAGGTCCATAAGCTCCGGAAGGTCTATGAAGCATACTTCCGGCTCTATCATCCAGAATTCCGACAGGTGGCGCGGAGTGTTGGAATTTTCAGCACGGAAAGTGGGTCCGAAGGTATATATTGCACCAAGTGCCGTAGCTCCCAGCTCACCCTCGAGCTGACCCGATACTGTCAGATTAACATGTTTCCCGAAAAAATCCTGACTATAATCGACCTCACCATCCTTTGCCACTTTCGCCAGGTCAAGAGTTGTAACCTGAAACATATTTCCTGCACCCTCACAGTCCGATGCGGTTATAATCGGGGTATGGAAATAGTAGAATCCGTGATCATGGAAAAACTTATGTATGGCTATCGACATGTTGTGACGGATACGCATCACAGCCCCGAAAGTGTTAGTACGCAGGCGCATATGCGCATTCTGACGCATATATTCAAAAGACTGGCCTTTCTTCTGCATGGGATAATCGTCATCGCATGTACCCAGGACCTCTATCTTATCGGCCTGTACCTCAACGGCCTGGCCTGAGCCTATGCTTTGCACCATTGTACCCGTTACACTCAGGCAAGCGCCTGTAGTAATCTTTTTCATCAGATCGTCGCTGAACTTCTCCATGTCAGCCACAATCTGGATATTCTTGATTGTCGAGCCGTCATTCAAGGCAATAAACCCAACAGACTTGCTGTTACGACGGGTTCTGACCCATCCTTTGACAAGCACCTCCTGACCATAATCGACGGATTTCAGAAGATCGACAATTCTGGTTCTCTTCATATCTATTTCAAAAACATTAAAATTAATGGACTTTACTCGTATGCACCCATACGGAGCATATTGACCTCCTTTTCGGTAAGGAAGCGCCAGTCACCACGGCGTAATCTCTTTTTTGTAAGTCCTGCAAACTGTACACGGTCAAGTCTTATGACACGATATCCCAGGGCATCAAACATACGTCTTACAACGCGGTTGCGTCCCGAATGGATTTCAATACCCACCTGAGTCTTGTCGTCGTTTACATAGCTCACCTCATCGGCACGGACAACATCGCCCTCCTCTTCGCCTATCTTGACGCCATTTAGCAGTGTCTGCATATCTTCCGATGCAACCGCACGGTCCAAACGGACATGATAGATTTTCTTCTTCAAAAACTTGGGATGCGTAAGGCGTGTAGCCAACTCGCCATCGTTGGTAAGAAGCAGTACGCCGGTAGTGTTGCGGTCCAGGCGACCGACCGGGTAAACACGCTCCTTGCAGGCGCCCTTAATGCAATCCATAACTGTCCTGCGCTCCTGAGGATCATCAACGGTAGTGACACAGTCCTTAGGCTTGTTTAGAAGTATGTAAATCTTACGCTCGATACTCACAATCTGGTCGTGGAACAGAACGTTGTCGCCACGGCGTACCTTAACGCCCAATTCTGTCACGGTCTGACCGTTAACCTTCACCACGCCTGCCTGAATGAAATCATCGGCCTCACGACGCGAACAGACACCGGCATTGGCAAGATATTTATTAAGACGGATCTCCTCGTTGGGATCGTGAACAACGTCATGATACTCTATGCGCTTACGGCTGTCAGGACGATTCTGCACAGGCTTACGATAGCCGCGCTGCTGGTAACCGCCTTGTCCGTACGGCTGACGGCCATAACCGCCCTGACGCTGATATCCGCCCTCCTGACGGGGACGGTACTGACGCTGGTAGCCACCCTGCTGTCCGCCATCCTGTCCCTGGACACGCTCCCTGTAAAAACGTGGCTGCGTATCCTGAGAATTCTCATTCTGGCGACTCTGATTGTAGTTATACCTTGGCCTCTCCTGGCCGTACTGACTGCGTCCATACGTACCCTGTCCGCCACGGCTCTGATAACCGCTCTGGCGATTCTGGCTGTAATATGGTCTCTCCTGACCATACTGACCGTCACTCTGTCTGTTATACTGTCGGCGGGGTCTCTCCTGACCGTAGCCTTCCTGATTGTCATCACTCTTTCGGGACGGACGTTCTACCCTCGTGTATTGACGATTTCCGGAATCGGCTCTGACAAACCGTGGACGTCCATCCTTGCGGTTTTCGTTTCTGTTTTCTACCATTCCTTCTGTAAACGTGTTAAAGTTGTTTTCAAACTCATCACGGTTAACATTTTCATCGTAAAACCTGTTTCCTTTTTCAATTTCCATAAATCTATTTTTTTCGGACTTCACGGCCTGATTAATATTTGGTTTTTTTCATAATTAAATGCCGAAATAGTTATTCGGCGTAATTGCTAAAAGCTCTTTCTTGACGTTTTCGCTCACATCAAGCTTGTTAATAAACTCCCTTATTGATTCTTTTGTTATAGTATTGTTCGTTCTTGTAAGCTCTTTTAGTGCTTCATACGGGTTAGGATAACCTTCACGACGCAGGATTGTCTGTATGGCCTCGGCCACTACGCTCCAGCATCTCTCCAGATCGGCGGCAATACCGGCTTCGTTAACGAGCAATTTGTCAAGTCCCTTGAGCGAACTTGCTATTGCAATCATTGTGTGTCCGAACGGCACCCCTATATTACGTGTAACTGTGGAATCCGTCAGGTCACGCTGCAAACGTGAAACGGGTAATTTGCTTGCCAGATGCTCCAGAATGGCATTTGATATGCCCAGATTGCCCTCGGCATTTTCAAAATCGATGGGATTGACTTTGTGCGGCATGGCGCTCGAACCTACCTCGCCGGCTTTGATCTGCTGCTTGAAGTAGTCCATCGAAATATACTGCCAAAAATCGCGGTTCATATCAATCTGGATTGTATTCATACGCTTCATGGCATCGAACAGAGCGGCCAGATTGTCGTAGTTCGATATCTGTGTGGTATATTCCTCACGTACCAGACCCAATTTCTCACTAAGAAATTTAGTGCCAAAAGCCTTCCAGTCCATATAGGGATAGGCCACATGGTGAGCATTGAAATTGCCTGTGGCGCCGCCGAACTTGGCTGATATCGGCACCGACTGAAGCTGTTTAAACTGCTCACTGAGACGGTATGCAAAGACCTCTATCTCCTTGCCAAGACGTGTAGGTGAAGCGGGCTGCCCGTGGGTACGGGCCAGCATCGGGATATCCTTCCAACGGGCGGCATACTCCTCCAGCTTGTCAATTAACTCCTGAATGGCCGGATAATAGAGATTCTCCAATGCCTCCTTGATTGAAAGGGGAACTGCGGTATTGTTGATATCCTGTGATGTAAGTCCGAAATGTATAAACTCCTTATAAGGAACAAGGTTCGGGATCAGGTCAAACTTCTCCTTGAGGAAATACTCGACCGCCTTAACATCGTGATTTGTAACTTTCTCAATCTCTTTTATGTGTACGGCATCATCTTCACTGAAATCTCTACATATTTGTTGTAAACTTTCAAACGACGCACCCGACACTCCTGCCAATTGCGGGAGTCCGGACTCGCAGAGTGCAATAAAATACTCGATTTCAACTCTTACCCTATATCTTATAAGGGCGTACTCTGAAAAATAATACGCAAGGTTCTGTGTCTTGCCACGGTACCGCCCGTCTATCGGGGATACAGCCGTAAGTTCATTCAATTTCACTTTTTTAGGTACAATTTGTAATCTACTTCTCAGCAGCGCTGCAAAATTACTAAGAATTTCATAATTTTGTACCATCTAAATATTAAAGGACAATGCAAAATGTTTAAATATGTCTAAAATTATCATTAAGAAAATTAGTGAGAGTAAGAGTTCCCGTTGGATAGCGCTTATCATAGTCTCTTTCACTATGATGTGGGGATATTTCCTGACCGATGCGCTTTCGCCACTTATGACCATGCTTGAAAAGCAAATGGGTTGGACCAGTATCGAGTTCGGACAGTTTAACTGGGCCTACTGCTGGTTCAACGTTTTCCTTTTTATGCTCATATTCGGCGGCATAATACTGGACAAGCTGGGTGTCAGGTTCACCGGAATAGCGACCGGCATACTGATGATAATAGGCGCCCTGATCAAATACTATGCAGTAACCTACATATCGCCCGGTCCCGAGGCCGGAACGGTGTTCGGAATTCGCACACAGGTATTTGTGGCCTGTCTTGGCTATGCCATTTTCGCGGTGGGAACGGAGAACTGCGGAATAACGGTAACCAAGGTCATAACCAAGTGGTTCAAAGGAAAGGAGCTGGCCCTGGCCATGGGCGTTCAGGTAGCCGTAGCCCGTCTGGGAACAGCTGCCGCTCTGGTATTCAGCCCCATGCTGGTCAAGCGCTTCTCTCTCTCAACTCCGCTGCTCATATCGGCTATCCTGCTCTGCATCGGACTCCTGGCCTACCTTGTTTACTGCTACATGGACAAACAGTACGATATCGAAGTTGCTCAGGACCGCACCGAACCCGATGATGTCTTTAGAGTCAAAGACCTCAAACTGATAGTCACCAACCGCGGATTCTGGCTCATTGCCCTGCTGTGCCTTATGTTCTATTCGGCAGTCTTCCCCTTTATGAAGTATGCCGCATCGCTTATGGAGAACAAATACGGCGTGAGTACCAGTCTGGCCGGCATAATTCCGAGCCTGATCCCGTTTGGCAATCTGATAATGACCCCGCTGTTTGGCAGCATCTATGATAAAAAGGGCAAGGGAGCCACCATCATGATAATAGGCTCATTGCTGCTCATATTGGTTCACGTGCTGTTCGCACTGCCTATTTTGAACTACTGGTGGTTCGCCACATTTATAATGATATTGCTTGGCGTTGCCTTCTCGCTGGTGCCGTCGGCCATGTGGCCCAGCGTGCCTAAAATCATACCGCAAAAGCTTCTGGGTTCGGCCTACGCCCTTATCTTCTGGGTTCAAAACATCGGCCTTGGATTTGTACCCCTGCTCATCGGCACTGTCCTTAACAAATACTGCATAACCGGCGTACGTATGATTGATGGAACCGAGGTTACCCAGTACAACTACACTCTGCCAATGGTTATTTTTGCCCTGTTCGGCATAGTGGCCCTGATACTTGCCCTGCGCCTGAAGGCTGTTGACAAGAAGGCCGGCTACGGACTGGAAGAGCCCAATATCAAGCAATAAAAAAACTATGACAATGGACAAACTGGAAATGTTCAGACAAGCATCAACGGAAGCAAGCGAGATGATTCTGGAAGCAGCTATCAAAGCAGGCATGATAACCGAAGAGCTACAACAAACTTTGAGCAAAAAAGAGTAGATAAAGTTAGCCCTCAATATTCTCAAAGAGGCGGAGGAGCTTCACAGCAAGAAAGAAGAGGCAGAAGCCAAGATAATCGCCCAAATCAAACGGAACGAGGAGAACTTCTCAAATCTTAGCAAGTGGGACTCCGAATACCTATTACGGACACTGAGAGGGATAGCGAAAGCAAGTGGCGGAACACTTCGGAGCGCAGCGGTGAATCTCGAGCTTGACCTGAGTATGATTTAAACAAAAAGTATCAGAATAAGTAGAAATAAGCAAGCAAAAGAAATATTTGAACGAGTATCTTGACCAACAGCAGTTAACCCACTTAGGTGGCTTTCAGTTTGCCTGAAAATCAGGTGCAACAAGATAATTCAGAACTCTAGTGCAAATATAATAAAATTCAAAAACTGCGATTACTAATGAAATTAATCCATTGAATGGATAACTCAACAGCGGTCCAATTCCGCTGACGTGGATATCCGTCCAATGGATATTAATATTGCAACAAACTTAATACAAAGTTTCAACAATCCGACACTTTCAAACAGAAAAAGTTCACCGATGATGTAAATTCCAAAGAAAGTTCCGAACTTGCACAACTGATAGCGTTGTCCATAAACACCGGCAGCGTAAGACTGAGAGGTGCGCTTGATGTGTATAACAACTCATTTGCCAATGACGTGGGTGCAGTAGCAGGAGTGTTCGGAAAACGTACAAGAGATGAGGCATTACAGGATTTAACCAATTATTTAAAGAGATATGATACAGAAGGAAAAACTGGAGATGTTCCGGAAGGCATTACAGGAGACAGACGAGATGATACTGGAAGCAGTGATCAAAGCGGGGCTGATGACAGAGGAGCAGCAGAAACTGCCCAAAGAGGAACAGATACAGATAGCCCTGCAGATAACGAAGAAAGCAGAGGAGAGCAGGTTTTAGGAGTAGAAGCCGAGCAGGAAACACCAGAAGACACACAGGACACACAGACACCCATACAGGGGTTAGACGGCTATACAACAGAAGAGTTGGAAGCTAACATAACCAACTGGGTTGAGGATGCGATGTCGTATTCCTCTCCTTCGGAGTTTACAATTACCGGAGTAAAGGTTGTAGGTTCACGCACCACAGACACAGCACATGAAGACAGCGACCTCGATGTGCTTGTGGAATACGAAGGCTCAATGAGCGAGGATGGGGTCTTTAATATCCTCAACGCTAAAGACGGCAGGATGGTTATCGAGGGCATCACCGTTGATTTCAACCCTCTTAACCGCGCTAAGAGCGGAACTATAAGCGACTGGCTGGAGCGTAACAAGGAGTATAAGAGAGAGGACACACAGGAGAAGCAGGCTGACGACACCCGTTTCAGGTTCGCGCGGGACACGAGAGATTTTGACCGCGTGCAAAAAGAAGCAGTAGAGAAAAAGGGCTTAGTTATGCCTAACCTTAACGACATGAGCGTGGAGGTGGTAAGCGTGCCGAAACATGATTTTAAGGGAGATAAGCCTATTATTCAGGCAAGAGAATGGGCGAATAACAATCTTGTAACTACTGAGCATGACCGGGCAAACAATAATTTACCAAAACTTATTGACGGTACTCCCTATGAAATAAGTGCAAATGCTATCGATAAATTTTTATCAGAAACAGCTACAAGCAAAAGTAGTAATTTAGGGGTGCATGTGGCCGTACTGAAAGAGCTTAAAAAAGTTATTGGTGCAAGTATAGAAGCGGAAGTTCACCCGGACTATAACAAAAAAGACGGTGTTCGTAGTGTTGAAAACGGGTATAACGACAACTTGTTGATACATCGTTTTTATGGAGCGGTTGAAATTGATGGTCAAACTTATCGTGTAAAGACAACTATAAACGAATTTAGGGATGAAAGCAGGGCAAATACTCCTTACACGTACGAGGTAATAAAAATAGAGCTACTCGAAACATCGAATAGCTCTAAAATGGAGCTCAATAGTCCTAACTCCGTAAATGAAGGTCTGAGTATTGAGGCCACAAAGTTACTACAAGGAGTTGAGAAATCCTACGATAAAGGCAAAAAACTTTTGGAGGAGAGTGAAAATATTGACACAGACGACGTTCGCTTTCATACCGCTTGGCACGGTTCCCCTCATGTGTTTGACCGCTTCTCGACCGACTACATAGGAACAGGCGAAGGTGCACAATCCTATGGGTGGGGATTGTATTTCACGGACAAGGAAGGCATAGCGAGGAGTTATGCAAAAAACAATCACGACCTTAAATTTATAGAGAATAAGGCTATTAATCAGATTACAAGAGATGAATTAAAATATCGTAGATTCAACTAGCAAATGCAATTTTTCCATTTACAAACTTATAAAAAATTTCAAACGGTTTTTGGTAATTGAGATTTTTTCTCGGCCTGCTGTTTA
>MTBK01220523.1_pt1 | contig 22980 bp, 22 predicted proteins | sample 1535981 | NCBI WGS metagenome assembly MTBK01 (sample SAMN06109225, study PRJNA356200) | anaerobic digester metagenome | isolation source: biogas reactors fed with pig manure or primary and secondary sludge | place: Spain | collected 2016-06-30
ATGTGGAGCCCGCTTTGCACCATCACCGCGAGCAGGCCCATTGTTTTCAGGGTGACCGTTTTACCGCCCGTATTGGGCCCGGTAATCACCAGGACAGGGCATTCCCCATCCATGGATACTGTCAGCGGAACGGCTGCTGCACCCAGGAGGGGGTGCCTCGCCTGTTCCAGGTAAAACCGCGGTTTGCCTTTGAGCAGCAGCTGCGGCGGAGCTGCATTCTGCTCCATACTAAAGCGGCCGCGGGCACAAATGAAGTCCAGGCGGCCGTAGAGAGCGCAGTCGCTGTGCAGTGCGGCGCCGTTTTCGGCAACCCTGCTGCTAAGCAGCCTGAGGATGCGCTCAATCTCCCGGCTAATCTCGAATTGCAGGCCTGTCAGCTCATTTTGCAGCTGCACCACCGGCAGGGGCTCAATAAAGAGGGTTGCACCGCTGGCTGACTGATCATGCACGATCCCCCTTATCTGCCTGCTATACTCCTGCTTCACCGGCAGGACAAAGCGGTTGCCCCGGATGGTGATGATAGCCTCCTGCAATAGGCGCCGCTGTGCAGGGTTTCGCAGGTAGGAATCCATTTTTTCGCGGATATTTTCCTGAAGCCGTCGTTCGCGGCGGCGCAGTGTGCCAAGTTCGGGAGAGGCACTGTCAAGCACCTCTCCGTCGGAATCGATGCAGCGGTTCATTTCGCGGCTTAAAGCGGCACATCCGTTCATCGTTAAAGCAAGCCCGGCCATCAGGGGGAACATTTCGGCTTTCCCGCCATCCTGAAAAAAACGCCGGCAGCGCTGCACCCCCTTCAAAAAGGCGCCCACTGCCGCCAGGTCGCTTCCCTGAAGTGCACCACCTTTTTCCGCCCGCACCACCAGGGGGCTAATGTCTTCAACAGGAGAAAGGGAGAATAAACCCCTTGACCAGAGCAGCCGCCCTTCTCCTGTCTCCTGCAACCGCCGCTCCACCACAAAGCAGTCCGCAGAAGGCAACAGTCTTTCCGCCCCCTGCTTAGCCATGGAGGTAACAGTGAGGGCGGCCAGACTTTTCCTGATCTCATTAAATTCAAGCGATTCAATTTCACGGGCGGTGATCACATCTGCCATCTTAACCCCTATCTCCTTGAAACAAAGCTGTTATCTCTGATATAAAAACGTAACAGTTTCTCTCTAGCCCTGCTGATCCCGATCCGGGGACTGCTGGACACATCGCCGGCCCCTACCTCTGTGCCGGTGGCGATCCAAAGAGGCGGGCAGCGTAGATCATGGCTGTTAAAGGAGCCGTCAATGGCTAGTGCCTGGCATAGTTTGCCCGGTCCGCCTGTGATGTGCAGCCTGCCCTTGCCCTTGCCGCGTCGCTGCTCCATCAGATCCAATCCGTAAAGCGGTTCCAGGGCCCGCACCAGGACCGCCTCGCCGGCGCCCCTCCGTCCGGTAACAACATTAAAGCAGTAATGACTGCCATAAATAAAGTAAACATAAGCCCGGCCCGAGGGGCCGAACATTGGCGCATTGCGATCGGTTTTCCCGCAGAAGGCATGGCAGGCGGGATCCCCCTTGCTCAGATAGGCTTCCGTTTCCACGATCATTCCCGCGGTTAAGCCTGCTGAAGTATCACGGCAGAGAAGCTGCCCCAGCAGGGCCCTGGCTATGCTCAAAATGTCTTGTTGATAAAAAGAGGGCTCCAAAGGCGGCAGCAACTTGCTTTCATCCTTTCCGGCAATTTTTCATCCTTAAGGCTTTCTGCATCTGCTTCAGGGGCAGGGTGTTTAAGATATCCCCAGCCTCAAGCCAGCCCCGCCGCGCTGCGGTAACGCCGTACACCATATCTGTCATGGTGGCCTTGGAATGGGCGTCCGTATTGATGAGCAGAGGCACGCCCCTGCGGCGAGCCAGGCCCAGATACTCTTCAGAAAGATCGAGCCTCTGGGGCGAACAATTTATCTCAAGAGCCGTTCCCGTTTCTACAGCCTTTTCAATAAGACGCACCACGTCAACCTGGTAGCCGCCGCGGCTGCCGATGAGGCGGCCCGTAGGATGGCCAATCACATGCACCGCAGGGTGTTCCATCGCCCGGCAGATCCGGGCAGTCATCTCTTCGCGACTTTGCCGAAAGTTGCTGTGCACTGAAGCGATCACCAGATCCAGCGATCCCAGAATCTCGTCGGGAAGATCCAGGGAGCCATCTGAATGGATATCAACCTCCGACCCTGTAAATATGTAGCAACCGCCACTCCGCCTCAACTTCTTGATCTGCTCCATCTGCCGGGACAGCCGTTCCGGTGAAAGCCCCCCTGCAATCTTCAGAGAGGGAGAGTGATCAGTCACCGCAATATATTCATAGCCCATCTCACCGGCGGCAGTATGAATCTCCTCTATGGAGGCGGTACCATCGCTCCACTCACTGTGCAAATGTAGATCACCCCGGATCTGCGAGAGTTCAAGCAAGCGGGGAAGTCTACCCGATAGAGCGGCTTCCAGCTCGCCACAACCCTCCCTCAACTCTGGAGGGATGAAAGGCAGTCCAAGGGAGTGGTAGAGATCCTCTTCTCCATGTAAGGCCACCGGGCTCCCCATTTTCATCAGGGCGTCTTCTGTGAGCGCAAAGCCGGCTTGCTCAGCATAAGCCTGCAGCTGTTCCCAGTGCGCCGGTGCTCCTGTCAGCACAGCCAGGCGGGTAGGGTATTCTTCTGCAAAACAGATTTCTACTTGCACAGTCATCCCCACCAGGGTGCTTAACAAAAACCCACGTTCCTGGTGTTCCAGGCTGACAACTCCGGGCACCTTCAGGAGAGATTCTGCCAGTCTTCCCCAGGGTTGATCTTTCAAAGAGGCCACCACCACCACAGTGGCGGCGGTTTCTGTGCCGCGCCGCACCTCCCCGGCTAGCGAGCTGCAGTTCACAGCAGGGAGCTGATCCAAAAAAGTTTTAATCTGCAAAGCCAGGGGGAGCGCCACGCCGCGGTGAAATCGCTCCGCTTCCCCGCTCTGCTCCCGAAAAAATTGAATCACATTTTCCTGAATACTCTTCCCCATACCGGGCAGGGCAGCCACATCTCCACGCAGCGCCGCCTGCTCCAGCTGCTCCAGGCTTTCCAGCTTCAATTCCCGGACAAGTGTAGCCGCAGTCTTCTTACCCACACCGGTGATGGAAAAAAGGGTAAGCAGCTCTGGTGAAAGCTCCTCTTCCAGGCGGGCCAGAAAGTCGCTTTGCCCCGTGGCAACAAGCTCCCTTATTTTCCTGGAGAGCGCCTCACCGATTCCCGGTATCTCTTCAAGACGCCCCTCTTCAATCAGTTTAGCCAGGGGTTCCGGCAGTCTGATGACCTGCCGGGACGCCTGGCTGTAAGCCCGCACCTTGAAACTGTTTTCTCCCTTTAAAGCCAGCAGCCCGGCCATCCGCTCCAGAGCTGCGGCTACTTCCCAGTTATCCAAATTTTACAAAAAACCTCCCCATGGCCTCTCCGCCCTCCCTGCTGCGCAGTAAAAATTCGATGAGCACTTCTTTAAGGCCTGTTACCAGGGACGGCAGGTATAACTCTATGTAGCCCACGATCACAGAGTCCTGCAGCACATCGTCTATTAAAGGCAAAGGCAGCAGTGACGCTGCATTAATAAGGGCAAAATTGATGAGCAGTGCAATAAGCAAACCGAGCAGCCCTCCGCCGAGGCGGTTGAAAAAACCGATCACGGGAATTTTATTTACCCTGGTGAGCCAGTGAAGTATGAGCCGCCAGAAAATCAGCAGCACTGCCAGGAGCGCCAGAAAGGTCAGGACCGCTCCCGTGAGTTCCAGGATTTCTTCTGGAATCATCGCTATCCCGATGCGCTGCAAAACCTCTTCGTAGGGTAAAACATAGGGTAAAAAGTAATCAGTCTTCAACAAAGCGACACTGAAGCCGCTCAGGTAACGACAACCCATAAAAGCCAGGGCCAGGGCTATGAAAAAACCAAAAAGGTTGAAAAGCTGCTTTAATGCTCCCTGGATGAAGCCCCCGATTATATAGATTGCCGCGATTCCCAGGAGCAGATAATCAAACCAGTTCATCTTCTCCCTCCTTTTCCCTCTCCTCCGTATCAAGGTGAGGATAGGAGTCCCGCGACTTTAGCAGTTCATCAGCCAGGTTGATTGCCGTCAGAACAGCAACTTTATAGCTGTTCAGCTGACGATTTTCCTCTGATAGAGAACGCATGAGATGGTCTACATAACTGGCGGCTTTCTCCATCGATTCAGGCGGCCCGTTTCCCCTGATGGTGTATTCTTCCCCCATTATTGTCACTGTTACCCGGTTTTTCGAGCCCCTGTCCACGAAAAAAATTCCTCCCGCCTGCAACCCTTTTTCACCATTTCTATTTCGCGAAAAGTTCTCCGATATCCTGCTGCTTAATGGCGCAGCTCAGCTCCCAGCTTATAAAGCGCTTTCTCTATATTTGAATGGGCGGCATTAATCTCTGACTCTGTCAGGGTCCTTTCGGGATGGCGGTAGGTTATTGTAAAAGCGAGGCTGCGCCGGTTGGGGGGAATCTGCGCCCCCTCGTAAAGGTCAAAAAGAGCCACCTTCTCCACAAGGCCGGAACCTGCCCCATAAATTGAACGCTCCAATCTCCCCGCAGAGAGGGAGCGGGGCACAACCACGGCAATATCCCGCAGCCCGGCGGGATAGCGGGGCAGCGGTGCTACAACGGGTAAATGTCCGGAGTCATCTATGAGGATTTCCAAATTAAGCTCCGCAATGGCAGCTGACTGGGGAAAATCCCATTTTTCAGCGATATTTGGCTTCACTTCACCCAAAAAACCGGCCTCTTTTCCGCCGATCATGATCACAGCAGCACGGGTGGGATGCGTGAAGGAGAGTTCCGCCGGCACAAATTCAGCCTCTCCCAGACCGAAGCGATCCAGGAGGGCCTCAATAGCTCCCTTCACCACGAAAAATCCCGCTGTCTGGGATTTGCTGTACCAGTTCGCCTCAGGCAGCTTTCCTGTAGCCGCCAGGGAGAGGCGCAGCTTCTCCAGCGGCAGTTCATCCAGAGGCAGACGCCGCGGCAGATAGACCGGTCCAATCTCGAAAAGCAGCTGATCCATCTCCCGGTGGTGAAAATTTTCCTGCAGTGTTTTTAGCAGGCCTGGCAACAGGGTTGTGCGCATGATGCTCTGCTCCTCAGAAAGAGGATTCTGTATGGGAATCGCCAGAAGTCGCTGATCCTCTTCGGGAAACCTGAAACTGCGCAGCACGGCGGGGCTGATAAAGGAATAGGTGATAATCTCGTTGAAACCGCAGGCAGCCAGAGTCTCCCGAGCCAGGCTCTGCATGCGCTCCGGCAGATCTTCGCGGCATTCCAGCAGTTCACCCCGCGGCAGTGTTGCCGGGATCTTCTCATAGCCATGAAGGCGAGCGACCTCTTCAACAAGATCCTCCTCTATAAAGATATCGTTGCGCCTTGCCGGCACCGTTACCTCCAGGCTGCGCCCCACCGCCTCTACAGCAAAACCGAGCCTCTCCAAAATATCGTTCACCCTGGAGGCGGAAATCTTCATGCCTAGAATTTCGTTTACCCTGTGCGGGCGCACCGTTACCCGGCGTGGCTGCCGGGGAACAGGATAGCTGTCAAGCAAGCCCTGCAGCACTTTGCCGCCAGCCAGCTCACACATGAGCAGAGCCGCCCGCCCGGAAGCTTCTGCGACCCAGTCGGAATTTACCCCCCGCTCAAAACGCTGTGAAGCTTCAGAAGGAATAGTGTAACGGCGGGCGGTACGCCGGACACTGACGGAATTAAAAAGTGCAGCCTCAAGCAGGACTGCCCGGGTGGAGGGGTTTATCTCTGTGCTTTCGCCGCCCATGACCCCTCCCAGGGCTACCGGACCCGCCGTATCAGCTATTACAAGAACCTCCTCGTCAAGGAGCCGCTCAACCCCGTCCAGGGTCACCAGCCTTTCGCCCGGCCGGCCGCGGCGAACGATGATTTCACCGCCCCTGGTGAGATTATAGTCAAAAGCATGCAGCGGCTGCCCATATTCCCACATTACGTAGTTGGTTATATCCACAACATTGCTGATGGGACGAAGGCCGGATTTGAGCAGACGCAGTTGCATCCAGAGGGGCGACGCCCCCACAGCCACATCCTCGATGACTCGCGCAGTATAGCGGGAGCAGAGCGAAGGCTCTTTCAGTACCACCCGCAGCGTATCTGATGCGCTATCTTCCGCTTCTGGCGGAACTGCAGAGGGGTGCCTGACGGCAGCGCCTGTCAGGGCGGCCACCTCGTAAGCCAGCCCAAGCAGGCCCAGGCAGTCTGCCCGGTTAGGAGTCAGGTCGAGGATCAGAATCCAGTCCTCCAGCTCAAGGGCCTCTCCCAGCGCTGTACCCGTTTTAGCAAAAGGATCTAGAATGAGAATGCCCCCGGCCGGCCCCAGCTCCAGGCCCAGTTCCTCTCCCGAACAGAGCATTCCCTCAGATGTAACACCATAGAGCTGCGCCGCTTCAATGCCTCCTCTACCCGGCAGCATCGCTCCGGGAAGAGCAAGGGGCACTTTCTGCCCGGCTGCAATATTGGGAGCACCGCAGACAATCTGCAGCGGTCTGCCGCTGCCGGGATCGACTCCCGTTACCGAAAGTCTGCTGTTATGGGGGTGGGGCTCCACCGTAATAATTTCACCCACTACCACCCCCTGTGGCGCCTCCCTAAACCTTTCCACCGTCTCCACTTCCACTCCGGCATGGGTCAATCTCTCCGCCAGTTCTCCAGGCGAAAGCTCCAGGTTAATATATTCTTTCAACCAGCTGTATGCAATGCGCATCTTTGGGTATACCTCCCATCAAAAGAGTAACGCCTAAATGAACTACTCTAACGAAATTGTCTTAAAAAACGCAGATCATTGGAAAAAAGTAGGCGCATGTCATCTATGCCGTATTTTAGCATGGCAATCCGCTCCACGCCCATCCCGAAAGCAAAACCTGTCACATCTTCAGGATCATAGCCGCTTATTTCAAGCACCCGGGGGTGGACCATACCGCAACCCAGTATTTCCAGCCAGCCAGACTGGCCGCAGACCCGGCAGCCTTCACCGCCGCACATGATACAGGCGATATCGACCTCGGCACTGGGCTCGGTAAAGGGGAAAAAACTGGGCCGCAGGCGGATGCGCTGGCCGGGATCGAACATTTCCCGGGCAAAGAGCAAAAGAGTTCCTTTTAGATCGGCAAAGGTAACACCGCGGTCCACAGCCAAACCTTCGACCTGATGAAACATGGGCGAGTGTGTGGCATCATCATCGCGCCGGTAAACCTTACCCGGTGCGATAATCCGCAGAGGCAGGCGCGGCGCCTGCAGCTCCATGGTCCGGATCTGCACTGGTGAAGTGTGAGTGCGAAGCAGGATCTGCGGTGTAAAAAAGAAAGAATCTTGCATATCCCGCGCCGGGTGGTCTGCAGGAAAATTCAATGCCTCAAAATTGTAATAGTCACTTTCAATTTCAGGGCCCCGGGCCACCTGGAAACCGAGGCCTGTAAAAATACCCTTAATCTCCTCCAGAACAAGGGTGAGCGGGTGTTTCCGTCCCAGCTTAAAGGGGGCTCCGGGCAGGGTAACATCGATCCGTTCCTCTTCACGGCGGGATGCCTCCGAAACATCCTGCAGATCCTCCTCCTTGCGGCTGAAAAGATCCTCCAGTTTATTTCTCAGGCTGTTGGCTCTTTGTCCTGCCAGCGGCCTCTGCTCCGGTTCCAGTTCCCCCATTCGCCGCAGCAGCACCGTCAATGCTCCCTTTTTTCCCAGATAGCGTACCCTGAGATCCCTCAGCTCTTCTTTCTTTTGTGCCGCCTTGATCTCCCGCATGGCTTTTTCTTCCAACCCGGCAATCTCACCAAGCATCCGCTGCCACCCCTTCCCTTTAGTTCCTTTAAAAAAAGCCTTCGTCTTTGAGGGACGAAAGCTTCCTTCCGCGGTACCACCCACCTGAACCGAAAACGGCTCCGCTCCAATCGATAACGGGATTACCCGTCGCAGGCCTACAGGACCCGAACAAGGCCGTTCAGCCGGAGGCTCTGGAGCGAATTTCAACGGGAGGCGCCGGACAGGGCTTACACTCTCGGCCCTCTCTCCCTCGACGGCCCCCAACCCGCCTACTTCTCTCCTTCATAGCGCTGTTAATGGTAAATTATTTTATGTGCATTATAGCATAGAGGTCCTTTGAAAACAATGTACAGTTCTGGGCTGGGCCCGGCTGGGCCCTGTGTTCTGAGCCCCATTTTGAAAAATACTTATTCAGCGCCATTAGCGCGCCTGATAACAATAAGTTGTTCACGATCATCAATTGACTCGAAGATTTTTTTCTCGGCAAAGTGGAGAACCGCCTTCATCGCCTTGAAAGAGGAATTTTTATTCCCCTGTTTCAGCGCTCCTAGAAGTTCCAGATTCAAAGTAAGGGAAGTCTGCGAAGCACCGGGAAGAGAATAAAAAAACTCAGTAAAAAATGAATAGATGGGTTTGAAAGACTGAAAAACAAGCTTGCTCACGATATTGCCGGAGATGGAAATGATTTTATAATGAAAATCATAATCACATTCCGTTAATACGGCAATATTACTCAGGTTTTCTTCCTTCCTTTGCAGGTTGGCGCTTAAATAAGCAATATCCTTTGAGGTTATGCGAAGTGCCGCTTCAGCAGCAGCGCTAGTTTCAACAGAGACCCTGAATTTTAACAGCGATTCCAGGGTCTGTCTTTCGATAATCCGGCGAATGCGCAGCGTCTGGACCAGGGTATCAAGGGATCCATCGCTGTAGAAATCTTTCACATAGGTTCCACTCTGGGGCAGGGTTTCAACAAAACCATTCTGGGCCAGCATGGCGATTGCTTCACGCACGGCAAAGCGGCCAGTTCCATAGATCCCGGCCAGTTCGCGCTCTGTGGGCAGCCTGGTACCGATGGGGTAAAGTTCATTAATTATAGAGGTTCTTAGATCCTCGAATATTTTTGTTGAAAGTCCGCAACTCATGTTTGCATCCTACTTTCTTTATCTAGCCTGCTACTAGATATCATAGCTCTCTTAGAGCATGAGGGCAAGAAAAAACTTGACAATTGGTTATACCAATACTATAGTTTTGGCATAACCATTCCGACTATTTTTGTAATTTTAATATTTCAAAAGGCAGGTGGTGTGGCTATGAAAAATATGTATTCTGCTCTTTCCCGCGTGTCCTGGAAGTATGCTTTTGTGGCTGCCTTTCTGGTTTTGCTCTTTATTTCATGTGCCTCAGCTGTCTCCGCCGGTGAAGAACTTTACCGCTCCCTTTCCGGCAAAGCCGTAAAGGGAGAAACCGGTTATTTTAAGATTCTAGCAGAGCAGGGGGAAATCATTGACTGGGGAAAAGCATCACCAGTTGAATTTGAAGGGAACCTGCGCTTTCTAGAGGTAGAGGGACAGGATGAAGGTCTTTTTATGGTCCGCCGTCTCGATGGTGAGCTCTATCTGGTCTCCATCCCCGCTGCAATTGAAAAGGAGGAAAAAGAGCCCCCTGCCGCTTATTTAGGACTGGAAAACATGCTGGGCGATAAGCTTGTGTTCAAAGCGCTCATCGCTGAAAGCGTCGTCAATGGTGAAATCTTTACTTTCCTCCGGTTTGTGGAAAAACCGCAACAGCTCCTCCTGGATCGAATATTTAAAACTTCAATTATGTTTATGTTTTTCTTTGTCATGATCGGAATGGGCCTGAGCCTCACCCTGCAGGATTTCATCCTGGTCTTTAAAAAACCCAAAGGCATAATCGCAGGTATATTTATGCAATGGATCCTCATGCCCCTTCTTGCCCTGGGCATGGCTTATGCCCTTGGATTTTATCACAGCTTTCCCTTTATCTATGCCGGCATGGTCCTTATCTGCGCCTGCCCTGGAGGGGTAACCTCGAACCTCATGACCTACTATGCCAAAGGTGATCTGGCCCTCTCGGTATCCCTGACATCGATTTCAACGGTGCTGGCACTTTTTATTACCCCTTTTGTCCTTACCCTTTTTTGCGCAAACATACCCGATATCAATGTGCCGGCAGGGCTGATCATGCAAACCATTATCGGCCTTGTTCTGGTGCCCCTTGTACTGGGTATGCTTATACGCAAAAAATGGGAAGCCTTTGCCCAAAAAGCGATGCCCTTCTTCTCGGCGGTGGGGGTACTGGCCCTTCTGGCGGTTATCGGGGTGGGTATCATCACCAATGCGGAGAAATTTGCCGACACAGCGCGCTACAGTTTTTTGTTTTATGTGATGGTGGTACTTCTCTCCATCCTGGGTATGCTTGTTGCCCTGGGAGCCTCCAGGCTTCTAGGCATTACGAACATCCAGTCAAGAGCTATTTCCATAGAAGTTGGACTGCGAAACTCCACACTGGCCGTTACCATTGCCCTATTGATCCAGGATTTGATGGGCGATTTTTACAGCTCCATGTTTGTAACTACAGCTATTTACGGCATCACCATGTACCTTACCGGTTTTCTCATGATCTGGTTGTATAAATATTTACTTCCCCTTGAAGCAGGCGGTAAGCCCGGTGTTGAGGCCTCCCTTCGGTAATTTCGGGTTGGCAAAGGGCTTCAAAAATAAATCATCTTTTCCTGAGGAGGAGAGAAATAAATGAAGGTAGATAAAATTGAACTATACCACATTTCCATTCCCCTTCCCGTAGATTTTTATCCCTCCTGGATCCCCGGCTATCCGCAAAGATTTAACCGCAGCACCCTTATCAAACTCACCACCGACGAAGGACTGGTGGGCTACAGCGCCGGCATGGCCATGGAGGAGGAGCGTGAAGGCCTGGGCACTTTGATAGGACAGTACCTCATCGGACAGGATGTGGAGAAACTGGATGAAGTGAGACAGCTGCTCCGTGAAGCTTCTTACCTGGGCTGGCGAAACAACTGGATTGAAGCCGCTTTTTGGGACTTGCTCGGAAAAAAGGCAGGCAAACCAGTGTATGAACTGCTGGGCGGCGAAAGTGGGGCGAAACGCATCCAGACCTACTGCTCCACAGGTGAGGTGCATGATCCTGCCCGCCGGGCCGAAGAGGTACTGGCCTTTAGGGAGATGGGCTTCAAGGTAGTCAAGCTGCGTGTGCATGATCATGATCTCAAAAAGGATATCGAGCAAATCAAGGCTGTACGCGAAGCGCTAGGAGACACGATGGATATCGGTGTCGATGCAAACCAGGGGTGGCCTGTAACAATCATAGAGAAGCCTCCCATCTGGGATCTGGAGCGAGCCGTTGAGTTCGCCAAAGCCTGCGAGGAATACAATATTGCCTGGCTTGAAGAGCCGCTGGATATGTACGCTTTTGATGAAATGGCCGAGCTGCGACGCCGGACGAAGACTCCTATTGCCGGCGGGGAACTTACGCCGGGATGGCATGAACATAAGATCCTCTTTGAAAAAGAGTCCCTGGACATCTACCAGCCGGATTCCACCTTTACAGGCGTTGACACCGCCGTCAAGGTGATGCAGGAAGCAATGAGACGCAACCTTGATTTTAGCCCGCATACCTGGTCAAATGGAATCGGTTTTGCTATAAATCTGCAAGTTGCAGCAGCATGCCCCAAAAAGAAGCCTCTGGAATTCCCCTATGAACCGCCGGGCTGGCTGCCCCGCTATCGCGATGGGATCATGAAGGAGCACTTCATGATCGACAATGAGGGTTTTGTAGCCCTGCCCGATAAACCGGGGCTCGGTTTTGATATCGATGAGCAGGCCTTGGGCCATTACGGTCGTAAATTTTTTGAAATGACCCCGCGGGGGCTGGCCGCCAAAACGATCAGGCAAAGAGGCCTCTTTAGCGCTCTCAAACTTGCCAGAAAAAAGAAACAGCGGTAAAGAAGTAAATAGTAGCGAAAAGAGATGGTGGGGGAATGTTCTTCTAATGCCCCCGCCATCTTCCCCGCAGCGTTAAGGATTCACACTGTGCGGATAATAAAACAGCTTCGCCAAACCTGTCTTAGTTCCGGCAGCGTCCAAGACATGCCCTGCCGCCTGCCTTACATGAAAAGGAAATTCAATGTCTCTTGAAAAACTGGCTTTTCAAGACCTGACCCCAGGTTTGTTATGGTCCGCTACGCTGGCGTAGAGCTTCGTAGAGAAGCACGGCAGCGGCGCTGGCGGCATTGAGCGAATCTATTGGTGAATGCTGAGGAATGAAAACAGCCAGATCCGCCGCGGCGAATAGCTCAGGGGAAAGTCCACGGCTTTCACTTCCAATGAGAAGGGCAGTCTTTCTCCGGAAATCGTTCTCCCAGTAAATCTTACCCTCCTGAGGCTGCGCGGCAACAATGACCATACCGCTGTAGCGCAGTTGATCAACGAGCTGCAAGGGCTTTTCCACAGCAACAAGAGGCAGGTGAAAAAGTGCGCCTGCCGTGGAACGCAGAGCTTTGGGGCTGTAAGGATCAACCGTACCGGGGCCGTAAAAAAGAGCATCAACGCCTGCTGCTGAAGCAGTTCGCACAATTGTGCCCATATTGCCGGGATCCTGAAGGCGGTCCAGTATCAGGACCAGTTTAAGGGACTTGGCTATCACTGCAGGAAGATCGGGAAAGTTAAAAGGAATGATTGCAGCTACTTCCTGAGGAGTCTCTGTAGCGGCAAGCCTGGAGAAAAGCAAAGGAGATAAAAGATACTGCCGGGTGCCGCCAGGTAAAATAGAAATTGTTTTTTTTGCGCCGCTGCTCTCAAGGAAGTCGGAGGTAAAAAAAACAATTTCAGGAGGAAGCCCTGCCGCCAGCGCCTCGTCAAGCAAGTGGGGCCCTTCAATGGCCAGTTTGCCGGTGTTGCAGCGGTGTTTACGGCTCCTTGCCAGGCGGCAATATTCTTTTATATATCTGTTGCTGCTGCTACTGATTGCCCTGACAGGCAAGTTAAATCCAGCCTATCTTTTTTAAAGCCTTAATATCACCAACAGCAACAATAAGGTCATCCTCGTTTATCTTATCTTCTGCACCCGGTGAAATATTGGTCTTCCCTTCCTTGTTCCGCAAAGCAATCACATTGATTCCAAAACGCGCCCTTAAATTCAGCTCCTGAAGCGAGCGGCCGATCATCTCCGCCGGAGCGGCAACTTCAACAACGCTGCTGTTAGAAGAAAGCTCAATGAGATCCACAATGTTGAATGTGCTAAGGCTGTGGGCCAGTTTCTGCCCCATATCCCGCTCCGGGAATACCACCCTGTTGACTCCGATCTTGGAAAGTGCCTTGCCGTGCAATTCCGTCCGGGCTTTGGCTACCACGTAACGGGCGCCCATTTCTATCAGCAGGATACAGATCATGATAGAGGACTGTATCTCCTGGCCTATGCCCACAACTATAACATCAAAGTCTTTGATCCCCAGAGAGCCCAAAAACGCCTCGCCGGTAGCATCAGCCTGTATAACACGCGTCACCAGCTTGCTCATATGCTGCACCATCGCCGCATTGGTATCCACCACCGTCACATCATGTCCAAGTTCGCAAAGCGTGGAGGCAACGCTGGAGCCAAAATGACCGGCCCCGATCACCAGGTATTGTTTGGACACTAAGAAACACCTCCATAATTTATGTTTACCCCCCCATAAATGGGGCCGGAAAGGGTTTGGAAGGGGATATATTTTGACGTCATTAACTGTGTTTCTTGGCTACCTGAACCAACCTGTCAAAACCAGCCTGGTCATGAACAGCCATGTCGGCCAGCATTTTTCTGTTGATCTCAACATCGGCCTTTTTAAGGCCATTAATAAAACGGCTGTATGATAGTCCGCTGGAGCGGGCAGCAGCATTGATACGGGTTATCCAGAGCTTGCGAAAATCTCTTTTCCGCTGCCGCCGGTCACGATAGGCATAAAAAAGTGATTTCATAACCTGCTGGTTTGCTGTCCGGTACAGCCTGCTCTTACCCCCGTAATACCCCTTTGCCAGCTTCATTATTTTCTTGCGTCTCCGGCGCGCAACCGGTCCTCGTTTAACGCGGGGCATGATGGGAACCTCCTTTCTAAATTAAGGCAACAATTTTTCTATCCTCTTGTAGTCGGAAGCGCTGACCAGTGTTGATTTACGCAGCCTTCTTTTGCGGCCGGCGCTTTTTTTTGTTAATAGATGGCTCCCGTAAGCACGATGACGCTTGATTTTGCCTTTTCCGGTCTTTTTAAAGCGCTTTGCCGCCCCCCGGTGGGTCTTCATTTTAGGCATCTTTTCTGTCTCCTCCAAACTATGATTTAGGGGACAATATCATGGTCATGTTGCGCCCTTCTAATTTGGCGTGACGCTCCACAACAGCGCAATCGTCCAGTTCCTGGGCCAGCTGCCGGCAAAGACGCTGCGCAATATCCGGATGGGCCAGTTCACGGCCCCGAAACATTACAGTCACCTTAACCTTGTCCCCGCTCTCCAGGAAGCGGCGGCTGTTCCTTACTTTTACCGCAAAATCGTGTTGCTCGATTTTCGGGCGCAGCTTGACCTCTTTTAGAGTGATGAGCTTCTGCTTTTTGCGGGCATCGCGTTCTTTTTTACTTTGCTCATACTTGTACTTCCCAAAATCCATCAAGCGGCATACCGGAGGTCGCGCATTTGGTGCCACGTTCACCAGATCCAGCCTTTTTTGCCGTGCTGCCTCAAGCGCATCTTTAAGCGCCATTACACCAAGCTGGTTGCCGTCCACATCGATCACGAGCACTTCCCGGGCTCTAATTTGCTCATTGACGAACAAATTTTTGGTAATCTTTTTCACCTCCCGCCATGGCATTCCCCCATTAAAATAGCAAAAAATATGAGCAGGTTTAACCGCCTGCTCACCAATCCCATTTAAGCCTGGATAACCCGGGCGGCAACCCCTTTTCCGGCGCCCCAGGGTGAGAAGCAGTGGCTTCTACTTTGTACCAATTATTGTTTTCCTGCACGAAGCATATCAAAAAAAGGCCATAAGGTCAAATTATTTCTTCTCCTCAATATCCCTTTTCAGGTGAGAAACAAATTTATCCAGAGGCCAGGGCCCCAGATCGCCTTTCTCCCGGTGCCGTACCGCCACCTGCCCGCCCGCCGCCTCCCGCTCCCCTGCTATGAGCATGTAGGGGATTTTTTTCAACTGCGCCTCTCTTATCTTGAGACCCACCTTCTCATTGCGGTCATCCACAGCCGCTCTGAAGGAAAAGCCCCGCAGAGCAGAGCAAACCTCCGCGGCATAGCCATGCTGTTTATCGGTGATAGGGATCACCACAGCCTGCCGGGGCGCCAGCCAGGCGGGGAAGGCGCCGGCGTAATGCTCGATAAGCAGCGCAAGAAAGCGCTCGATAGCCCCGTAGATGACACGGTGGATCACCACCGGGCGGTGTTTCTGACCATCGGCGCCGATATAGGTAAGATCAAATTTTTCGGGCATCTGAAAATCGAGCTGAACGGTACTGCACTGCCAGCTGCGGCCCAGGCAGTCCTCCAGGTGAAAATCGATTTTGGGCCCGTAAAAGGCACCATCACCCTCGTTGATCCGGTAGCTTATCCCCTTTTCCCGCAGCACCCGCTCAAGAATGGCCTCGGCCCTCTCCCACATTTTTATGCTGCCCATGGCTTTGGCCGGTCTGGTGCTCAGTTCAACGCGGTAGTTGAATCCAAAAACAGTGTAAAAATGATCAACCATCTCGATAACTCCGGCAACCTCCGGTTCAATTTCATCGGGCGTCATAAAGAGATGCGCATCGTCCTGGGTAAAGCTGCGCACCCGCAAAAGCCCGTGGAGTGTGCCTGATAGCTCGTGACGGTGCACCAGGCCCAGCTCGGCAATGCGCCGCGGCAGATCGCGGTAGCTGTGCATGCGCGAGCGGTACACAAGCATCGCCCCGGGGCAATTCATCGGTTTGACCGCATAGTCCTGCTCGTCAATGCTGGTAAAATACATGTTTTCGCGAAAATGATCCCAGTGGCCCGACTGCTCCCAAAGCGTTCTGTTCAAGATTATGGGAGTGCGGATCTCCTCGTAGCCGGCCCTGCGGTGCTCTTCGCGCCAGAAAGAAAGCAACTCCTCAATAATGATCATCCCGTTGTGGTGAAAGAAGGGGAAGCCGGGGCCCTCTTCATGGAGGCTGAAAAGGTCGAGTTCTCGCCCCAGTTTACGATGATCCCTTTTCGCCGCTTCAGCCAGAAGATGAAGGTGCTGTTCCAGCTGTCCGGAGGTGGGAAAACTGGTGCCGTAAATACGCTGCAGCATGGGGTTTCTTTCGTCGCCCCTCCAGTAAGCTCCGGCCAGACCCGTCAGCTTGAACGCTCCGATCTTGCCTGTATCGAAAAGGTGGGGGCCGGCGCAGAGATCGGCAAATTCTCCCTGTTCATAAATGGAGATGGCCTCGTTTTCCGGCAGCTCGGCGATGAGCTCACACTTGTAGAGTTCGCCTTTCTGGCTGAAAAAGGCCAGAGCCTCTTCACGGCTCATTTCACGGCGTTTAAAGGGCATCTTCTCAGCGATGATCTTCTCCATCTCTGCTTCAATTTTCACAAGATCATCAGCCGAAAGAGGCTCTTTAAAGTCAAAATCATAATAGAAGCCGTTCTCTATAGCCGGGCCGATCCCCAGCCTGGCTCCGGGGTGGAGTCTTTTCACAGCCTGTGCCAGAACGTGACTGGTGCTGTGGCGAAAGATCCTTGCACCCTGCTCCGTGGAGAATTTCAAAAAGGCCACTTCGCTGTCGCTTTCTAGGGAGCTGCCTATGTCGCATTCCTTTCCATTTACCTCTGCCGCAATGATGGTGCTTTCACAACGGTCCTCCTGTTCGCGGCAGATCTCCATCAGGCTTATTCCTGCAGGATAGGAACGTTCTTTCCCCTGCGGCAATTTGACTTTAATCTGCGGCAATTGCTGTGCCTCCTTCCCTGCAACTAGATAGACTAATGATATGACTTGTCCCTTTCCCTGTCAAGATAAGGAACGAATTAGTGAACTTGGTGCCTGGCACCAAGTTCACTAATTATTTTAGTTTTCACAGTAGATGAGCCTTTTTTCAAAGATGCAGCGCAGGTTCTCCGCTGCCCGGGGATAGCGCAGGGTGACGCTCCGATGCAGCATGATCCGGCGCGGCGCTACCGAAACAAGCATGCTCACAAGTATATCTTCGTAATCGCTCTCTTCATCAAAATCCCTCAGATCCAGCTCTTCCCACTCGCAGGGATCGACTTTCCTGAGGCGGTGATCGGTAATCCGGATCTGCCCTTTTTGATCCACGAAGAGGTGGACCAGATCTATCCTCGGCTGCTGCATGTTCAAAAAATATTTCAGCAGCCGTATAAACTCCCTATGTTCTTTCTCGGCAAGGTGGCTCTCCACAGCCTCGTCAACCACCCTGCGCAGTTCGCACCGCCATTCCCGCAGCCGAAAATTGCAGTATCCCTCGATATTCAGATGATTATGAGAACCCTCCAGGTAAGCACAGATCTTTTTTTCCATCATCCACCGGTGGAGCTCCCGGCGCCGGCAGAACTTCACACTTTCGAGGTTGCGACAGGCAATGGTGAGGATCTCTTTGCGCTCCTCCCTGTTAAAATAGAAATAATGGAAGCGCAGTAAATCCTGGAGATGGCAAATCTTCAAATCCTCGGTGATGAACTGTGCCGCCAGAGAGGCGAGCTCCTCTCCAAGCCTTTGACAGGAATCGCCGGAGGCGGACTTTCCCGGGGTGAAAACAAGCATCTTTCCCGCGCTTCCGCAGTCGACCCAGGAGCGGCGAAAGGGCAGCTTATCCAGAAAGACGCCCTTCTGCTTCAGCCTCCGCTGCAGCCTTTCAGAAGAGCGCCTAATCATAATCGAAAATGTTTTCACCAGGCCTCCTCCTTCCTGCTCTGCTTTATTATATGAGGAGTACCCGCCATCTACTACCTTCCACTCAATTAAGTGGCTGTCCTAACCCTTCACCCGCAGCGCCAGAGGCAGCAACTCCATCTCCACCGGCCCCCTGCCCGGCTGCTCTCCGTCCAGGTTCAGAAGCGCCTCATCAGTCTCAATAGCTACTTTCCGTCCGCGCCTGCTGATACAGTTGGGGTGGCTCAAATGAGTCCCCCTGTAGACCTTGGGCAGGTTGACAAGCAGGTTCGGCTTGCTGAGACTGTGCATGATTACAATATCAAAAAGTCCGTCATCCATCACTGCATGGGGAGCAATGCACATCCCTCCGCCAAAATAGCGCCCGTTAGCCACAGCCACTATTGTCACCGGCCCCTCAAAGAGAAACTCACCATCCAGGGTCACAGCCATATCTTTGTTGCGGTAAAGCATGAGGCTGACCAGGGTCCCCCAGAGAAAAGAAATAAAACCGCCCAAGGCCTTGCTTGCCTTGTTGACGCGGTCCACCGTATCGCCATCCAGCCCCAGACCGGCAATATTGATATAATAACGGATCTTTTTATCGCCTGCGTGACTGATAAAGCTAATCCTGCCCACATCAATTTCACGCGTGCTGCTCCCGGCGAGATGCCTGAGCGCCAGGACGGGATCCTTGGGGATCTGCAGCGTTCTGATAAGGTCACCCCCCGTGCCCATGGAGATGAAGCCCAGCTGCGCCTCCTTGCACAGCACTCCATCAGGCGTAAAAAAACCGTTCATAACCTCATTGTGCGTTCCATCGCCTCCCACAGAAACTACCAGCTCGCTGCCCTTCTCGATCGCTTCACGGGTCAGCTCCGTAGCGTGCTCAGGAGCCTCCGTCATGAAAGTTTCAAAAGAGAACCCTTCCTGCTCCATCAAGGCGGCAATCTCCGGCCAGCGCCGGGCAGTAGCTCCGTTCGCCGAAACCGGGTTCACCACCACTGTGGTTTTCAGTGCTTTCAATTTAACACCCCATTTTAATTGCTCAGTTGACAACCTTTTAACACCGCTGTTTTAAAACAGCCAGAGCCAGAATCCCGGCCAGGTCCAGCACCTTCCCACCTCCAGCCTGGAGATTTTCGTAGCAGAAGGGGCAGGATGTAACCAGCGTTCCCGAGGGCGGCAGCTCCTCCAGGCGCCGCCGGGCTATCTCAACAGATTGTTCCGGAAAAGTGATCTGGAACATGGCCCCGCCGCCGCAGCAGCGCGTCTCCCGCCCCCCGGGCAAAACTTCATCAAGCTCCAGCCCGGGGATACTCCGCAAAAGTTCGCGGGGTTCAGCACATTTTTCCGCCACCCGCGCCCAGATACAGGGATCATGGTAGGCAATTTTGTCGATCCCTTCGATCCGTTCCGGCCGGAGCCGTCCCTGCCGCACCAGCTCCAGAAAGAACGATGGAGCATCGACCACGTCCAGGCCTGGCTCGCTGCCCCAATCTTGATAACGAGCAGTAAAGGTATGCCAGCATTCCGGACAGTCAGTCAGCAGAATAGCGGCGCCGCTTTCCGCCATGCATGCCGCATTTTCAGCAGCCAGCTGCCGGGCCAGCTCCAGATCGCCCCAGATCTGCGCCGGGTAACCGCAGCAATACTGGTCCAGCACCTGGAAAGAAACACCGGCAGCTTCAAGCAGCTCCAGGGTGAGCTGCTGCGTTTGGGGGTGATTGGCCTGCGCGGTGCAGTTAATAAAATAGAGCACCTCGGGGTTTCCGCTCCCCCCGGAAGGGCCCAAGACAATAGAGCGGGCGCCGTAGGGGCTGCCGTATTTTTTTAGATTATTCAGATAAGGTGCCGCAGCAGGCAGGATCGCCCCCGCGGGGAAGGCTTCTCTTCGCACCAGAAGCAGCTCTTCAGCCAGATCGAGTTCGGGAAAGGGACAAAGCAGTTCACAGCCGCGGCAGCCAAGGCAGGCAGAGAGCGCTTCCAGCAGATCGCTCTCCCAATCAATATGCCCCTCCAGCAGGGAGTGAGCCAGGCGCGCCTTCCCCGAAGGGGAAACCGCTTCGCGGCGAAAAACCTGGTCCACGGGGCATTCGCAGCGGCACATGTTGGGACAGGTTGCACAGTCAAGCAACAGCTCCCGATTTATTTCCGCCATTTTTCCACCTCCCCCAGGCCGAGCTTGCCCGGGTTCATGATCCCCCGGGGGTCAAAAGCATCCTTGACCCTTTGCAGCGCCTGCAACGCCGGTCCGTGCTCCTGCTCCATCCAGAGCCCCCGGTGCAGACCGATGCCATGATGATGGCTGATGGCGCCACCCAGGGCCAGGCATCTCTCCATGGCGGCGCTCCAGAGACGCCTGTAATACTTCGCCTTATCGCCGGAAGGAAAGCTGACCAGGGTGATGTAGAGAGCCGTTCCTTCAGGATAGACATGGGAGTAGTGCCCTGAAGCAAGTGCCGTACCCTCCACAGCCAGCAGCGCTTTCTGCATGGCATGATAGAGAGGCGCCGCATTAGTCCATGTCGTGGAAACTTCAATTGTATCAACAAGAGCCCCCTGCCGGAAAAGTTTCGAAGCAAGCCCCACATCAAATCGGGTCTCCAACCAGCGTTCTACAGGTCCGGCGCCTGCGGCCAGGCCGCCTTCCTCGCGGGCCAGGCTTGCAGCTACCTTCTCTTCAGCAGCGATGATCCCGGCACTCCCTTCAAATAACAGGATCAGAATAACCCGCCCCGCCGCCGCTTCGCAATCAGGAAAATGATGCGATGTCTCCGCTGTATCATAAAGCCGCACCACCGCGGGTCGGGCTCCAGCCTGGATGAGCCGGCGAATTGCCTCCAGGGCTCGCTCGATACTCTCGAAAGCGTAGGAGCTGTAGATCCGTTTTTCCGGGTAGGGCCAGATGCGCAGAGTGACAGCCGTGATCACCCCCAGAGTACCTTCGGAACCGAGGAAAAGGTGATCCACCCTTGGACCGGTAGCGGTGCGCGGCAGATTGCGGCCGCTCAGCACAGTCCCGTCGGGCAGCACCGCCTCCAGGGAGACAACCATATCTTCAATTTTGCCGTAGCGGGTGGAAAATGTCCCCGCCGCCCGGCAGGCGGCCCAGCCTCCCACGGTGGAGCAGCGCAGTGATTGGGGAAAATGGCCCCCTGTAAATCCGTGCCGGTTAAGGTACTCCTCGTAGCGCGATCCGTTTAGCCCCGGCTCCACGGTAACCATCAAGTTTTCCCGGTCCAGCTTCAATATTCTGTTCATCCGTTTCAAGTCCAGCGCGATACCGCCCTGCAGCGGGATCGCCCCGCCAAGCGCCCCGGAACCTTCGCCATAGGGAGTTACCGGAACATTATTGGCCCCTGCCAGCTTGAGCACTGCGGCTACCTGAGAGACACTGTGCGGCCAGACCACAAGGTCCGGCAGCGCCGGGCTCTTCCCTTCAAGAAACCAGAGCGTCCCCATGGGCCAGTAGTCGCGGCAGGTTGCCAGCCGGTCGGCGCCCGCTGCCGAAACACCTTCACTGCCGACAATATCGCGGAGTTTCTCCGCAAGCAGAGTATAATCAATCCCGGGAAGACGCTTTTCTTGAATTGTCCCGCTGGGATATTCAGCCAAAAGATCTCCTCCTTTCGGTAATGTGACGCCGGTTCTCTGCCGGCTGGAGAGGCAAAGCCCATCTGATCAAAGAACAATATTCATCATTATTCCTTGCCATCTTTTCGTCTTGTAAAGATCAACAGGTATTCATGAACCTTGTTCACGCGAAATACTGAGGGGTAGCCAAGCGGCCGCAGGGAGCTGTATTCATGGCGCCGGTCCCAGATAATGATATCTTCCAGCTGAAAGCCTACCGGCTGCAGGGCGATGCACAGATCCATGTGCAGGGGGTAAAAGCAATTCTTTTTACGCAGATCCATGACCACCACGGCGCAGACCCGGCCCGGTTTTAAAACAGTATGTATTTCTTGAAAGATGGCAGTCAAATTCTTCAGGAAAGACTGGTAATCACCGGAGCGCCCCAGATCGTCGGCATGCTCCCCATAATCACGCTGCCGGCGGCGGTCAGCGGAGCGTCTTGCCGTGAGAATATCCCAGTAAGGCGGTGAGGTGAGAATAAAATCAACGGAATCAGGCTCCAGGTAACGCCGCAGGTTGAGGGCGCTGTCATGGTAAAGGCGGGGGCGGATCCCCGCGGTTCCCTCCGGAACGGCCTCTTCGGAGCAAAGCCGTTTTTCGAAAAGCGCCAGGTAGCGATCGTAGATTTCAAAGCCCACTCCCAGGCGGCCCTTATTGAAAGCTGCAAGAAGGGTTGTCCCCGTACCGGCAAAGGGATCGAGCACCACTTCACCCGGAGCGGCGGTGAAGATCTCGATACAGCGCCCGGCAAGCTGCAGGGGAAAGGCGGCCGGGTGATCCAGCCTCGACTCCAATATAGATCTGCGCAGATCGCTCCAGACGCTGATGCTGTAGCGTGTCCATCTCTTTCCATCCAGCTCATTACAGCGCTTCCTGCCACCGCCCACAGCCCTCCACCTCCCATAAGGTCTTATTCGCACCGGCGCCGGCATTACCCTGCAGGGAAGTTAACTTAAGGAGGTGTTTGTAAATGAAAGGAGATTTCAGACACGGATCATCTTTGGGGGGATCACATATTCAGAAAACAGCGCTTTCCTTATTGGCAGTATATTTCGCTTTTATTTTTTTGGCCGTGGGGTGTTCTCCGTCACAAAGCGGCTTAAGCGAGGGCAACCTGGTCACGGAGCTGGCTGATGCGATCGCTGAAGAGATAAGGGGTCTGGATAGCGAAAATAATATTTTATACAGCTTCCCTCCCAATTAAATCCATAACTGCACCAGGATTGCCATAAAACAATGTGTGCTCTGCTCAGCCTGACAGGAGAACAGTGCGGCGCTATAACTGCAGTTCAACTACATCGCGGTCCTCCAGGGGGTAATCGCGGGCCACCGCCTGGCCGTCAAAGCGAGAGGAACCCCAGACCAGGGCGTTTTTCAACTTCTTGGGAAAATCCTTATGCACCATTTCTGCGAATTCAAGCACAGTGCTCCCCTTTCTTAAAATAAAGGGCCGCTCTTTATCGGGGGTACGCCCCTGCGCTTTGCCATAGATCCGGATCACATCCAAAATTTCAAATAGCTTCTGGCGCAATTGGTCCAGGCCCGGGCCATTGCAGGAAACAGGATCAATCTCCAG
>MTBK01140979.1_pt1:0-2500 | contig 22755 bp, 15 predicted proteins | sample 1535981 | NCBI WGS metagenome assembly MTBK01 (sample SAMN06109225, study PRJNA356200) | anaerobic digester metagenome | isolation source: biogas reactors fed with pig manure or primary and secondary sludge | place: Spain | collected 2016-06-30
CGAACAGCCCAACCCTTGGGACCGACTACAGCCCCAGGATGCGATGAGCCGACATCGAGGTGCCAAACCTCCCCGTCGATGTGAACTCTTGGGGGAGATAAGCCTGTTATCCCCGGAGTACCTTTTATCCGTTGAGCGACGGCCCTTCCATTCAGAACCGCCGGATCACTAAGACCTGCTTTCGCACCTGCTCGACGTGTCTATCTTGCAGTCAAGCTCCCTTATGCCTTTGCACTCTACGGCTGGTTTCCAATCAGCCTGAGGGAACCTTCGCGCGCCTCCGTTACACTTTGGGAGGCGACCGCCCCAGTCAAACTACCCACCAGGCAGTGTCCCTGACCCGGATAACGGGCCTAGGTTAGACGTCCAGAAGAACAAGGGTGGTATTTCAAGGACGACTCCACCGACACTAGCGTGCCAGCTTCATAGTCTCCCACCTATCCTACACATGCTGTCCCGAACGTCACTGCCAAGCTGTAGTAAAGGTTCACGGGGTCTTTCCGTCTTGCCGCGGGTACTCGGCATCTTCACCGAGAATTCAATTTCGCTGAGTCCCTGGTTGAGACAGTGCGGAAGTCGTTACGCCATTCGTGCAGGTCGGAACTTACCCGACAAGGAATTTCGCTACCTTAGGACCGTTATAGTTACGGCCGCCGTTTACCGGGGCTTCGGTTCAAAGCTTCGCCTTGCGGCTAACAAATCCCCTTAACCTTCCGGCACCGGGCAGGCGTCAGACCCTATACATCGTCTTACGACTTCGCAGAGTCCTGTGTTTTTGCTAAACAGTCGCTTGGGCCATTTCATTGCAACCTCTTCGCGCTTCACGTGCGAATCGCTTCACGCTAATGAGGCACACCTTCTTCCGAAGTTACGGTGTCATTTTGCCGAGTTCCTTAACGAGAGATCACTCAAGCGCCTTAGGATTCTCTCCTCACCTACCTGTGTCAGTATACGGTACGATCACCAAAGAAACTCACTACGAGGATTTTCTTGGTAGCATGGGATCGGCCAGTTTACGAGATAAATCTCTCCTCATCACCTCTCGGGGTTGAATGAGATTCCGGATTTGCCTGGAATCTCCCCCTACGGGCTTGAACCGGGACATCCAACACCCGGATGGCTTACCCTTCTACGTCCCCCCTTAGTTGATAACGCGTCTTCAGTGGTACAGGAATATTAACCTGTTTCCCATCGCCTACGCCTTTCGGCCTCGGCTTAGGGGTCGACTAACCCTGAGAAGATTAGCTTTACTCAGGAAACCTTAGGTTTTCGGCGAGTCTGTTTTTCACAGACTTTATCGCTACTTATGTCAGCATAATCTCTTCTGTTTCGTCCACCGTGCCTCGCGATACGGCTTCAACCTACGACAGAACGCTCCCCTACCACCCCTCCCGATAAAATCGGGACAAGTCCGCAGCTTCGGTTACATGCTTGAGCCCCGTTAAATTTTCGGCGCAGACTCATTTGACCAGTGAGCTATTACGCTTTCTTTGAAGGGTGGCTGCTTCTAAGCCAACCTCCTGGCTGTCTATACGCTTCCACATCCTTTTCCACTTAGCATGTATTGGGGACCTTAGCTGGCGGTCTGGGCTGTTTCCCTTTCGACCACGGAACTTATCTCCCGCAGTCTGACTCCTGCAATTGAAGTTACCGGCATTCGGAGTTTGGTTGGGGTTGGTAGTCTGGTAAGACCCCTAGCCCATTCAGTGCTCTACCTCCGGTACTTAAAGTTGCAAGGCTATACCAAAATATATTTCGGGGAGAACCAGCTATTTCCAGGTTTGATTGGCCTTTCACCCCTATTCACAGCTCATCTGAGCGGTTTTCAACCCACATCAGTTCGGGCCTCCACGCACTGTTACATGCGCTTCACCCTGGCCATGAATAGATCACCTGGTTTCGGGTCTATTCCACGCAACTAAATCGCCCTATTAAGACTCGCTTTCGCTACGGCTACACCTGACGGCTTAACCTCGCTGCATAGAATAACTCGCTGACTCATTATACAAAAGGCACGCAGTCAGACCGGATAAGAGCAAGCTCTCATCCCTGGTCCTTCCACACCTTGTAGGCGCACGGTTTCAGGTACTATTTCACTCTCCTCTCGGAGTACTTTTCACCTTTCCCTCACGGTACTAGTGCACTATCGGTCGCCAGGTAGTATTTAGCCTTGGGAGATGGTCCCCCCGGTTTCCTGCGGGATTTCTCGTGTCCCGCAGTACTTGGAAACTCCATCCAGAAAGATCTGTTCATTTCGCTTACGGGGCTATCACCCTCTGTGACGCCGCTTTCCAGCAGCTTCGGCTATAAACAGATTTTGTAACTTTCCGAGAGAACTGCAATTCCCTCCAATGGAGCTCCGCAACCCCGGTGATGCAACGCTTGCAGGCTTGACACACCACCGGTTTAGGCTGTTCCCCGTTCGCTCGCCACTACTTGGGGAATCACTGTCGTTTTCTTTTCCTGAGGGTACTTAGATGTTTCAGTTCCCCTCGTTCGC
>MTBK01140979.1_pt1:5000-22755 | contig 22755 bp, 15 predicted proteins | sample 1535981 | NCBI WGS metagenome assembly MTBK01 (sample SAMN06109225, study PRJNA356200) | anaerobic digester metagenome | isolation source: biogas reactors fed with pig manure or primary and secondary sludge | place: Spain | collected 2016-06-30
AGGTGGACTTTTACTCTCTATGAACAAAACTGTCAAGAAGAAATTGCATTATTTCCCGATTATTTTTTAAAGTCTTATTAGTTCCGTATTTCCAGGCGTTTACAGCACAATGACCACGCTGTTCATGAAAAAATTCGTTTCTGGCGAGGCTTTGACGACGGCGATGTTTTCCACCTGCCGTTCTTCCGGCTCTCTTTGCCTTTTGCGCCATACGCCTTTAGAAAACTTTAAAATGACTTCTCGGCGCCGGTTTGCACGGCATCCATCGGCCAATCGGCGGCAAAACCTCAAGCAGGTCCACTTTGACCTTGACAAATGCAGGTGACTGTGGTTTAGCGGATGCCCTATTACTTTTAGAGGTTTGACATGAAAAAGACTTTAACAAATAAATCCAATACAAAAAGAAAAAGGACCCACGGATTTCTGGTCCGGATGGCAACCAAAACCGGTCGGCAGGTGTTGAGCCGCAGAAGAGCCAAGGGCAGAAAGCGCTTAGCCGTTTAATTCCGGCATGGAACGCATCGAAGGGATACTGGGTTTTTTCAGCAATGAAAGCGCAATCTTTCCGAAGAGCGGAAAGGGTTACCAGTAAACGCAGTTATCGGACCATTTACGAACAGGGGGTCAGAAGAAGTTCGCGATTCTTTACTCTCATAACCTGCGGCAACCCGAAGGGCACCAGACGCCTGGGAATCACCGTCACGAAGAAAACGGGCAACGCCGTTTTCCGCAACCGAATGAAAAGACTTCTTCGGGAATTCTTCCGCCGCAACAAAGACTTGTTTCCCGCGGGACATGACGTCGTCGTCATGGTCAAAAAAAATATACCGCCTCTCACCTATTCGGAAACAGCCAGGGAATTGACCGAACTCTTCTTGCGGAAAGACGGCAAATAAAGCATGTTCAGGAAAACCTTGGTTAATTTCTTTGTTTTTCTCATTCGTCTGTACCAAGCCTGTATTTCTCCATTCTTTTTTGTGCCCTGCTGCCGCTATTCCCCGTCCTGTTCGCAGTACGCGATTGACGCGATCAGGCTGCACGGACCGGCCAAAGGAATCTTTCTGGGGGCAAAGAGAATTCTGCGCTGCCATCCCTTTCATCCCGGCGGTTACGATCCCGTCAAGTAAACAAGAAATTGGGAGGTATCTTCATGGACAAAAGGACTATTCTGGCCATCGTCCTGTCACTGGCCGTTCTTTTGGTTTATCAAATCTTTTTTGTAAAGCCCCCCGTGCCGCCCAAAGGCGCGGCGCCGCAAGCATCAACCGGGCAGATTCAAAAGGATGCGGCATCCACACCGGCAGCGGCCACGGCGCAGGCCCGGCCCGCGCTGAAAGCGGCAACCGGACCGCAGGCGCCCCCCCGCGATATCATCGTGGAAACCGCCCACTATACGGCGGTTTTCTCCACCCGCGGCGCGGCCCTGAAATCCCTGAAGCTCAAAGACTACTACCGGGATTGCCGCGAATGCACCGATGATATCTGGCCGAAAATCAAAGAACTGGCAACCGGCCGCAAAGCGCCGGTCCGATCCAAAACCGGAGAGCACGTTGAACTGGTCAATGTTCGGGAAGGCATGCCCTATCCGCTGGCGGTGACCTTCCCCGAATCCGGCGCTGATCTCGCTCCGGATGAGGTTTTTGAAGCCGCCCAGAGCAATTTGGATTTGACCGTGTCCCGGGAAAAGCAGCAGCTTGTGTTTTCCAAATCCTTCCACAACGTCAAAGTCGAAAAGATTTTTTCGTTTGACCCTTCAGGCTACACCATCGGCATGGATGTCAAGGTTCACAATCTCATCGGGACACCCATCACGCAGATTCCGCAGCTGAACTGGTACCAGTATGTTGACCCCCAGAAAACCGATAACAGCTACGCACATGAAGGCCCCATTGTCTCGGTCGGCGGCAGCGTCAAACTGCAGGAAGTCAAAAAGCTCCAGGGCCAGTCCGTTCAGGGCCCGAACGTGTTGTGGGGAGCGTTTGAAAGCAAATATTTCATTGCGTCGTTCATCCCGGAAAATCCGTCTCTGACCAACGCCGTCATGACGCGCGACGAGGCCAACATGGTCTCCGTCGGCCTGAAGGGCCGCAAGGAAATCATTCCCGGCGGGCAAAACAGCGTTTTTTCCTACGCGCTTTATCTCGGCCCCAAACAGTACGACCTGTTGAAGCGTCTTGGCGTTGGACTCGAAAACGCCATTGATTTCGGATGGTTTAAGTGGCTGGCCATCCCGGCTCTTTACATTCTTAACTTCCTCTACGGATTTGTCCTCAATTACGGCATTGCCATCATCATCCTGACCACGATCATCAAAATCATCTTCTGGCCGCTGGGCAACATGAGCTACAAATCCATGAACGAGATGAAAAAGCTCCAGCCGAAAATCGAGGCCTTGAAGCAAAAATATAAAGATGATCAGTCCAAAATCGGCCAGGAAACAATGGCGCTCTATCGGGAACATAAGGTCAATCCCTTTTCCGGCTGTCTGCCCATGCTGATCCAGATCCCCGTTTTCTTCGGCCTGTATAAAGCGCTGATGTATTCCATCGAACTGCGCCACTCGCCGCTTTTCTTCTGGATTCAGGATTTATCGGCGAAGGACCCCTACTACATCACACCGATCATCATGGGCGCCACACAATTCATCACCCAAAAAATGACGCCCGCCATGGGCGATCCGATGCAGCAGAAAATCATGTTGTTCATGCCGGCGATTTTCATCTTCTTCTTTTTAAATTTCCCGTCGGGGCTGGTCATCTACTGGCTGTGGAACAATATTTTACAAATCGGGCAACAGTACTACATCAATAAAAAGCTGGCCACGTAATAGGATCTACGGAGTTCAACATGAGCGCAAAAACACTGGATATAGAAGATAAAAACATTGACGTTGCCATTGAGCGGGCCTGCCGGGAATTCGGCGTCGGGCGTGAAAAACTCAACATCGAAATTATTTCCGAAGGATCCAACGGGTTTCTGGGAATCGGCGCGAAAAAGGCAAAAATCCGCGCCTCGCTTTTTTCCTTTGACATGGATTTCTCTCTCCCGGACTCCGCCCGTCAAACCTCACCGCCCGAAGAAACATCCGACGGCAAACCGGAAAGGAAAGCCGACCGTCCAACGGATAAAAAACCGGAAGCCAAGCACGAACAAAGACGGCACGAGGCCAAACCGGAAATGCGGAACAAATCCGAACACCGGCACCGAAGGTCCGTGTCTCCGGAGTCCGGGACATCCCAACCGGCCGCACCGTCCGATAAATCTCCATCGCCCGCCGTGACGGCGGTCGAAGCGGCGCCGGCCACGACACCCGTGGCGCTCAAGGCTCAGGAACTGCTGGCCGGCATGCTCAGCAGGATGACTTTTGAATGCCGGGTGAGCGCCGCCGAGACGAATGAAACCATCATCCTCAACATCGCGGGAGATGACAGCGGCCTTTTGATCGGCCGCCGGGGTCAGAACCTGGACGCGCTTCAGTACATTCTGAACAAATCCATCAGCAAATCCGAAACGGAACGCAAGATGATCGTGGTGGATTCCGAAGAGTACCGCAAAAGAAGAGAAGAATCCCTGCTGGACATGGCCCGGCGGATCCGCGAAAAAGTGAAGAAAACGCAGAAACCCCTTTCGCTTTCCCACATGAATGCCCACGACCGGCGGATCATCCATCTGGCGCTGCAGGAAGATGACGAACTTATCACCAAAAGCCGCGGCGAAGGCGAATATCGAAAGGTCATCGTTCTGCCGGCCAAAAAAAGCAGCGCAGGAGGACACCCGAAAGCGAAAAACAGGCAATAGGTTTTAGTGAATGGTTATTGTGGTGGATGGTAAATAGTAAAGATGTGTAAAACATGACACAGACAGACACCATTGCAGCCATCGCCACGCCTCTGGGCACGGCTGGCGTGGGCCTCATCCGGGTCAGCGGACCCCTGGCCCCTGAGCTGGCGGGGCGAATTTTCCGTCCCGCTCACCCCAACTGCGCCTGGCTAAGCCATCATTTGTATCACGGAGACATCGTCGCGGCCGACGGCAAAACGGTTCTGGACGAGGCGCTGGCCACGCTGATGCGCAAACCGCATTCTTTCACCGGCGAAGACGTCCTGGAAATTTCTTGCCACGGCAATCCACTGATTTTGCAAACCATTCTGGAGCAGCTCCTGGAAATGGGCTGCCGTCCGGCCCACCCCGGTGAATTTTCCGAGCGCGCTTTTCTTCACGGCCGGATGGATTTGTCGCAGGCGGAAGCGCTTGCCGCCATGATCTGTGCACAATCGACAAAAGCATTGCAGATGGAACTGTCGCAGATGAAAGGCTCGCTTACGCGCAGAATCGATGAGCTGCGCTCGCTGCTGGTTAACGCTCTCGCGAGCCTGGAAGCCGCCATTGACTTTTCAGAGGATGTGTCCGACCGGGAAATCCCCGCCGTCTCCGGACAAATTCTTCAGGCCGCCACCGGCATGGAGCAGCTCCTGTCAACCTATCGGCAGGCCCGGCTGTTCACCCAGGGCCTCCGTGTGGTCATTGCCGGCAAGCCCAATGTGGGCAAGTCCAGTTTGCTCAACCGGCTGACCGGCAGGAAAAAAGCCATCGTTACGGACATCCCCGGCACCACGCGGGACCTGATTACCGAAACCATCGATCTGGACGGCGCCTGTATCCACCTGACGGACACCGCCGGCATCCGCCCTCCCACGAATGCCATCGAAAAAGAAGGCATCGACCTGGTCTGGCGGCAGATGGAAGAGACCGATATTCTCCTGCTGCTGTTCGACGGCAGCAAACCGCTGACGGACGAAGATTTCCAGATTCTGGAACAAAGCCAAAACTACAACGTCAAAATCCTGATGACCGTCAATAAATGCGACCTGCCGCCTGCCTGGAACAACCTGCTTCCCGATCATCCCCTTTACGGCAAACCCCTCTTGAGCCTGTCGGCAAAATTCGGCAACGGCCTGGAGGACCTCAAGAAAGCCATCACCGGATTAACAGAGTCGGGCGAAGCCCCGACCGAGGGCGTCATGATTACCCGGTTGCGCCACAAACTGGCACTGGAGGCTGCCCGAAACAGCCTCAAAGCGGCCCAAACCTGCCTTGCCACCGGCCAGTCTCCGGAATTTGCCGCTTTTGAACTCTCCGAAGCCCTGAATGCGCTGGACGAAATAACCGGTAAAAAAATTTCAGAGGATGTTCTGGCCCGGATTTTCTCCAGTTTCTGTATCGGCAAATAAATTGAAAACCGCCCCTTTTTATGCTAGCGTTTCAACAGCTTCAGCAATTTGCTGCGGCGGCGTTTTACTGACCCATCCCAAATATTTATAAGAGGTGGCTTCATGAAAATATTACCTTGTCTTCTTTCCGTTCTTTGCCTGCTTTGTTTTTCCGTCCCTGACGCGTTCGCCCAGGCCAAATGCATTTCTGCCGTCGGCGAATCGCTGATCGTCAACAATGACAAACCCTCGGCCAAAATGGAAGCCGTGGCCCGCGCCAAATGGGCGGCAATCGAAGACGTCGCTGGAACGGAAGTCAAAGCCGGCAGCATTGTGCAGAACTTCACGCTTGTTGAAGATGTGATTAAAATGAAGGCGGGCGGCATGGTGAAAAGCTATCAGGTGCTCAATGAATTCGTGAAGGACGACATTCTGAATGTGAAAATCAATGCCTGCGTCGTGCCGTCGCAGGCCCGCGACGCCGTTTCACAACTAGGTCTGAACAATTCCATTGCTCTTTTCATTCCCGCGCGGAAACCGGGACGCCACGGAGATGAGTTTGAAGAAAAGAATATTCTTTCCGAAACCCTGATCGGCACGCTGACCGAGCAGGGCTATACCGTGGTGGATGTCGCGCCCACGCACGCGGTGAACGCGAGAGACGTCGAAAGCGCAGTTCGCACCGGCAGGACCCTGTCCATGCGCAGCCTGACGTACAAGTTCCTGTCGAACCTGATCATCATCGGGAAGATGGACTACGCCATTTCCACCAAAAAAGGGGAAGACATCGGCTACGGCCTCTCCATGCCCTTCAATCACGTCACCGTTCGGCTCAATTACCGGATTCTTTCCAAAAACAACAAAACCGGCAACATGGAAATCCTTACCACGGGCGTGGAACAGGCCAGGGGGCTCGCCAACAGCGTCGAGGACGCGGCGGCCCAGGCTATGCAGGAACTGGCGGAAACCATGACCCCCTCCCTTCTGGACAAAGTCGGGCAATACATTCAGGGCAACACCAAAAAGATTGCCGTGCGGGTGGAGGGCGTGAATGATCTGGATACGGTGCTGGAAGTCAAAGGCATTCTTCAAAACATCGTCTGGGTCGCGGGTGTGGAAGAAAAGGAAATGGGGTCGTTTGTTGTCAGCTATCCGGAAAACACTTTGTATCTGGCCAACAGCATCCAGCAAAAGGGAAGCTTCAAAATTGTCAACTTCTCGCCCTACTCTCTGACAGTGGAGTATCTGAAATAAGCAAAAAAGGAGACGACGATGTTCAATACGCGCGGAAAGTTCGGTGTTTTTCATGTTATGGTCCTGGCGATTCTACCGATCACCCTCCTGATATTGTCCGGCTGCGCGACGAAAATCAGCGTCAACATGCTCCAGCCCGCGCAATACCACGAGGCATCCCTGACCAAAACCGTTGCGGTTCTGCCTTTCAACGGCCCGGGCGGACCCGAATTTACCGCCGAGATCGAAGGCGTTCTCGCGGGCATCGGCATTGATGACAAACCGTATTTCACGCTGGTGGACCGGGCCTCCGTTGACAAAATCATCAGCGAAATGAAATTTTCGCACAGCGGTCTGGTAGACCCGAAAACAGCCATGAAGCTGGGCAAAATGATCGGCGCTCAGGGAATTTACACGGGCGTTGTCACACAAAACCGTCACGACGACAGCGCTTACTCGGAAAGACGCTCCGTCTGCAGGCGGTATGAAATGAGAAGGGACAAAAAAGGGCGAACCTATCAGGGACCCTGCGTTGACTGGCGCTATTACCATGTCCGCTGCACAAAGCGCGTCGCCAACTTTGCCGTGTCCCCGAAGCTGGTGGACGTCTCCACCGGCCGGGTGATCTATTCCCGCAATCTCTCCGCCGCGACCAACTCTTCAGGCTGTGAGGACACCAATCCTCTCCAGAGCGAAACCGTTTTACTGGAGCAGGCCAAAGCTTCCGTCAAAAATCAGTTCAGGCGCGATATCGCTCCCTATTACATCACGCGGGAAATCCGCCTGATCGATTCCACAGACGGCATCGATTCGAAGGAAGCAAAAGATCTCCTCAAGCGCGGCATCGAATTCGCGGGGCACGGCCGCATGGACAACGCCTGCGAACTCTGGGGACAGGCCCGCAACCTCGCTCCCGGCTCCTACGCGATTTTGTATGACCTGGGCGTCTGCGCGGAAAGCCGGGGCGACCTGGACGCCGCTCTGAACCTTTACCGGCAGTCCGATAAAATACTGGGCAAACCCGATGACGATATCACCCTGGCGCTTACCCGTGTCAGTGAAGCCATCAAGAACCGCGGCAAAATAAAAGAAGCGCTGGGTCAGAAGTAAATCAACCACCTCGCAGCAAGCTGTCGAGGTATGAAATGAACGTCATTATATCGCAGCAGGCTGCGGAGAATGAACGCTCGTCCCGCTCAAGCGGGATTCAATAATGATCGTCGGCCTTGGCTTTTCCCCCAAACAGGCGGTAAACAAAAATGGTGTAGCCGATCACAACCGGCATGCCGGCCAGGGCGATGACCGCCATGACATGAAGCGTGTAAAGCCCGGTGGAGCAGCTGTTGTAGGTCGTCAGGCTAAGTCCCGGATCATTGGAGACAGTGATCAGATTGGGGAACTGAGCGTCGGCCGCGGCCGGCCTTCCCGGAGGACTTCCCGCAAAGAGAATATTATGAAAAAACATCTTTGGAACGTTACGCTGATTTTTGTCTGGCTGGCCGCAAGTTTGCTCCTGCCGCAGCAAACTTGCGCCGATCCGCCCCAGGACCTTTCGCTGCGTTATGACACGAAAGCCCAGACGCTTTCGGTATCCATCACGCACAAATCCACATTCACCGGTTTCCATTACATCAAGCAGGTTCAAATCAAAAGGAACGATGAACCGTTCGGAATCCAGAAATACGATTCGCAAACCGGCAAAACTACCTTTGTCTATACGTACAAAGTACCGGCAAAGCCAAACGATCTTCTGGAAGTGACGGCAAACTGCAATATCCAGGGACAGAAAACAGCGACGCTGAAAGTGGAATAGAAAAAACAACAAATAGACGGCCGCAAAGGCCGTCTATGAAAAACCGATCAGGATCATGACCCTTTCCAATCCGGCAATCGCATCATCACACCCAACCGTACGAACCTTGTGCTGCGTTCTCCTGCTTTTCTGCCTGTTTTTTGGATCGGCGCTTGTTACCGTTGCCGTGGCAGCCGGTCCGGTGGAAGTTGTCGTGGAAGGCATTGACGGAGACGCGCGAAAAAACGTCCTGGAGGCGCTGGCTCTGCCGCCCGGCCTGGTGCAGGACGGAAAAGCGGACAGGCTCTGGCTGGAGCGGTTTGCCCGCCAGGCCGGGCGGAAAGCGCCGGCGTCCCTCGAGCCCTTCGGGTATTATTCAGCCAAAGCCGTCATACAAATCGAAGCCCCCGAAACGGACAAGTATCGGCTGCGGGTGCAAATCGAGCCAGGTCAGCCGGCCGTCATCACCGGAGTCAACGTCACCGTCACCGGTGGCGGCGCATCGGAAGCAACGCTGGAGGCGCTTGCTTCCGACTTCCCCCTGCGAAAAGGCGACGTGCTGGCGCATCCCCTCTATGAAAAAGCCAAACAGGCGCTGAAATCCAGGGCCGAAGAGCTGGGGTATCTGGACGCCGCTTATGCCGTTCACGAAATCCGTATCGATGAGACCGGCTTGTCGGCCGTCATCACGCTGGCGCTGGAAACCGGCGAAAAATATTTTTTTTCCACGACGATCATCGAGGGGGCTCCCGATTATCCCGACGCTTTTCTGCGGCGTTATCTCACCTTTCAGCCCGGAGAGGTTTTCTCTTATGCCCAAATGGCCGCCTCCCAGCTCCAGTTGAACAATTCGGAGCGGTTTCGCAGGGTAATCGTCCGGGCCGACAAAGAGCAGGCCCGGGACGGCAAAATACCGGTGCAAGTATTTTTAACGCCCGCGCCGCGCATCACTCTGCGGCCGGGCATCGGATACGGAACGGACACAGGAGCGAGATTCGCCCTGCGCTACCGCGATCTCAACATGCTTCACCGGGGACATGAACTGGATTCTCACCTGTACATTTCCCAGCGGCTCCAGGGAATCGCAACGAGCTATATTCTGCCCGGCGAAAGAGATATTCGAACCTTCACCTCCTTGCAGGTCAACCTTCAGCAGGAGGAGATCACCACCTACGACAGCCGGATCATCGCGATGGAACTGGCCCGGACGCACAGCTTCACCCCCAGGAGACAAGGTTCGGTCTACATCAAATTTCAGCACGAAGAATTTACCATCAGCAGTCAGGAATCGACTTCGAGATACATTCTTCCGGGCGTCCGTTTTTCCGACAATAATTACAACAACCTGATTCGCCCCGACCGGGGGTTCCGTTGCGCCTTCGATCTGCGCGGCACACATCAGGCCCTGGGCTCCACAACCCACTTGCTTCAGTTCATCGGCGAGGCCAGTCACATCCTTCCGCTGCCGTGGCGCCTGTCTTTCCTGACCAGCGCCAAAGCGGGCTTCACGGTTTTTACCGACGAGTTTTCCGACATTCCTCCGTCCCTGCGGTTTTTCGCAGGCGGCGATCAAAGCGTTCGCGGTTACGCTTATCAATCACTGGGTCCCCGCGACGCGCAGGGTAATGTCGTCGGCGGCAAGCACCTTTTGATCGGCTGCGTGGAATTGCAACGCGACATCCTGGAGGACTGGGCGGTTTCCGTATTTTATAACGCCGGAAACGCCTTCGACACTTTTTCCGATCTGGCGCTGTATCAGGCCGCCGGCGCGGGCATCCATTACCACACACCGGTCGGCGCCCTGAATTTATACATCGCCCGGCAAATCCGCGTGGACAACCCGGAATTCCGCATTCACTTCACCGTGGGGTTCGAATTTTGAAGCGTTTGTTGAAATATCTCATCCTCATCGTTGTCTTCGGCGGACCGGCGGTTATTCTCGCGGGCGCGGGCTGGCTTGCCTGCAGCGAGGCGGGGAGCAGAAAACTGCTGGAAGCGGTTTCCCTCTTCACACCGGTAAAAATCAGGGCGGAAGCCACCGAGGGAAATCTGACGGATACCCTTCGCCTGACGAATGCGGTCATTGAGTGGCCGCAGGGAAGCATCCGGATACGGAAGTTGCAACTTTCCATGCGGCCGCTGGAGGCGCTGGCCGGTCATCTGGGAATTTCTCTGCTTTCCGCGGAGCAGGTATCCGTATGGGACAACTCTCCGGATAAACAGCCGGATCTGGTCTGGCCGAGGGTCAGAGGCTGGATTTCGTTTTTCAGCGGAAGCATCGGACGCCTGGCCATCAGGGACCTGACCTATCTCCGCCCAAATGAAGAACCGGTTCCAATCGCGGCTCTCGCCGCAACAGTTGCCTGGAAAAATTCGCGCCTGTCTGTAAGCGATCTTCGCCTCACCTCGTCTTTTGGCACTCTGGAGGGAAGTGTTCTCGCCGGTTTCCATCGCCCCCTGCTGAATGCCAACCTTGCCGCAACTTTGGCGCACCCGGCAGCCGGCGTCGATTCCGTTCGGCTGGACGGCGCCTTCAAGCCGGGGCGACGCCCCGGAGAAATGAACGGAAGCCTTCAGATTTACGGAATGCAGGATACCCGGCCGTTTTTGCGGATGTCATCGGACATCGGCATGACGCCCGCGGGCCTGTCCTTCGCCAACATCCGCCTGCGGCGCGAGAACCGTCCGGGATCCGTTGCCGGCGAAGGTTTACTGACCTTCAGAGGCCCGACCCCTTACGTAACTATGAAGCTTCAGGCGGAAAACGTGAATCTTTCCGACGAGCTGAAAATTCCGGCAAACCTCTCCGGTTCTCTTCTCTTTGAAGGAACCGGCCAACGGTACCAGGGTCGAGTCGCGCTGGCCAATACGGCGGACACCCGCCATGCTTTCCGTCTGTCAGGCGATTATTCCGGGAATTCCGAAAGCGCCATTTTGAGCCCGATTCAGGGAACGGCGCTGGGAGGCTCCCTGAACGGACACCTGAAGATACAGTGGACGGACGGCCTGAAAATAAGCGGCGCGATTTCGGGGAAAAATCTCGATCCGGCGAAATGGGATCCGGAATGGGCGGGCGTTGTTCATTTTGATCTCGCAGGCGGTGTATCGGCTTCGGCCGGAGAACCGGCAAGCGGCGCATTGAATCTCACGCTGAAAGAAAGCAGCCTGCACGGGCGGCAGTTGGAGGGAGACCTGCGGGCAAGCTTTACGGGCGACGACATAGATATTCATCATCTGGTGCTGAGAGGAAAGGGATTCGAAATCTCGGCCAGGGGACGCGTCGAAAACCGATTGGATTTTAACGCTGAAATCCGTGACCTGTCGAAGCTGATCCCGCGCGCGTCGGGATTCCTTACGGCCGCCGGATGGGCGCGCTTGCGCCATGACCGGCTCAGCGGCATCGTTTCCGCCAGGAGCCGCGATCTGTCGGCGAATGGCTGGTCCATTGCCAGGGCGGACTTCAGCGCCTTTCTGGAAGACCGGGAAAAATCTCCCTTCTCATTAACCGCGGATTTCAGCCGACTTCGCTTTCAGAGCATGACCGCGGACACACTGGCGCTGCGCGGCGGGGGAACCGTCCTTTCCCACACGTTTGCCGCCTCGATGCGCCGCGGGCCTCACGAAACGCATCTGGGCCTCGCGGGCGCATGGCGTGCGAAAAGCTGGCAGGGGAAAATTATTCAACTCGAAGGCACAGATGGAGGCGGCCCCTGGAGGCTGTCCGCGCCCGCCGCCCTGACGGTTTCCCGGGAAAGCCTTGCGCTGGGACCAATGGAAATCACCGGCCGGGGGTCGGAAACACTCCGGCTGTCTGCGGCACTTTCCGGAAATCCCCTGACCGGACCTGTCGATCTGACCTGGACACACTTTGATCTGGCCCGGGCCAATTCCTGGATCGACCGCGGCGCCCTCACCGGCACGTGCAGCGGAAGCATTCACGCAACGCTGTTGCCTTTAAGCCGTATCGACCTTGCCGTGGAAGCGGCCCTGACTGGAACTCTCCAGGCACAGGGACAAACTGTTGCAATCAAACAGGGGAAAATGACCCTGAACGCGGACCGGCGGGGAATCCGGCTGGACGTGAAGATTGAGCAGTCTCAAGGCGGATTGCTGCAGGGCGACTTTTTTTCCTCCCTGCCCGCAAAACGGTCGCTTCCCGAGGCAGGAGAATGGAATCTGCGCTGGCGGGAACTGGATCTGCAAAAATTTTCGGCCGCTCTGCCTGGCCACACACGCCTGGAAGGCCAAATATCGGGAGAGATGAACGGTAAATTTCTGCCGGACAGGCGCCTTTCTCTTTCGGGCCGCGCCGGCCTGGACCGTTCAAAAATCCACCTGCGGGGACAGAAGGGCGACGTCAGCATCGACCTTCGCCGGGCATCTTTTCGGTGGTTCTGGCAAAAAGACGCGCTGGAGGGCGATATCAGCGTGACGATGACGGACCTCGGAACGCTGCAGGGCAGAATCAGCCTGCCGCTTCCCGCGCGCTTTCCTGTCGCCTTGGATGAACAGGGGCCTCTTCAGGGTTCGCTTGCCGGACAGGTTCAGGAAAAGGGCGCGTTGGGCGTTCTTTTTCCCGGGCTGGTTCAGGAAAGCCGAGGAAATCTGGATCTGGCCATGAAAATGAAAGGAACTCCGGCGGATCCGCTCCTGGAAGGCCGTGTCCGCCTGTCCAAAGCGGGAGGCTATCTGCCGTCGGCCGGCATCACGCTGCAGGACGTCCGGATCGACGCGCGTCTGGCGGAAAACAGCGTCATCATCGATTCTTTCCGTGCTGTTTCCGGCCCGGGTTACTTGGACGGCGCCGCACGAATTCACCTCAAAGGGTTTAAGATCACGGATTTCGAGGGAAACCTGAACGGCGATCGGTTTCAGGCCATCCATGTCCCCGAACTTCACGTGCAGACGTCTCCCCGTCTGACCTTTTCGGGAACGCCGGAAAAAATATCCGTCCGGGGAGAAGTGATCCTGCCCCTGCTGCAGGTTAATGGATCGCAATCACAGGGTCCCGTGGAATCCAGCCCTGACGTGGTCCGGGAAGGAAAAACAAAGTCCGGAACCGGAAAGCCGTCCGTTGATCTCGATGTTCAGGTCAAACTGGCGCTGGGCGAGCAGGCCGAGTTCAACGCGGCCGGAATCGACGCAAAATTGGGCGGCGAAATCGAGATTGCGTTCAGCGACCCGGAACGCATTTCGGGCAGAGGTGAAATACGCGTGGTCAAAGGCCGGTTCCGGACCTACGGCGTGAACCTGGAAATTGTCCGCGGCCATCTTTTCTACGCGGGAGGTCCGGTCAACCAGCCGGCCCTGGACATTCTGGCGCTTCGAAATATAGGAGAAGTGAAGGCGGGCGTCGCGGTCAGCGGCACGTTTCCAAAGCCTTTGGTCAAACTGTATTCTGAACCCTACATGCAGGATATGGATATTCTGGCCTACATTGTGCTGGGGCATCCACTCGGCGCCGACTCAAAGCAGGCCAACCTACTGGCTACGGCGGCCGGCGCCGTTTTGACCTCGCAGCAGGCCGAAGATCTACTGGAGCAGATTCAGGACTATCTGGGGCTTGCCTCTCTGGAAATCTCCTCGGATGTGCTGGGAAAAAACAACCGGATGGGGTATAAGCTCCTGAAAGTAGCGCCCGAGGGAACGGGCAGTTCGCCGCAAAGTGCTTCGGAAACCATTCTGGTCGTGGGCAAGTATTTGACGCCCGAGTTGTACCTAAGCTACGGCCGCTCGCTGTTTTCGGGAGGCAATTTATTTTTTCTGCGCTACGACATTTTCAAAAACTGGCAGGTGGAAAGCCAGATGGGGCGGGAAAGCGGCATCGACCTCTACTACAAACTGGAATTTCACTAACCCCCGGGCCCGGGTTGAGCACAACGAAAAACGAAAATAATCACCTGTCCGGCGGCATTTTCACGCTAAGGAGCGAGCGACATGCCCTCACGCCATTTTGATCTGGCAATCACCGGCGGCACCCTGGTGACCATGTCATCTGAAATGGACATCATGGAAAATGCTTCCATCGGCATCACCGGCAGCCGCATCTCCCTCGTGGACACAAACCGCGCCCTGTCGGCCGACAGAATCATCGACGCCCGGGACGGATTGATTCTGCCGGGACTGGTCAACACGCATACGCATCTGCCAATGGTCTGCTTCCGGGGCCTGGCGGATGACCTGCCGCTCATGGACTGGCTCCAGCATCATATTTTCCCAGTGGAAGCGCGCTTCGTGAACAAGCAGACGGTGTACGACGGCGCCATGCTGGCTATTGCGGAGATGATCCTTTCCGGAACCACCACCTGCTGCGACGGGTATTTCTTTGAAAATCAAATCGCCGAAGCCGCACTGGCCTGCAGCATGCGCGCTGTCGTGGCACAGGGATTCGCCGATTTCGCCGCGCCTGATTATCCCCAATACGAAAAAATGATGGCAGCCGGCGGACGGTTTGTGGAACGCTGGCTCCCCCACGCGCCGATGATCACACCGGCGTTCTTCTGCCATTCGCCCTATACCTGCTCGCCCCGGACGCTGATCAATGTGAAAGCTGCCGCGCGTGATGCCGGAATCCTTTACCTGACCCATCTTCTGGAAAACAGGGATGAAATCGACACGATTGAAAAACGCTACGGCCGGAAGCCGGTGCAGCATCTGCGCCACCTGGATGTGCTGGATGACCGGACCGTCGCGGTGCACTGCAACTGGATGAACCCGGAAGATATCGTGCTTTTTGCCGATCTGGGCGTCAGCGTGTCCCATAACCCGACCAGCTCCATGAAGCTGGCCGCGGGCGTCGCGCCGGTTCCGCTGATGCTGGAAAAAGGTGTCGCCGTCGGGCTGGGCACGGACGGCTGCGCCAGCAACAATAATCTCGACATGTTTCAGGAAATGGACATTTCGGCAAAAGTCCACAAAGGGACCCTCCTCGATCCTACGGTCATGAACGCGGAAACCGTCCTGAGAATGGCGACCATCGAAGGCGCCCGTGTTCTCGGTCTGGACCGACAAATCGGCTCCGTGGAGGTGGGCAAGCAGGCGGACATCATCATTCTGGATCTGAACCGGCCGCACCTGACGCCTCTTTACAATCCCTATTCTCAAGTGGTTTATGCCGCGAGGGGGGGAGACGTGAAAACCAGCATCATCGGCGGGAAACCGGTCATGGAAAACCGGCAACTGCTGACGATGGATCTGCCGGCCGTGATGGAACGGGTCCGCACCATCGCGGCGCATATTCAGAAGGAACGTTCCTGAAATTCCCTTCCAATCATCCGTCCTTCTTTCCGGAAGGCGCGGCGGCTTTTATTCTTTCGGGGAAAACAACTTCAGATAACGTCCGAAGCCTTCTTTTTTCAGATCCTCCTTGGAAATGAAGCGCAGGGCTGCGGAATTCATGCAATAGCGGAGGCCTGCAGGCCCCGGGCCGTCCGGAAACACATGCCCCAGGTGGGAGTCCGCGTGTTTGCTGCGAACTTCCGTGCGCGTGGTCAAAAAGCTGCGGTCCTCTTTTGTCGAAATATTGCCCGGCTCCAGCGGCCGCATGAAGCTGGGCCAGCCGGTGCCGGAATCATACTTGTCCAGAGAGCTGAACAGCGGCTCTCCGGACACGACATCGACATAGATGCCCTCTTGTCTGTTGTGAACATATTCGTTTTGAAAGGGCGGTTCCGTCGCGTTTTTCTGCGTGACATCGTACTGCCTCGGAGAAAGAGTTTTCTTCAGGGTTTCTTCATCCGGTTTCCCATACAGGGGCGCTGAAGCCGGCCCTGCTCCCTGATCTTTCTTCCAAACTTCCCGGAGAAATCCTTCCCGGCCAGAGCCGTTGCGGTAGGTCCTGTAGCGCAGCGGATTTTTCTCATCATAGTCCTGATGGTAATCCTCCGCCGGATAAAACCCCGTAAACGGTTTCAGCTCCGTTACAACCGGTTTGGTGAATTTTCCCGATTCGGCCATAGCCCGCAGGGCGCGAGCGGCAATTTTTCTTTCCGCCTCGTCGCTGTAAAAGACGGCGCTGCGGTAGCCGGGACCGCGATCGGCAAACTGTCCTCCCGCGTCCGTGGGATCAATATGCTTCAGGAAGTAACCGAGAATCTGTTCATAGATCACCGCTTGCGGATCATAGTGGACCTGCACGGCTTCCAGGTGTCCCTGGGCCGTGTAGGTCTCGTACGTGGGATTTTTTCCCGAACCGCCCGCATAACCCGAAACGACCCGGATTACGCCCGGCAGTTTTTTCATATCGGAAGCTACGCACCAGAAGCATCCGCCGGCCAGCGTGGCCACCTCTGTATTTTCCGTTCCGGAGATACCGGTCATTTTCCCCTCCCCTTCGGTAAGCGGCGGATTGCCGCCCTGACAGGACAGTGTAAACACCAGCAATCCTGCGACTATCCACACCTTTTTCACTTTGTCCGCCCCGTCTTTTGAATTTGGCTTTCCCTGAAGGAAAGTGTAAGGACGATTGCGCAAATGTCAAACCGTCATAAAAAAAGGCCCTTAAGGGCCTTTTTTTATGCACTGCCGCGGCAGCCGTTTGAGTGGTGTCGGCAACCGCCGGCGCTTTGGGTATCCGGCAGGCCTGCTACTTTTTCTTTTCGGCTTTTGCCTTTTTGTCTTCCTTCACTTCGATTTTGGTCGCGGTCATCGTGTATTCAATCGTGACCCTGGCACCGGCTTTCACATCGCCGGTCACTCTGGTGGCGGCGCTTCTGGCCACTTCCCGGTTATCGCTGCCTTTTTTGACGGCGATCACATCCCCCTTCACGTCCAGAACCGGCCCGGTCACCTGATAGGTTTTGGGCCCCGCGGCATAAGCCGCCGCAACCAGTAAAAACGCGCAAACAAAAAACAAACTTTTTCCATCGTTTTATCCTCCTTTATAACGGGTGAACCGCAACGTTTATTCGACAACAATGGAATCCTTGATAATCTCAAACGTCTTCCCCTTGATGCCTTTGATGTTCATGACATCTTCAATGTTCCGGTACGGTCTGCCGTCGATAATCGCTTTGGACTTGACGGGACCGATCATCAAAAGCTTTTCCAGAGTTGCCTGGTCGTCCTTGTTGATATTGACCTTCACCGCCGGCGCCAGTTTTTTTCCAGACGCTTTTGGGGCGGCCTGCGCGGATGTCGCCGCCGTCGCAATCACGACGGCGCAAAGAATCAAGGCGGCAAACGCAAGACAACAATTTCTCAAAAACAAAAAATGCTTTTTCCTGAACATAAGACCTCCTTGTATGATATTTTTTAAAACAAAGTTCCCGGTGCAAAGATTTCCAGCAGAGACCGGGGGCTTGTCAAAAATAATATCGGAGGGTTGATCCATGAACCTCTTGACTTTATTTGCTTTTCCAGATAGCTTTCACCCGACGGAGAAGGCGGACCATGACGCACCCCCAAAAACAAAAACCTCATTTGAACTACCCGTGCCGGTGGGTTTATAAAATCATCGGCGTGGATCAGGACAAGATGCAAGACGCGGTTCATGAGATTATCCACGACCATCCCTGCCGGG
>MTBK01166255.1_pt1 | contig 22736 bp, 19 predicted proteins | sample 1535981 | NCBI WGS metagenome assembly MTBK01 (sample SAMN06109225, study PRJNA356200) | anaerobic digester metagenome | isolation source: biogas reactors fed with pig manure or primary and secondary sludge | place: Spain | collected 2016-06-30
CAGTGTACACTGCAGACGGGAGTGGTCAAAGGGGATGACGGGCACACTGCCCAATCTCTCTTCATGATGTTCCTACCCGATGGAACATCAGCATGCCTTTGGACAAGGTTTCCCGTATCCTCTCGAATTTGTGTCATAAGATACCCACTTTATGTGGATTTTAAACTTTCTTTATTTTCATACTTGCTTTGTGTTTGTTTCCTATGTATCATGGACTCACAAATTGAATATGGGAATACTTACAATCAATTCCACACAATGTTAGGAGGAATGAACCCTTGAAAGCAGATATCCTTGTCATCGGTGCCGGGGCTGTGGGGTGTGCCATCACCCGGGAGTTGACCAAATACCAGCTCTCCGTGATCACCGTCGATAAAAACAGCGATGTCGGAGGCCTTGCATCCAAGTCGAACAGTGCGATCATCCACACCGGCTATGATGCCAGTCCAGGCACTTTGGAATCCCAGCTCGTGGTGGCCGCCAACCCACTCTATGAGGAGTTGGCCCGAGACCTGGATGTCCCCTTCACCAAGGTCGGCGCCATCCTTCCCGCCATCAACGACGAGCAGTTTGCCCTGTTGCCGGCACTGAAGGAGAAGGCGTTCAAGAACCGCGTCTATGACATCGATTATCTCAGCCGTGAACAGATTCTGGAGATGGAACCAAACATCACCAATGAGGTGCGCGGAGGCTTGTATATTCCCAGAGAGAGCATCATCGATCCCTTCCTGCTGGTCGTCGGCTACGCCGAGAACGCGGTGAAGAACGGGGCGACCTTCCTCTTGGACACCGAGGTCATCGGCATTGATGTCAGAGACGGCCGGGTAGCCGGCGCCGCCACCACCCGAGGCTTCATCGAAGCGCGGTGGATCATCAACGCAGCGGGCCTGTACTGCGACCGGATCGCATCCTTTGTCGGGAAGGCTGACTACTTCGTCAACCCACGCAAGGGGCAGTTCTTCATCTTGGATAAGACCACAAAGACCAAGGTCGACCACATCATCCTGCCGATCCCCACCAAGCTCACCAAAGGCAAGTTGGTCAGTCCGACGACCCACGGCAATCTCCTCGTCGGCCCCACCGCCGAAGATGGCGATGACAAAACGGACGCCTCGACGAACCGTGCGGGGTTGGACAGCGTCATGGAAGATGCCAAGCGGCTCGTTCCCGCCATCGAATTCAGGGATACCATCACCCAATTCTCAGGCCTCAGGCCCAATCGAAATCCCGAAGGCTTGCACATCGACGTATATGACGACCTCGCCAATTACGTCAACCTCTCGGGTGTCAGGTCCACGGGCCTGACCGCTTCCGCCGCCATCGGACGATATGTGGTGAACCTCATGCAGGAGCACGGATTGGAGGCGCAGGTGAACTGGCAGTTCGATCCGATCCGCACGGGGATCCCGGCCTTCCACGCCATGACACCGGCTGAGCAGGAGGAGATCATCAAGGCGGATTCACTCTATGCCAATGTCGTATGTCGGTGTGAGACCATCACCGAAGGGGAGATCGTGAGAGCGATCCACAGCCCCATCCCGGCGCACAGTGTCGACGCCGTCAAACGTCGCGTACGAGCGGGGATGGGTCGATGTCAGGGAGGCTTCTGCGGTCCGAAGGTGATCGAGATTCTCGCACGGGAGTTGGGCGTCGCCCAAGATGAGATTGTGAAGGAAGGGCACGACTCACCGATGCTGGTCGGCACGGTGAAGTGAGGGGGAAGCGATAATGATCCACAAGAGATGTGATGTAGCCGTCATAGGGGGAGGACCGGCCGGTCTTGCCGCCGCCATGGCGGCAAAGAGAGAGGGAGCCGGCAGCGTGATGATCCTGGAACGCGATTCTTCATTGGGAGGAATCCTGCAGCAGTGCATCCACCCGGGTTTTGGGCTTACCTATTTTGATGAGGAGTTGACCGGTCCCGAGTATGCGGCCCGCTTCTATGAGGAAGCGGCGAAAGAGGGCGTCTCCTTCCTGCTCGACACGATGGTCCTGCACACCGAGGGCACCCGTCTCACCTGCTCCAACAAGAGGCTGGGCATGATGGAGGTGGAGGCGACGAGCGTCGTGCTCGCCATGGGGTGTAGGGAGCGTACCCGCGCCCAAATCCAGATTCCCGGCAGCAGGCCCGCGGGCATCTATACCGCCGGGACGGCACAGCGCCTCATCAACCGACAGAACGTCATGGTCGGGCACAGAGTTGTGATCCTCGGCTCCGGCGACATCGGGATGATCATGGCGCGCCGCCTCACCCTCGAGGGGGTCGAGGTGGTGGCGGTCGTGGAGATCATGGGGTACCTGAGCGGACTGACACGCAACCGGGTCCAATGCCTCGATGACTTCTCCATCCCGCTCCTCCTCTCCCATACCGTGACGCGCATCGTCGGTAAAGGACGGGTCGAGGGGGTGTACATCGCCAAGGTCGATGAGCAGAAGGCTCCCATCGCCGAGTCCGAGCGGTTCATCGAGTGCGACACCCTCCTCTTGTCGGTCGGGCTCATCCCTGAGAATGAACTGACGAGAAGCCAGGGCATCGAGATGGATCCGGTCACCGGAGGCCCCCGGCTCAACCAGTACCAGCAGACCTCACTTGAAGGTGTCTTCGCCTGCGGGAACGTCGTCCACGTCAATGATTTGGTCGACAATGTCTCATCCGAGAGCATCAACGCCGGCATCCATGCCGCCCGGTACTCCCTCAAGAAAACTGAGGCACCTCAAGGGACCGTCCTGTGTACCCCGGGCCGGCAGGTGCGGTACATCAGCCCACAGCAGATTACCCTCGACCAGGGGCGAGAGGATGTCACCCTGTACTTCAGGGCGACCGCCCCGCTCAAGAAGGTGCGTATCACGGCACGCATCGAGGGCACGGTGCTGCTGACCAAGCGGGCCGTCAGGGTCAATCCTGGTGAGATGGAGAGCCTGACCATCAGTACAAAGGAATTCTCAGATGGACAAGAGTTGACCATCGACATTGAGGAGGTTCGGTAATGGAGAAGATCATCACATGCACCGTCTGCCCGGTCGGGTGTCAAATAACGGTGACCGGAGTCGACGGGAAAGTCGAGACGATCAGCGGGCACACCTGTAAACGCGGCATCCCCTTCGCCACCGATGAGTTCCTCCTTCCAAAGCGGATCCTCACCAGTACCGTGCGCCTCGCAGGCTCGGACGAACCACTCCTTCCGGTGAGAAGCGACAAGCCCATCCCCAAGGACAAGCTCTTTGCATGCATGGAAGCGGTGAAGAAGGTACAGGTCGTCGCTCCGATACAGATGGGGGATATCATCATCGCCGATATCCTGGGACTCGGGAGCAATATGATCGCCACGCGGAGCGTCGAGAAGGTCACACGTCCACGGTGATGGTCGGCACGGCCGTCTTGCGCAGTCCTTGGCGGATCTCCTTCGGGATCTGACTGTCGGTGACCAGGATGCTGATCTCTTTGAGGGTACTGACGGCATTCATCGCCACGACGCCGAACTTGCTGCTGTCGGCGACGACGATGCTGTACTTGGAGTGCTCGATCATCAGGCGCCTGACGGCCGCCTCCTCCGGATGGTAGTCGGTGATCCCCCGGTCCAACGTGATGCCGCCGGCCCCGATGATCGCCTTGTCGGCATTGAAATGCTCGAGCGCCTCTGAGGTCAAGAAGCCCGACAGCGAGAGCTCACCCCCACGCAGCTGGCCGCCAAGGACAAAGACCCGGCATCGTGAGCCGGCGAGTTCCTTGGCGATCATGAAGGAGTTGGTGATGATGGTGATGCCCGTGCGGTCTGAGAGCAACCGGGCCACCTCGAGGCAGGTGGTCCCGATGTCGAAGAGTACCGTGTCGCCATCACTGATCAGGGCGGCCGCTTCGGCGGCGATGGCCCGTTTGGCCTCCAAATTCTTCACTTCGCGCAAATCGTATGCCGGTTCGTCGCTGAACGCGCCCTTTCGAACCGCTCCCCCGTAGACTCGCTTCAAGAAATCCCGCTCTTCCAGGAACTCCAGATCCCTGCGGATGGTCTCGATCGAAACGTTGAACTCCTCCACAAGGGAGTTCACCTTCACCGTCCGCTCGCTCTTGAGCATCTCGACGATCCGTGCTCTGCGCTCTTCCATCATCATGGGTTCATCGTTTCACATCGCCTGTGACCTGTCAACCAAACTCGGTGTTGGCGAGATCGGAACGACGACGGGAACGCGCTTCTGGTAGTAGACGATATGGTCGAAGCCGGCCTCCTTGATCAGTGCATACGCCTCACTGATGCCCCGCCCGATGTCATTGGCCCAGTGGGAGTCACTGCCGACGGTGATGAAGCGGCCTCCATACTCACGAAAGCGCTGGAGGACCCACAGCTCGGGACCGAGGCGCCCCACGCTGCCAAAGAGACCGGACGTATTCACCTCGAGCGCTTTTCCCTGCGCTGCGAGGTGTTGTACGACACGGTCGATCTGGCTCTCAAAGCGACGGAAGGTCCGCTCGGGCGCCTTCCAGAGGAAGACGGGGTAATCGAGGTGGGCGAGACTGTCGAACTGCCCCCATTCGACCAGACGCTGCAGCTCCTCGAAGTAGAGTTCGATCACCATCAGGGGATCGTCGTGGTAGATGTCCACCGTCGATCCATCAAGGGCATGGTGGACACTACCCAGGACAAAGTCGTACGGATAGGAGTGGAGATGCTCTGCGGCGAAATCGGGATCGTTGCCGATATCGCCGAGTTCGATCCCATCCAAGACGAGGAGCGATTCTTTGCCCCTGGAGAGCTGCTCTTGGGCTTCCCGCAACGCTCTACCCCGCTCCTGCAGTGTGGCGAGGTAGGAGGCGTGCCCGTTGCGATGAGAGCGGATGTCGCAGTGATCGGTCACGGTAAGCACGTCCACTCCCCGTACGATGGCGCTGGTGCAGAGCAAGGAGACCGGGTCATGGCCATCGTACGAGAAGTGGGAGTGAACGTGACTATCTATTCTCATGGTTCTCTCTTCCCCACCGATCCTTCAGGTACCACGCGCACGCCTTGGGCTTGCGTTCACGGGTGAAGACCCCCTTCTTGTTCCCTTGCACGCGCTTGACCGACTCGGCGGTGGCGAAGTCGGCGAAGTTCCACACATGTTCACCAAAGATGTACCCCTTGCTGTCCAACACGGTGCAGTAGGCGGCTACGAGGTCCCTCTGAAACTCCTCGCTGAACATGGTGGGGGTACTGTCGTGAAGCCCAGAGACCGCATCGGCGCCAAACTCGCCGAGCATGATCGGCAGGTTCGGGTAGGCTGCATGGTAGCAGTCGAGCTCTTGGCTGAGCAGGGCCGCCCCTACCTCGATGTTCCCCTCCTCGTGGTACCAGCCGAAGTATCGATTGAGTACCAGGACATCGCAGAGCGGGGCCACTTCGCAGGTATCCCAGCTCGCCTCCCCATGGGTGACGAAGGTGACCGGCCGCTTCTGAGGGTCGAGCGCTCGGGCGAGGTCGAAGAGCGGCTCGAAGTAGCGGCGGGCCCCCGCCTCCTCACTTGCCGGTTCGTTGGCGATCGACCACATGATGACAGAGGGGTGGTTCTTGTCCCGCCTGATCAGGTCACTCATGACATCGCGGTGGTGTGATGCGGTTCTCAGCGTCTCCCAGGTGGGGGTGTGCACATCGATCTTCATCCCGGTGGCGGTGAATGTGGTGTGCATCCCCACCGCCGGGGCCTCGTCGATGACCAAGATCCCCATCCGGTCACAGAGATCCAAGAACTGTTCACTGTATGGATAGTGGCAGGTGCGCAGAGAGTTGGCGCCCATCCACTTCATCAAGGCGAGGTCCTTGACGTTGTACACCTGGTCGAGCCGTCGTCCCCCCACCGGGCTGTCCTCATGCTTGCCAAACCCCTTGAGGTAGATGCGCTCTCCATTCAGGTAGAGGCCATCCTTCTTTGCCTCGACACTTCTGAAGCCGACAGAGAGGGTGTAGGCATCCTCCCCGCTGACGACTTCCAGGTCGTAGAGCTTCGGATGGTCGACATCCCAGGGAATGATGGCGTGCACCACCCCACGCTGCTCACTCCCCGTCCCGCTCCAGAGCAGGCGGGTGCCATCCTTGATGGAAATCTCCACCGGCTCATCTCCCACACGCTCCACCGAGCAGGAGAAGCTGCCATCGCCTCTCCCGTCAAAGGTGATGTCCCTGATGTGCGCCTTCGGCATCAGGTTCAAGCTCACCGGACGGTGGATGCCGCTGTAGTTGAAGAAGTCAAAGTTCGGCAGGTTCACCCGACGTGCCCCGAGAGCGGGGAAGCAGCGCTCTTCAACCGTCCCCACCGGCAGGGTCGTATGGTCGAGGATGTTGTCCACCACCACCGTCAGTCGGTTTCCCTCCTTGGGGTCCAGCCCGTCCGTCACATCGAACTCAAAGGGGAGGAAGCCCCCCTTGTGACCTCCCAGGTGCACCCCATTGAGGTACACGTCCCCATGGTGGGTGACGCTGTCGAAGCGGAGGATTGCAACATGGTCTTCTGAGGTGGGGGGCAAGGCGAAGGTGCGCTCATAGACAACGCACCCGACATGGTCACGGATCTCGCGCCCTTCATAGATATCGTTGTAGGATGAGGGGACCGGCATCAAGCGCCCCCCGGTCAACGGTTGACTGGCGTCATGGGGCGCGTCGAGGAGCAAGAAGCGCCAGACGCCATCCAAGGGGATCGAGATCCGTGATCGATTATTCTGTGGGTAGAGCATACGCTTCCTCCTCTTCCTGTCCTTCCCTACTCGACCTTCAGGCCATCGGAGGCGACCTGGACCTTCACCGGGGATCGCTCATCGAAGAACGCCTGGTACTGCTCATGGTTGAACTCGTGCTTGTGGTTGATGTGGGTGGCATAGACGCGCGTGCACCTGGTGATGATTCCCATCCGGAGGAAGGTATCCAGCTGCTGCAAGAAGGCCATGCCGTTGAGGTGGGAGGAGGTGTCGTTGTCTAAGCGCGAGCCGAAGGTCGCCTCCATGATGAGGATGTCGATGCCCCGCCCCTCAAGCGCCTCGAGGCTCTCACGCGGGTAGAGGCCGGTATCGCAGGCATAGAGGAGCGTCCGCCCGTCAGGGATGGTGAAGAGGTAGTTGATCGCCCGCTCCTTCTCACCGATTCTATGGGTGGTGGGCACGGCGAACACCTCGTACCCATCGACGGTGAAGGGTTCGAAGAAGGTGATGGGAACGAGGCGCACCACGCCCCGGGTGATGGACTTTCTCGCATCAAGGTGGTCGTACGGACTGCCCAGCAGGCGATGGCTCTCCATAAGCGTGTCATACGCCTCACCGGAGAGGTAGAGGTCGACCGGCACCCCACCGCGGGTGCGGGACATGATGAGCAGGCCGGCGTTCGAGACACAGAGGTGATCCTCATGGGTGTGGGTCAAAAAAATATTCTTCAAGGCCGAGAGGTTGACCTGCCACTTCATGCACGCAGCGGCGAGGTCCGGGCCACAGTCGATGATGTTCTCCTCATCGAGGAGGAAGAGGCTGCGCAGACGGTTCTTCGCCGGCTCTCTGCGCGCCTCCTGGCAGATCCAGCATTCGCAGAAGGGGCCGGGCATCGCATCGGCGGCCGCCGTTCCCAAGAATTGCATCATGCGCCTCCCTCCCGACTGTATACACGAGTGATGTTGTCCCCGCTCGCCTCATCGAAGATATTGAGCGTCTTGATGTCGATCGCTACGTACAACGGCTCATTGGTCGGGTGCCGTTCATTGATGGGCGTGATGACCCGGACGCTGGTCTCCTCCATCTGGCAGCGGTAGAGGTTCTCCTTACCGAGGTGCTCGATGTAGTCGACAGAGAGGGTGAGGGCATTCTCCGCTCTGTGCACCACCTTGAAGTTGTGAGGCCTGATGCCCAGCACCACCGCGCTCCCGGTGAGATGCTCCCGATCGATCAAGGCGGCGGGGATTGCGATGCTCCCGCCGGTGGTGAAACACGTATAGTCTTCCCCATCCCGCACCAGGTTGCCGCTGATGAAGTTCATCGGAGGCGTGCCGATGAAGGAGGCGACAAAGAGGTTCTTGGGCCTATTGTAGAGCACATCAGGGGCGGCGTACTGCTGGATCGCCCCTTGGTCGATGACGGCGATGTGCGACGAAATGGCCATCGCCTCCTCCTGGTCGTGGGTGACGATGATGGCAGTCAAGCCCAGCCGTTCCTGCAACTTCTTGATCTCGTCACGGATATCGAGCTTGAGCCGGGCGTCGAGGTTGGACATCGGCTCATCGAGCAGGAGGATGTCGGGATCCTTCACCAAGGCCCGGCACATGGCGACGCGCTGCTGCTGGCCACCGGAGAGCTGGGAGGGCATGCGGTGGAGCAGCTCGGGGATCTTGACCGTGTTGGCCACATCCTGTACCCGCTTCTTGATTTCCGCCTTGGAGAGATGCTTCAGCTGCTTGAGCGGGAAGGCGATGTTCTCAAAGACATTCATGTTGGGGTAGAGCGCGTAGCTCTGGAAGACCATCCCGATGTTCCGGTCCTTGGGGAGGATGTTGTTCACATACCGCCCATTGAAGAAGATGCTCCCCTCGGTGGGGCGGTAGAGGCCGCAGAGCATCATCAAGGTGGTGCTCTTGCCACATCCCGACGGTCCGAGCAGGGCCACGAAGTCCCCCTTCTCGATGGTGATGTCCATCCCGCGTACCGCGTAGGTCTTCCCATCGTAGGATTTCCCGATATTTTCCAGCCTGATCATGGGTTCGTTCATTGCTTGCTCCCTCCCTGTTTGACCTGTAGAAGTGTTTTCTGTGATACGGCGAAGGTGATGATGACCGGGATGATGTAGAAGAAGCACGCCGCCGCCAATACCCCCGGTGATACCAGGTACCGTCCATCCTCACCGTCCATCATCGCTCCGATGAAGCTGGACATCGTAGCTGAATGACCGGACATAAAGAGGTTGATGAGGATGTATTCTCCCCATCCGCTCAGAAAGGAGTTGACCAGGATGACCGAGATCCCCGGCTTCGCTGCGGGCACGATGATCCGCAAGAAGGTCTTGAATCGCGAGGCCCCGTCGACGATGGAGGCCCACTCGATGTCCCAGGAGATGTGGTCGAAGAAGCCCTTCATGAGCCAGATCGAACCGGGCAGATACATGGCGACCTTCAGGAAGATGACGCCGATGAGTTTGTTGACCAGATGCATCTTGCTCAGCAACATGATGAAGCTGGTCAAGAGGGCGACCTGGGGGAAGGCATCGAGGACGATGAGGAGCTTGGCCATCAAGCGACGGCCCTTGAATTCAGTTCGTGAGAGGGCGTAGGCGGCGGGGACGGTGATCACCACCACGCTCGTGGCCATGATGATGGCGAAGGTGAAGCTCGACATCAGCGGCTTGATGGCCGGCGGGAGGTGAATGCCCCTCCTGATCTGCGTCTCCCTGACGAGGAACGACCAGTTGGAGAGCGTCCACGCCCCGCTGGTATCGCGGAAGGCGGAGGCGATGAGCCAGCCGTACGGTATCAGGATCACGGCCGAGAAGACCATGATGACGAGCAGGAATTTCCAAACCCCGTACGGGCGGTCATCATCGCGCATTCGGGTTCGTTTCAGTGTTTTTGAATCGCTCATGCGGACCTCCTATATGTCCATGCGCGGCACGCGCAATTGCTTGTCGACTTGGAAGACGCGCAACATGATCAGGCCCATGGTGATGGACATGAGCACCATGAAGACGGAGAGCGCTGCGCCGTATCCGTACGTATGGTATTGGTAGGCATTCTGGTAGATGTAGTAGGCGTAGGTGACCGTCGATCCCATCGGACCTCCTCCGGTCAACAGCCTGATCGATTCATAGGCGGTGAAGTTGCCGAGAATGCTCCACAGCGTCTTCTGCGTGATGGGCCACCGCAGGTACGGCAGGACGATCCTCCTGCAGATGTAGAAGTTGCCCGCCCCATCGACCTTGGCGCTTTGGACGATCGACTCGGGGATCTGCCTGATCGCCGAGCTGAAGAGGATGATCGACCCAGATGCGGAGCTCAGGCTCATCGATGCCAACAAGAGTTGCATCGACCAGTTGGTGAACCAGTTCATCGCCGGCAATCCGATGGCCGCCAGCATTTTGTTGATCATCCCATACCCTTCCGGGCCGAACATGAAACGCCAGATGAACATGAAGACAATGGTCGGCGTGAGGTTTGGGATCAACCAGATGATCCGAAAGAGCAGGCCGAGGTTCTTTCGTCGGTAGACGATGTCGAGGTAGTATGTGGTGATCACCACGACGAAGATCGATCCTAAGACCGAGAAGGTCGTGTTGGCCACCACCAGCAGGATGGTCCGGGCCAGAATCTTCGACATATCCGGATATCCGAAGATCCTCCGGTAGTTCTCAAAGCCGATGAAGTTCCACTGCAGGGTAAACTTCATGTCGGTGAAGGACATGACCACCATGAGGATGATCGGGACAACGACGAAGATGACGACCGGGATGAAGAACGGCAACAGCATCAAAAATGGGAACCGCTGCTTTCGCCTGATCGCCCTCCGGTCAGCTGTCAACGTAGCCTTGTCCTTCAACAGCATATCAGTACTCTCTTCCATGAAACCTCCCTGTCACAGGCCGATACGCATCGTTCGAGACAGGGCTCATGGTGGCGTGCAAGCGTCCACCATGATGCCCACTCTCAATCATCATTGCACCCTCGGGAACCCCTCGGGTGCAAATCCATCAGGAGCCGATCAATCTACGACGACGTAGTTGCCCCGTCCCATGTTGAAGGTAATCTTGGCGATCAGCTCATCGGCGATTGCCGCGACTCCCCTGGCCGACGGATCGAGTGCCTTGACCTCGGCCTCCTGGATGGCGTCGAACATCTCTTGGCTGTTTCCATACATGCTCAGGATATCAGACGACGGCAGGGCGAACATCAACTCGGTCAGATACGCAGTATCCATCATCCACTTGTCCGCTTGGTATTCCGGTCTGGCGATGGTCTCTGCCGTGATGGCGAGGTGAGTCTCGTAGAGGGAGGTGTTGAGCTGCAGCTCGGGGTCGAGGACGTTCTCGAGGATCCTGCGGCAGTACTCAGCGGTCTTCTCATCGACCTGCGACGCGTTGGTCAGGGCGTAGAAATACGGGTTCGAGCCACTGACGGGCCGATCACCGGCATGGGAGACCGGGTTGGGGATCGTGAAGAAGTTCGCATCGACGTACTCGCTCGACACATTGCCCTTCTCCATGATGTCACCCTTGGAGGCAATCTGTCCGTACCAGCAGAAACTGTTTCCGTTCGGCCAGATATCTCCTTCCAGCATATCCCAATTGAAGTCGGTGAGGTGGTTGTACGGGGTGATGCCCATCTGGACACACTCGCGCCAGTAGGTGAGGAAGTCGACGATGTTCTGCTTGCTGATCACCACCTGCCCCTTGTCATTGAGCGGAACCACTCCACGGTTCCAGGTAATGAAGGTAAAGCGCCAGTCAGCTCCCTTGTTCGGTCGGTGAGTGATGCCGTACTTCGTGATGCCCTTGTCGACGATCTGCTTGGCGAGGACCTGCAGGTCCTTGGTGGTGATCTTGCCGGCTCGGGCGGCCAGCTTCCAATCCTCGATCTGTTTCTCGGACCAGCCCAAGGCGACCAGCGCCGGCTTGTAGACGATGACAAAGCGGCACTCGGCATCGAGGATCACACCATAGTACTTGCCATCGACCAGGCCCATGTCCCTCAGGTTCTTCGGGACGAGCTTGGAGTACACATCCCCATTGACGACATAGGACGCATCAGCGAGAGCGCCGGCTCGGGCAAAGTTGGCGATCATCGGACCGGTCTGGGCGATGAACTCCGGGAAATTCCGCTCGTGGAGCCAGAGCTGCAGGGTCGCACCGAAATCGTTGACCAACACGTACTCAACCGATACGGTGTCCTTGCTTCCTTCGGCCTTGAGTTGCTTGTTGAGCATCTCTGCGGCCTTCTGCAGGTTCTCTGCCCGATAGGCTTCGTCGGATGCACCGACACGCAGGGCATAGTGGCGACCGCCCTCGGCGTTGAGCACGGATGCCGGAGCCGCCTCCTTCGTGCCAGTGGCGAATACAGATACTGCCAGTGTAATGATTAGCAGAACAGTCAGTACTCTTTTCATAATGATTCTCCTTTTGTTTTTCTGGGCACAAGCATGCCCAAAGTCACTGTACCACGCCATTCGAAGCGCCAGAAATGTAGGATTTTGTCGGATTTTTTGTACTCTTTTGTTTGTACAGCGGCTTACTCAACCAACCCTTTTGCCAGTTCAGTTTGGAATCGCCGCATGAAACGCAGGGCGACGGTATCGATGACCGTGGTGTTGATATCGGGCTCGATGGTCCAGAGTGAGACCATCTCCGAAAAGGCTGAAAGCTGTAAATCTCCGATGGCAATTCGACAGTAGTACGGCTCGATGAGCGTCGTGTCGAACTGCTCTTTCAACTCGTGGAGAGAGACGTTGTAGCGCATATGCTCCACGGGGTCATAGATCGCATCAGCAGGGATCTCTCGGGTGAAGAGGTCGATGGTGGGGACGTCCTGGAAGAGGGAAATCTGTTCGGCCTCACCGTGATGGCTCCCCATCTCCTTGAGCACAGCCAACAGCTGTACCGCCGCACTGTCGCGAGTTTCAAGGGAGATCATCCCCAACAACACCCGATAGATGTCACTTTCCAAGGCGCCTTCGGCGACGGGGAGGGAGGCGACGGCAACCTCCCGTCCATTGGCCTTGGCTCCCTCGATGGCCTTCTTTGCGATCATGGCATCGGTGAAGAGTGCAATGGCAGTGCGGCCATTGGCGACCATGTCCACCGCGCTGTACTGTGACAGGCTCAGAAAATCAGCGGGGAGCAGCCCGGCATAGTGGAGCGTACGCACATAGGAGACGAACGCCTCCCCTCGCTCACTCACCTTGTCATAGATGACCTGCTCCCCGTCAAGGAAGAACTCCCTCCCACCCTCCGGGGCGACTGAAAAGAGGCCCTGCAGCAGGGAGAAGCCACCTCTACTGGGGATTCCATGGACAAATAGCGGGGTATTGGTGTACGGCTCGAGAGAGCGGAGGAGCTGCTCGACCCCCTCCGGGGTGTACTCCACATTCTCGATACCCGCCATCTCCACGATCTGTGGCAACACCACCACGATCGGTTCATGAGAAGCGACACCTCCTCGTTGCAGGACTTCGGCGAACTGCCTGCCGCCATAACGCCCAAACAGACTGCTGCGCTCCTCTGATGTCTCCAGCAGCTTGAGCCTTCTTCCTTCGGCCAGAGAGAACATGAAGAGGGGGTCGTCGACAAGCAGGACATCCCAGAATGTATCCGAACCAAGTGATTCCATCTCACTGGAGCCCGAGATCCGGTGCACCTTCAATTCTCTCCCCAAGCGCTTTCCCAGCTGCGTGCGGGTCTGATCATCGAGGAGCAGGCGAACTGCCGGATACTCCTCACTGCTGCCGGCAACGATAATGATTTCAAGGGAAGGCAGCTCCTCTTCGATCACATCCTCCTTGATAACCCCAGTACGGGCACAGGCGAAGATGACCAAGAGCAGGATAATCGCAGCTGGAAAGAAGAACCATCGAAATCTCATGATACTCCCTTTTGATGACCACCGAGAGGAATGGAGAAGCTGACCGTCGTCCCTTCTCCTACAACGCTCTTGAGGCGGAGGCCATGGGTGGCCCCGTAGACTCGTTTCAGGCGTTGGTGCACGTTGTGCATCCCGATGCCCCCTTTGGGAATTTCCCACTCAATGTCGGTCTTCAATGCATTCAACTCCTCGTTCGTCATCCCCACCCCAGTATCCTTGACGGTGAATAGAGCCTTCTTCCCCATCCGTTTACAGCTGATGGTGACCGATCCACCCCGTTCAAGCGTGGCAAGGCCGTGGTTGATGGCATTCTCCACCAGTGGCTGCAGTACCATCCTCGGCATCGGTACATCGACAACCGAGTCGTCTAGCTCATGATCGAACTGGTAAAACGGGCCAAAGCGATTCTTCATGATCTCCATATAGGAGAGGGCACACTCAAACTCCGATCCAATCGTCCCCATCGAGGAGTTGGAGACGCTGTAGCGATAGATTTTGGTCATGTCGGAGAGGATCTTGGGAATCCGGGTGGTCTCGCCGTTGCGGGCCATGCTGCCGACCATCTCCAGGGTGTTGTACAAAAAGTGCGGGTTAATCTGGAATTGCAGCGCCTTCATCTGGCTCTCTTTGTGCAGAAGGCGCACCTCGTAGAGGTTCTTCTGGGTATCGACCATCTGTTGGGTCTTTCGATCGAGTTCATCGAGGAGGCTGTTGATTCCATCGGAAATGGTTCGGATCTCCTCGGCGAGCCCCGACTGCAGCCGATAGGAATAATCGCCGGCCGAGATCCGCTCTACCCCATCGGTGATGTCCCTGATGGGCCTGCGGATCTGCTTGGCGATCAAGAAGATCGAGAGACCAGCCACCACGAGGGTGAGCAGCACCAACAACAACCCCTTGATCAACACGGAGATGTTGCGGAACACCACCGGTTTCTTCGACTGCAGGAGGACGAGGGAGAGGCCGCCGTAGTCGATGCCATGGACCGATATCAGATACTCGACCCCTTCGATGACGATCGTGTTGTCGCTGTTGGCTTCGCCCAAGGAGAGGGCATCGATCTGCCGCACTCCGCTGACAGAGTACAGGACCTCGAAGAGGCCGCCCTCCTCGATGCAGAGCAGGCAGAGCTCACCGGATTCGGGGGGAGGCAGGAGCGTTTCGAGGCGAAGGGCCATGTAAACGCTGGCGAGGCTGTGGGTGAAGTTGCCGTACTGGTCGTACGCGTTGATCGGTCGGCGCAGGACGAGGTGCGACGGCTCCCCACCCTCTGTGGCCCAGAAGAGCTCGAATGAAGAGGGTATGACGACCCTGCTGCGGTTGTACTTGTCAAGGAACTTCAAGAACACCTCCTCGTCGAGGATGTGGCTCTCGATGATGACATCACTGCCGACCTGTGAAACGAGGACTGCATCGACATAGGGGGAGATCACCATCAAGCCGCGGAGGTTTCCGGAGAGATTCCGGGAGTGCAACAACCTCTCATAGGAGTTGGTGCTCGCCCAGTAGTCGTTGTTCTCGATCATCTTGGAGAACCAGGAGAGTTGGGTCACAGACGATTGCAGGCCGAACTTCAATTCGTCGGCATTGTCCTCGGCGCGCTCCTGGAACCAAGAGAGGCTATCGGCATACACCATCGACGAGAAGGAGGAGAAGTAAAAGGCGGAGAGAAGCAGCATGGCGATGGAGAAGAGCGCAAAGAATGAGGAGAGGAGTTTGCTGATGGAGTAGGTGCGTCCCCTAATCATCGTTGCACTCCTTGCGGTACGCCGCTGGAGAGACTCCCACCGCACGCTTGAACACCTTGTTGAAATAGAAGTAATCCTCGAAGCCGGACTGTCGCCCGATCTCGGAAACCGAGCTGTTCGTCCCCCGCAGCAGGGACCGGGCGTAATCGATCCGCCGCATTCGAAGATACTCGGTGAACGTCATGTCGCACGCCCGCTTGAATTGGCGGCAGAGGTGGCTCAGGCTGACATTGAACTGGCTGGAAAGTTGCTCAAGGGTGACGATTTCCCGGTAGTGCTTGTCCACATACCGTACCGCCAGCTCACCGACATCGAGCCGGTCGTCCTTCTCCAGCGCTTCACCGGTATAGTTCACCACCAGGATCCGGATGGTCGCCACGTACTGTTCGATGGTCTGGAAGACCCCATACATCTGGAAGCAATCGTGGAAGGGTTGGAGGTTCTCGCTGACCTCCGAGTCAGGAAAGATGGAGAGCAACCCGACCAGCAGCGTATTGTAGAAGAGCATCAAGCCATCGATGCCGACCCCCTCCTGTGTACAGCACTTCCCGTACTCTTCGACGAGAGAGAGGGCACGCACCGTGTCGCCCTCCCGAACAGCCTCAAGGAGCGTGCTCACATTGCCATGCAGGGTGGAGCCCGGCACCTGATAGCTGAGTTTCCACTCCGCTCTGCCATGGAAGAGGACGGTGTAGTAGGCGATCAGGGCTTCCCTCAGTGATTGCGCAAGCGCCTCTGTGGAGGTAAAGCAACTTCCTCTTCCCCATGAGGTGGACGACAAAAGACGGTGATCCTTCGCCACCACACCGATGTACAGCTCATCATGGACTCGCGTCCACATCCCTTGGCCCGAGGGCGGCAACGTCTTCTGTGCATAGAAGCGGTAGCTCTGCCCATCGTGTTGCCCTATCTCCAGCAGGGAGCCCACATCCATCGGCTCGTTGGAGGTGAGGGTCTGAAGAACCAACTTCCTGAGCTTGGCGCCCATCATCGTCTTTTCGCGCTTTCGCAGCACCCCGCTCACCTTTTCGGCCAGCTCGATGACCTTCGCCTCTTCCAGGGGTTTGACGAGGTAGGAGAACGCACCCCCCTCGAGGGCACGTTGGACATAGTCGAACTCGGCGTAGGCGGAGACGATGACGAAAATCGACTTGCTTCCACAGCCGCGCGCCCGCTCCATCAACTCCAAGCCGGAGAGACCGGGCATCTTCACATCGGTGATCACCAGGTCAGGTTCATCATTGAGAATTGCCTTGAGCGCTTCAGCGGGGCGTTGGAAGGTCTTGATCGATGAGAAGCCATGTGATGGCCAATCGATGATGGTCTGCAGTCCTTTGAGTACCCATAGCTCATCATCGCACATAATCACACTGAACATCCCCGTCTCCTTGTATATGCCTCGCTTGCCTAGAATATCCCATGGTATGACAATCCGCAAGCAAACGATTCGGAGGGGAAGAGTTAGAGCAAAGGAGGATAAACTTATCACAAAATTTTACCAATTGAATCCTTCAAAAAAGGTGATATGCTGAGGCCAATACCCCGCCAACGAGAAGGAGTCTCTCCCATGCCGTTCCCGATTGCCTACCCCAACCTCTATGATTACGACCTCTTCCCCAAGGTCTGCGTCACCAACAAAGCGACGACCATCACAGTTCGGTGGCTCAACGGAGCACAGGATTTCCAGGAGAACCGAGCCTACCTCTTGCGGATCCTCTCCCGTAGGGGGGGAGACCCCGCCTACCACCCCGCCTCCAGCGATTGCACCGAGATGGTGCTCACCTCCACGCCAGAGCGTGGCTTCTCCTTCACCCACACCTTCGCCTCAGAGGGGGAGTATACCCTCCGCTTCGAGGAGGTTGAGCGGAATGCCCAGGGGAAGCGGGTCCTCATCCAAGCCTTCCAGGTCTACTGCATCGAAGCGGACCTGGCCCGCTACATCCCGTTGGTGGGAGACCTGCACATGCACTCCACCTACTCCGACGGGGACCAGGCGCCAGAGGTCGTCTGTGCAAATTACAGACGCCATGGCTACGACTTTCTTGCCATCACCGACCACCGCCGCTACTACCCCTCCCTCTATGCCCGCTCCTTCTACCAGGACATAGCCACCGAACTGGCCATCATCCCCGGCGAGGAGGTCCAGCTCCCCCAAGTCGGGGACGAACACCTCGATGCGCATGTCATCAACTTCGGGGGAACGTACAGCATCAACGCCTTGGTCGAAGGGGTCGCCTCCCAGGAGGTCGGCACCGATTGGACGATTCGCTCCCTTACCCCCAATTGCCCCCCGGTCATGAGAAAGGAGGAGTTTGCCCACGTCATCAGAGAGAAAGCGCACAGCATCACGGTACCGGATGATGTCGATTTGATCCCCACCGCCGCACTGCACTGGATCTATGATGCCATCAGGGAGGCGGGGGGCCTCGGCGTCTATGTACACCCAAACTGGGTCACCAACTCCGTCGACCACGTTCCGGCGGCCTTGCACGACTACCTGGTCAGCCACCAGCTGTTCGACGCCTTCGAGGTACTCGGCGGGGAGACGTACTTTGAACATAACGGGCTGCAGACCGCAATCTACCATGAAGATCAGGCGCGCGGTCACCGCTACCCGATCGTCGGCTGCACCGACAGCCATGGATCGGATGAGCGCAACAGCAAGGCACTCATTGCCTCGACCATGGTCTTCGCCGTCGCCAACGAACGAGCGGCGATCATCGATGCCATCAAGGCGTACCGTTCCGTGGCGATCGATACGATCAGCGCCGAGTTCAGGCTCATCGGCTCCACCCGCTTGGTCCGGTATGCTGGCTTCCTCCTCAAGAACTACATCCCGCTCCACGATGCGCTCTGCGTCGAGGAGGGTCGGTTGATGAAGATTGCAGCCACCGGCACGAGTGATGAACGCGAGGAGGCAACAGCGCTGCTTGCCCAGATCCATGGTCGAGTTGGCCGGCACCGGCGTAAGTATCTGGCCCTCGAATCCTGACCGAGAGTGGCCACGCTCTTTCTCCCTATGCTATAGTCGAGCCATGCGTACGATCAGCGATCTCTTCTTGAGCTTGGTGGCCATCGACTCCCCCTCCTACGGGGAGGATCGTCTCGCCCTTTTTTTGGAACATGAACTGTTGCGTCTCGGCTTCGCCACCGACTACGATGAGGTGGGAAACCTTTATGCCCATCTGCCCGGAATCGGGGACCCAATTCTCTTCAACGCCCACATGGACACGGTCGCCCTCGCCGTAGGAGCCAAACCCGTCGTGGTTGACGGCGTCATCAAGACCGACGGCGAAACCGCCCTCGGCGCCGATGACAAGGCGGCCATCGCCGCGATCCTCTGGGCGCTCTCACAGATCAAAGAGAAAGAGATCGCCCACCCTCCCTTGAAGATGCTCTTCACCGTCGCCGAGGAGGAGGGTCTCGTCGGTGCTTCCCGGATGGATCCTGCCCTCCTGGGCCCGGTGAGATGGGGCTACACCCTCGATGTCACCGGAAGGGTGGGCACCGCGGTCGTCCGGGCCGCCTGGCACGATATGATCGTGGCCGTCTTCACGGGGCGGGCCGCCCACGCCGGCTTTGAGCCGGAGAAAGGGGCCAGCGCCATCATGATGGCAAGCCGGGCCATCGACCGGATGCGCCTCCTCAGGGTCGATGAGGAGACGACGGCGAATGTCGGTTCCTTCACTGCCGAGGGGGCCAAGAACATCGTCAGCGAGCAGGCGACGGTGGTCTTCGAGGCGCGGAGCCTCGATGAGGGGAAGATCATCGCCCAGACCGACGACATGAAAGAGCGGCTGAGAGAGGCGGCTGCCTTCTATGGCGGCACGGTGGACATCAGGCACAGCCACCTCTACCGCGGCTATCGTCATGACGAGGAGAGCGAGGTGCTCAGTCATTTCTCCGATGCCTGTGCACACCTGGACCTGCCGTTTTCCACCAAGGCCACCCTCGGTGGCAGCGATGCCAACATCCTCAATGCGTTGGGCATCACGACCCTGGCGGTGACCAGCGGCTATAGTGGCGCCCACTCGACGAGTGAAGAGATCCCCGTCGCCGAGCTTGAAGCGTTGGGCCACCTTACCCTGGAGCTCATGCAGGCATGAAGAACATAACCATCATCGGATGCGGGGCCGTCGGCGCCCTCTATGGACTGCGTCTCCACACCCTGTTGGGAGGAGATCACCTCACCTTCCTCGTCGATGCAGAGCGCAAGGCGCGCTACGAGGAGGAGGGCATCTTCATCAACGGGGAGCGCGCTCCGTTCCGATTCGTGACCGCCGATGAGAGTGAGGTCAGTGACCTCATCATCATCGCCACCAAGAACCACCACCTCGGCGCTGCCATCGCCATGATGGCTCCCCTCGTCGGGGAGCATACCGCCATCCTCTCGCTGCTCAACGGCATCGAGAGCGAGGGTGAGCTCACCAGAGCGTTCGGCCCCTCCCACGTCCTCTACGGCTTCTGTGTGGGCTTGAACTCCACCCACAGCGCTAACGCCATCACCTATACCACCGAGGGCAGGATCGTCTTCGGGGAGAAGGACAATGAGAAGAGCGAGCGAGTGCTGGCACTTAAAGCGCTCTTTGAGCGCGCCGGCATCGCAGCGGTGGTCCCAAAAGACATTTTGGTGAGCCTCTACAACAAGTTCATGCTCAACACGGCGTACAACACCATCAGCGCGCTCTTGGACGCCACCTATGGAGAGCTGGCCACCGAGCCGGTATGGCGCCTCGCCCGGGCGGTGAGCAGAGAGGTGCAGGCGGTGGCCAAGGCGGAGGGGGTGCTCCTCCCCGACTCCCTCATCGAGGAGAACCATGCGATCGTCACCTCCCTTGGATCGGGCAAGACCTCGATGGCCCAGGACATGGAGGCGGGACGGGTGACGGAGAATGCGTGGTTCTGCGGTACGGTCATCAAGCTGGGCATTCGGCACGGCATTTTGACGCCGGTCTCTGAAACCCTCAGTGCGCTTATCGAGGCGAAGAGCCTCTGAGCTCCTCCTCCGCCTCCGCCTTCGCCTTCATCAGGGCGCGGACCAGCTCCTCAGTGAGCCGCCGATCTTGCTTCGGGCAGTGACGGGTGAAGGCCGCCGCATCCTGCGGGACCTCCTTCGCCATCTTCAACAGCAGGTGCTTATCCATGATCCTGGCGGCCGGGACATTGTACTGCTGTGCAAGGCCGTCGCGGGCGAGGAAGAAGTGTTTGTGATAGACCTTCTCCCGTGTTGAGAGATACTTCCAGGAGGAGACCTTCGACCACGGTGGCCGCTCTTCGCCCCGGGTCTTCTGTCCGGCCGACTTCATCTTCTCGGCCACCTCCCCCGCCAGCCCCTTCTCCCGCACTTCCTCCTCAAGGATCTTCTTCAGCGCAAAGAGGTGGGCCACATCATCGAGGGCGTACTGGATCTGATCCTCGCTAAGCGGTCGGGTCATCCAGTTGGTCCGCTGGTTCTTCTTCTTGCTGCCGGTAAAGAGCTTGGGCGCATCGGGGAGGTAGCGTTCGATGAGGGAAGCGAGGCTCCCGGTAAGGGAGAGGGCGAGGGCATGGATGCGCAGGTCCGTGATGTTCTCGACCTGCACGCCGTATCGCTTGCGCATCAAGGCCGTGTCGCTGCTACAGTCGAACATGATCTTCTCGATAGCCGCATCCTCAAGGAAGCTGCCGATGGCCTCCATCGAGACCGTGAAGGGATCGATGAGGAAGAAGCGCTCCCCGTCGTTGAGTTGGATGAGGCAGAGGTGCTCGCCGTAGACATGAAGGTTGAACTCCCCTTCGAAGTCCATGGCCACCGTATCGATGTGCGCCTCCTTCCACGCTTGCACGAGAGAGTGGAGGCGCTCATCACAGTCTATCAGGGTATAGGTGTACATATGGGTCACCATACCAAATATCGACTGAAGAGAGAACTGCAGAGACGGCATCAATACACTAATCACATGTAATGTCACATAATGTATTCTTATTCATATTATTTCCGATTAAATTACAGTATCGCTTAGTTATTATACTTTTCATAATTTAATACTTTCTTATTACTGTATTGATTTTGATATTTCCTATAATTTTCACATATTTTCAAAAAGCCCCTTAACACGATAATTAATTATCGATATATTAGGGCCATAACATAAGAGAGAGGAGAGTACACGATGAGTACCATGAGTTTTTCCATTCCCCGCCTTACCTATTATGGAGAGGGAGCCTTTGAGAAGCTTGCCACCCTTGATGGCAAGAAAGCAGCGATCGTCACCGGCGGTAGCTCGATGAAGCGTTTCGGTTTCCTTGACCAGGCAGCCGAGTTGCTGAAGAAAGCCGGCATCGAGAGCATCGTCATCGACGGCGTCGAGCCCAACCCGTCCGTTGATACCGTCATCCGTGGCGGCAAGGAGATGCTCGCCTTCCAGCCTGACTGGATCGTCGCCATCGGCGGTGGATCGGCCCTTGATGCAGCAAAGGTCATGTGGTGTTTCTATGAGCACCCCGAGTTGAAGTTCGAGGACATCATCGAGCCGGGTTCGATGCCCCCGCTGCGCAACAAGGCGCGCTTCATCGCCATCCCGTCCACCAGCGGCACGGCCAGTGAGATCACCGCCTTCAGCGTCATCACCGATACCGCCAACCACATCAAGTACCCGATCGTCGCCGCGGACATGGTCCCGGACATCGCCATCCTTGATCCCGCCATCCCCGCCACGATGCCGCCCCACATCACCGCCAACACCGGTATGGACGTCATGGCCCACGCAGTCGAGGCAATCGCCTCCAACGCCGCCACCGCCTTCACCGATCCGTATGCCATCCAGGCGATCAAGATGGTGATGGACAACCTGCCCACCGCATACGCCGAGCCGAACAATCTGGACGCTCGTCTGGCAATGCACGAGGCATCGGCCCTGGCCGGCATGGCGTTCACCAACGCCTCACTGGGCTTGGTCCACTCGATGGCACACAAGATCGGCGGCGAGTTCGGCGTGACCCACGGCTTGGCGAACGCCATCCTGATGCCGTACGTCATCGCCTACAACCGCCAGTTCACCGACAAGTACGCGTACGCAGAGAAGCTGCTTGGCGTGAAGGACCTGGGACAGGAAGTCTTGGCTTTGAACAAGCGCCTGGGCATCCCCACTTCCTTCAAAGATTGCACCGAAGTGGACTTTTCGGAGAAGAAGTTCCTCGCGGTCCTCGACCGGATGAGCGAGCACGCCTTTGGGGATCCTTGCACGCTGACCAACCCCGGCACGCCGAAGACCAGTGATGTGAAGGCCCTCTTCGAGGCTGCATACTATGGGAAAACGCTCCAGTGATGGACTGTTGATACAAAGACGCGAAGGCCGCTGCGTTGCAGCGGCCTTCATTGTATCGATACCTTGATCAGTCCACCTTGGTATTGGGGAGCACCAGGTTCATGAGCACCCCCACCACAGT
>MTBK01003164.1_pt1 | contig 22667 bp, 21 predicted proteins | sample 1535981 | NCBI WGS metagenome assembly MTBK01 (sample SAMN06109225, study PRJNA356200) | anaerobic digester metagenome | isolation source: biogas reactors fed with pig manure or primary and secondary sludge | place: Spain | collected 2016-06-30
CAATTCTGTGGTCTTGATCACAAAACACTCCTCCTGTCCGCCCAAACGGCGATCCGATGATGGACCACCCCGGACTTACACAGATGGGATGACACGCCCTGATGATGACGTTCTGACGGGAGTCCGACCTGGGTGTGAGCCTGGCCTCGTTGTAGGAGGCGGTGACCGGACCCTTGTAGGCGTACCCGGTCTCATGCACGACACGCATCCGCCACATCAGAGTTCACTCGATTCGACGTTGTACTCGCCCGCATGTCCGGCGTCCGACCAGGCAACCCACAGTGTGGGCCGGAAGTATTGCAGCGCAAGGGCTTCCCCGACTTCGCTGCAGGTCGCCTGCAGAGCACCGAGTCGCTCCTCGAGCGATTCCAGTAGCGCCCCGGGCCGGACGAACTCCAGTTCGCTGCGAGCCCGCCCGAGCAACCGGCGGGCTTCTGCGCCCGGTCCCACTCGGTCGGCCTTGCTCTTCATCAGCTGATCGAGGCTGTGTTCGGCCAGCCGCAGCGAGTAGAACGCCGACCGCGGGAACAGCCGGTCCAGCAACATGAACTCGACCACCCGATTGGCGTCGAGCACGCCACGGTGGGTGCGCAGGTAGGTGTCGTGGGCCCCGGCGGCGCGCAGCACGCTGACCCAGGCCGGCGAGGACGCGCTGTCCCCGACCCGGGACAGCAGCAGCCGCATCGTCATGTCGACTCGCTCCAGCGCCCGTCCGAGAACCAGGAAGCGGTAGCCGTCGTCGCGGGACAGGGTGGAGTCCGACAGACCGGCGAACATCGCCGCACGCCCCTCGATGAAGGTGAAGAACTCGTGCGGTCCCAGCCGTCGGGCGGCACGTTCCCGTTCGGGCATGGCGTTGTAGGTGGTGTTGATGCACTCCCACATATCGCTGGAGATCGCCTCACGGGCCGAGCGGGCGTTCTCCCGGGCGGCGCTGATCGCGTCGACGATGGAACAGCCCCCGGAGGTATCCCGGCTGAACGCCACCAGGTCGGTCAGCGCCCACATGTCCAGCCGGTTGCCCGGGGGCTCGATCCCCATGATGTCCAACAGGATTCGCGAGGCATGGTCGGGATCGACGCTGGAGTCCTCGAGTAGCTGATGGACGGTGACGTCCAGGATCCGGGCGGTGTCGTCGGCGCGTTCGACGTAACGGCCGATCCAGTAGAGCGCTTCAGCGTTGCGGGCGAGCATCAGCACGACCCCCCGTCTTCTGCGAGCACCTGTTGCTGCTGTTGCTGTTGCTGTTGGCCGGCCAGCGCCTGCTGCTGCAGAGGCTGCATGTCGCCGCCGGGCATCCCCGAACGGGGAAGACTTCGGACCACCTGTGCGGCCGACAGTTCCCGGACCGCACCCGAGGTGCGCGATGCCAGCACCCAGGTGTCCTTGGATCCGCCACCCTGACTGGAGTTGACCACCAGCGAGCCCTTTTGCAGTGCGACGCGGGTCAGACCGCCGGGCAGCACCCACACCTTCTCGCCGTCGTTGACCGCGAACGGACGCAGGTCCACATGCCGGGGAGCCAGGGTGTCGCCGATCTTGGTCGGCACCGTCGAGAGTTGGACCACCGGTTGGGCGATCCAGCCGCGCGGGCCGGCGCGAACCTTCTTGCGGATGGTCGCCAATTCCTTCTCGGATGCGTAGGGGCCGAAGACGATTCCGTATCCCCCGGAGCCCTCGACCGGTTTGATGACCAGTTCCGCGGCGCGGTCGAGGACCTCGTCGCGTTCCGCGTCGAGCCAGCAGCGCAACGTGTCGACGTTGGCCAGCAACGGCTTCTCGCCGAGGTAGTACTCGATGATCGTCGGCACATAGGTGTAGACCAGCTTGTCGTCGCCGATGCCGTTGCCGACCGCACTGGAGATCACCACATTGCCGGCGCGGGCGGCGTTGAGCACACCGGCCACCCCGAGCACCGAATCGGGCCGGAACTGCATGGGGTCGAGGTATTCGTCGTCGATGCGCCGGTAGATGACGTCGACCTGCCGGTCGCCTTCGGTGGTGCGCATGTAGACGATGTTGTCCCGGCAGAACAGATCCGGGCCCTCGACGAGTTCGACGCCCATCTGCCGGGCCAGCAGCGAGTGCTCGAAGTAGGCCGAGTTGAACGGACCCGGCGTCAGCACCACGACCGTCGGATCGGATTCGTTGGTGGCTGCCGCGTTGCGCAGCGCGCGCAGCAGATGCGACGGGTAGTCGTCGACCGAGCGGACCCGGTGGGTGCCGAACAGATTGGGGAACACCCGGGTCATCACCCGGCGGTTCTCCATCACGTAGGAGACCCCGGACGGGGAGCGCAGGTTGTCCTCGAGCACCCGGAAGGTGCCCTGGGCATCGCGGACGATGTCGATACCGGCCACGTGGATGCGGACGCCGTTCGGCGGGTTGATGCCCGCCGCCTCGCGGTGGAAGTGCTCGCAGGAGGTGATCAGCCGGCGGGGAAGCACACCGTCGCGCAGGATCTCCTGGTCGCCGTAGATGTCGTCGAGGAAGCGCTCCAGGGCGATCACCCGCTGGGCGATCCCGGCCTCCAACTTGGCCCACTCCGCCGCCGAGATGACCCGCGGCACCAGATCCAGCGGGAAGGGCCGCTCCTCCTGCCCGGACAGCGCGAAGGTGATGCCCTGGTCGACGAAGGCCCGGCCCAGCGCCTCTGCCCGCGCCCCGAGTTCCCCCCCGTCGGTGGGAGCCAGTTCGGAGTAGATGCCCTTATAGGGCGCCCGGACCCGGCCCTGGCGGTCGAACATCTCGTCGAAGGCGGCCGAATAGGGCCCCAGGTCGCGGTACCCGCCGAAGATCTCGGCGTCCTCGAGCGCGGCCGGTGGAGGGCCACCCGGGGCGCCACTTCGTGAAGTCACGGGTCACATGCTGCATCAGATTCACCGTTTTCGCAGGCCGAGCGGCTCCACTTTGGGTCTGGAGTGCAGATACTGGTAGTCTCGCAAGGCGCTGTGAGGGCAGCACGCCCCGGCATCAAAGACCAGCTCTTGAGTATTTAAGGAAACTGACGCGTGGCCAATATCAAGTCGCAGAAGAAGCGGATCCTGACCAACGAGCGCCGTCGGCTGCGCAACAAGTCGGTGAAGTCGTCGCTGCACACCGCCATCCGCGGCCTGCGCTCGGCTATCGCCGAGGGTGACAAGGACAAGGCCGGTGAGCTGCTGGTCGCCACCAGCCGCAAGCTGGACAAGGCGGCCACCAAGGGCGTCATCCACAAGAACCAGGCCGCCAACAAGAAGTCGGCGCTGGCCCAGGCTTTCAACAAGCTCTGATCTTCCGGAGCTGACGTGCCCGTCCCCGAGTGACTCCAGTCGCTCGGAGGCGGGCATATCTGTCTGTGGGCACTGAGCGCCCCACGCCGCCCGTCCCGCCGCCCCAACGCCGCCGAGTGTGAAGCTAACGTCACGCTCGGCGCCCAACGTGACGCTAACTTCACAGTCGGCGCGGTTATCGGCGCGGTTGAGAGACTCTGAGGCCGGGTCGAATACGGCTAGCGGCCGCCGGCCGCCAACTGCGCGACCGCGCGCACCGCTTTCTCCAGCGCGTAGTCGGCGTCGGCCGCCACGCCCTTCACATCGGCGTTGAGGGCGGCCACCAGCCGGATCGCGGTCGCCACATCGCCCCGGGACCAGCCCCGGGCCTGCTTCTGCGCCTTCTGCACCTTCCAGCCGGGCATCCGCAACTCCGAGGCCAGCCGGTACGGGTCTCCGGACAGCGGGCCGATCCGGGCGATGCCGTGCACCGCCTCGGCCAGCGCGTCGGCGAGCAGGACATGGGGCACGCCGGAGGCCATCGCCCAGCGCAGCGCCTCGGTGGCGCCGGCGACGTCGCCGGCGACCGCCTTGTCAGCGATGTCGAAGCCGGTGACCTCGGCCTTGCCGATGTAGTACCGATGGACGGCGGCGACGTTGACCACGCCGCCGGTATCGGCCACGAGTTGCGAACAGACCGAGGCCAGTTCCCGAAGATCGGATCCGACCGCCTCGAGCAGAGTCGACACGGTGTCGTCGTCAACCTTGACCTTGAGTCCGCGGAACTCCGCGCGGACGAAAGCGGTCCGCTCGGCCGCCTTGGTCAGCTTCGCGGCGGGGTGCTCGGTAGCGCCGAGGTCGCGCAGTTGCTTGGGCAGCGTCTTGGCGGAGGGACTCTTACCGCCGCCGCCGGAGTGCGCCACCACCAGCACGGTGCCCGTCGGCAGGTCCGCCGCGGCCGGCAGTATCACCTCCGCTGCGTCCTTACCCACCTCGTCGGCGTCCTCCAGGATCACGACCTGTTCGTCGGCGAACAGCGACGGGCTGAGTAGTTCGGCCAGTTCGTTGGTCGACACCTGGCCGGCCTTGAGCCGGCTGACCGGAACATCGGCGGCGCCGGCCGAGTCGCGGACGGTGCGCAGGATCTCGTCGATCGCACGCTCGACGAGCAGGTCCTCGTCACCGAGCACCAGATGCAGCCCCGGGTTGGCAGTCACCCGACGATGGTGTCACGACGCCCCGACGATCCCCGACACCGACCATGCCAGGGCCATCAGCCCGGCCCCGGCCGCGGCCAGCCGGAACCACCGGTGCCGCCACAGCAGCACGCCCGCCAGCCCCGCGCAGCCCAGGGTGCCCAGTCCGGCCCAGCCGTCCGGCACGGCGATCGCCGCACCGGGCACCGCCGCGGCCAGATGAGCTGCGTGCAGCAGCCACCACACCTCCGGTCCGGTGAACCGGATGAGCAGGCCGGCGCCCGCCGGCCAGACCGGCGCGAGGACGGCGGCCGCCGTGCCGAGCAGGGTGATGGGCGGGATCACCACGGCGACAGCCAGATTGGCGATCACCGAGACCAGGCTGAGCCGCCCGGAGATGGCGGCGATCAACGGCGCGGTGGCCCACTGGGCGGCCAGTGCGATGCACAGCGCGTCGGCGACCGGCTTGGGCCAGCCGCGCGCGACCAGTCGGCCCGACCAGATCGGGGCCAGCACGACCAGCGCCGCGGTGGCCGCCACCGACAGCGCGAACCCGACGTCGACGGCCAACTGCGGCACCACCGAGAGCAGGCCGAGCACGGTGGCCGAGAGCACCGGGATGGCCTGACGCCGCCGCGAGGACAGCATCGCCAGCAACCCGATCCCGCCCATGACCGCGGCCCGCAGCACGCTGGCCCCGGGTTGGACGACGACGACGAAGGCCATCAGCGCCACTGCGGCCAGCCCGACTGCGGGACGCGGACCGACGAACCGGGCGCACAGCAGCACCGCCCCGCAGACGATCGAGACGTTGGCGCCCGACACCGCGGTGAGATGGCTCAAGCCCGCTGTGCGGAACTCCTGGGTGGTGGCCGCGGCGACAGCCGAGGTGTCGCCGAGTACCAGGCCCGGCAGCATGGCGGCCTGCCCGGGCGGCAGCACGGTGCGGCAGACCGCGGCGAAACCCTCGCGGATCGACTGGGCCACCCGTTGTACGGCCGGCACGCTGCCGAACTCCGGCCGCCCGACGGCGGTGAGCACCGCGACGCTCAAGTCACGCCGCGCGGGTTTGGCCAGGCGGGCCCGGAACCGGACCGGCTGGCCGGGGACGAGCCGACCGAAGTCCGGTCCGGTCGCGAAAACGGCGACGGCGCCGCCCATCTCGTCGCCGCCCAGGCGGGCCAGTTCACCCCGGAACATCAGCCGCCCGGTTCCCACCATGCGAGCGCCCTCCGCCGGGATCACCGTCACCCAGTCGGTGCTCCCGAACCGCTGGGCGACCGGATGGCGATCGACGGCGTCGCTGCGCAGGCCGGCCGCCAGTCCGTAGCCGCAGCCGATCAACGCCACCGCAGCGACGCCGACGCCGGCGGCCCGCAGCAGCGGATGGCGGTCACCCAGCACCCGGGCGGCCAACGCCCAGCCGCCGCCCGCGGCGGCGCACAGTGCGGCGATGACGGGACCCAGTCCCCAGGCGATCCCGGCCGCGGTCGCCGCCCACGCTGTCAGCGCAGCCGGAACCAGCCGCAGATCAATCGGCCCCCGGTCCATCAGGTCCGAACCCCCATCAGATCCGAACCAGGGGCCGCAACCTCTCCAGTCGGGCCGGGCCGATGCCGTCGACCTCCCCCAACTGATCGACGCTGGTGAACTTCCCGTTCGCCTGCCGCCACGCGACGATCGCCGCGGCCATCACCGGCCCGACGCCGGGCAGGGCGTCGAACTGCTCGACGGTGCCGGTGTTCAGGTCGACCGGCCCGGTGGGCTTGGGCGTACCGCTGGCCGGCGCCGCGGGGGCACGCCCGGCTGAACTCCCCAGGGCCTGCGGATGCCCGGCCGGTGCGGCGATGCCGACCACGATCTGCTCGCCGTCCTCGGCATGGCGGGCGAGGTTGAGCCCGAGGGTGTCCGCCCCGGCGAGCAGTCCGCCGGCCGCCGAGACGGCGTCGGCGATCCGGGCCTGCGGAGCCAACGTCACCAGTCCCGGCTGATGCACCAGTCCGACGACGCTTACCACCACGGACTGATCGGCCGGCTTCGGCCCGATCGGCGCAGGCGTCGAGGTGGTCGAAACCGGCGCCACCGGAGGCAGTTTCGCCGACACCACCGGCGCCGGCTGCGATCGGACCAACGTGAACACCGTGATGAGCACCGCGACGACGGCGATCGCGGCCAACGCGATGCCCCCGGCCCGGCCCGGGTCGGCCCGCACGGCGGCCATCCAGGCCTGCCCGCGCTGAACCCGGCCGTCGGGCACCCAACTGGGCACATCGTCGGCGGCGGCGTCGTCATCGTCGTCCGGATCGGTCACCGGCTGGACGCCCAGTCGGCGGTGCAGTGCGGCCAACGGCTGATCGGTTTCCATGACGGCGACGGTAGGGACGGCGCCCGACGATGCCGACCCCCAACAAGCCGCCGGCGGCCGAGGCTGTGGACGAATCCGGAACTGTGGAGCGGCTTTCGTCCCTATGGTGAGGTCATGACCGCAACGGAACGGCCCCTCCGGGTCATCCAGTGGACCACCGGCAACATCGGCCGCCGCTCGCTGCACGCCATCATCGGCCGCCCCGACATGGAATTGGTCGGCGTGTACGCGCACGGCGCGGACAAGATCGGCGTCGATGCGGCCGAGTTGTCCGGCTGGCCGCTCGGACAGGGGAAGCCGACCGGCATCACCGCCACCAACGACATCGACGCGCTGCTGGCGACCAAGCCCGACGCCTGCTGTTACAACCCGCTGTGGCCGAGCATCGACGAACTGGAGCGGCTGCTGGAAGCCGGGGTCAACGTGTGCACCTCGGCGGCCTGGATCACCGGCGGCAAACAGTCGCCCGAGGACCGCGCCCGCATCGAAAGCGCCTGTGAGCGAGGACAATCCACGATCTTCGGCAGCGGCGCCCATCCCGGGATGACGAACATGGTCGGCATGGTGCTCTCCGGGTCCTGCGAACGGGTCGACGAGATCCGGATCACCGAGTCGGTGGACTGCTCCACCTACGAGTCGGCCGGCACCCAGACCGCGATGGGTTTCTCCTGCGACCCCGACACCCCCGGCCTGGCCGAGAGCGTGCGCCGGGAGAGCGAGGTGTTCGCCGAGTCGGCGGCGATGATGGCCGATGCGATCGGCGCGGAGCTGGACCGGATGACCTTCGACGTGACGTTCACCCCGGCCACCGGCGACACCGACCTGGGCTTCATGACGATCCCGGCGGGCACCGTCGGCGGCGTGATGGGGTACCACCGCGGCTGGGTGGGCGATCGCAACGTGGTCAGCGTCGGGTTCAACTGGACGATGGGCAATCACGTCGTCCCGCCCAAACCGCTGGAGCACGGTCACGTCATCCAGGTGATGGGGCTGCCGAACATGCGCACCGTGCTGCACTGCCTGCCGCCGAAGGACTGGAAAGAGCCCGGCTTCATGGGCCTGGGGATGATCTACACCGCGATGCCGGTGACCAACGCGGTCCCGGCCGTGGTCGCGGCCCGGCCGGGCATCGTCACCCTCAAGGACCTGCCCCCGGTCACCGGGCGGTTCGCGGCGCGTTGACAGCTGCCCTGCCCGGTGTGACAGGTAGTTTTCGGCGCTATGGATATTCAGCGCCGCACCCTGATCGCCGGACTCGGAGGGTTGGCCGTCGCGGCTCCCCTGCTCGCCGCCTGCGCCAAGGAGAGTGAGAAGGCCGAGAAGCCCACGGCCACCCCGACGTCGAAGTCGCCGATCGCGCCTCCGGTGACCGGCGAACCCGGAACCCTGCTCAACCAGGAGCCCATCGACACCGGAATCAAGGGCGCCAAGGCCTGGCGGATCAGGTACGTCTCCAAGGACGTCAACGGCGTCACCACCGAATCCAGCGGCCTGGTGATCGCCCCGGCCGGCCGAGGCACCAACCGTCCGATCCTGACCTGGTGCCACGGCACCACCGGCCTGGGCGACGCCGCCTGCCCGTCGGCCCAGCCCGACCCGGCACGCGAACTCATCACCTACTTCGAACCGCAGGCCACCCAGCAGATCGACTACGGGGTGCCCGGACTGCAGGGCTGGATCGACGACGGCTGGGTCGTGGTCGCCACCGACTATCAGGGCCTGGGAACGCCGGGGATGCACCAGTACACGGTCAACATCACCAACGCCCGCGACGGCATCTACGCCGCCCACGCCGCCCGCAAGCTCGAGACCGACGCCGGAACCGCCGTGGGGTGTGCGGGCTGGTCGCAGGGCGGCGGGGCGGCGGCTGCGATCGCCGAACTCGACGCCGCCGACTACGGCGACCTGAAGCTGATCGGCACCGTCTGCATGTCGCCGGGCGTGACCAAGGTGGGCCTGGAGATCCCCTCCCCGATGACCACCGCGCTCACCGGCGCCAAGGTCGCACCGGACTCGCATCTGGTGATGCTGCTGGCCGGCGTGCAGGCTGCGAATCCAACGAAACTGCAACTGGCCGAAGCGTTCTCACCGCTCGGGGTCGACATCATCAACACCGCCTGGAACATCCAGCCGGTGCACCACCTCAACGACACCATCGCCCGGCTGTTTCGGCTCAAGGGCGCCGTCCTGAACCCCACGCCGCCGAACTTCCCGGCGTGGAAGGAGGCGATCATCGCCAGTTCGGCGGCGCAGAAGAAACCGGTCGCACCGGTGCTGGTGTGCATCGACACCTTCGACGGCGGCACGGTGATCCCGGTGGCCTGGCAGACCGGCTACGTCGATGCGGTCCAGAAACTCGGCGGCAACGTCGAGACCCTGCAGTACGAGCATGACGACCACTTCTCGCTGCCGCAGAGTTGCGTCGGTGACGCAAGAGCGTGGCTGAACAAGCTGAAGGGTTAAGCCTCCGAGGCTAAGTCTCCAGCGCCGCGACGACGGCGACCGCGCCCGGCCCGAGGTGCACACCGAGCACCGGCCCGAGATCGGTGACGATCGCCGGACCGCAGGCTGGCAGCGCACTGGCCAGGGTGGCCGCCACCTCGGCTGCACCGGCCGGGTTGTCGACGTGATGCACCGCCAGTGTGGCGCGGCCCTCCCCCACGGCGTCGAGCACCTGCTCGACCATCGCCGCGGTCGCCTTGGAGGTGGTGCGCACCCGTTGCGCCAGCACAAGCTTGCCGTCGTCGAGACGCAGCAGCGGCTTCAGGGCCAGCGCGGTGCCCAGCCAGGACGCTGCGGTACCGATCCGGCCGCTGCGGCGCAGGTTCTCCAGCCGCTGCACCACCAGGAAGGCCCGCACCCGGCTCACCGTCGACTCCGCCTGTGCGGCAACGTCATCCAGCCCGGCGCCGTCACGCGCCGCCCGCGCGGCTGCCAGTGCGACGAACCCGGTCCCCATCGCGGCCGACCGGGAGTCGATCACCCGCACCGCACCGCCGAAGCCGGCCGCGGCATGCTCTGCCGCCCCGAGGGTGCTCGACAGCGCTGACGAGATGTGCACGGCCAGGACCCCGTCGCCGTCGCTGTCGTGCAACGCCTGCCGGTACACCGCGGCGAGTTGGTCCGGACTGGCACCCGCGGTGGTGACACCGACGCGCTGGTAGAGATCGGCCGGGAACTCGTCGAGGCCGTCGCGCAGATCACGTCCGTCGACCAGGACGTGCAGCGGCACCACCCTGATGTCGAATTCGGTGAGGAGTCCGGCGGGCACCCGGGCCGAGGAGTCCGTCACCACCACGACCGGCACGGTTCAGCGTCCGCCGTCGTCGCGCGGCACTGGAAGTTCGGCGGTGGCCGAGCCACCGACACCGGCCTCGGCGAGCGCTTTGAGCATCAGGTCCGCGACCGCCTGGTGTGCCTCGAAGTTCCAGTGGATCCCGTCCGGGTTGCCGGTGCCGCCCAGAACATGTTCGGCGACAGCCTCTTTGAGATCGACCAGCGGAACATGATGCTCGGCCGCCCAGCTGGTGATCGCGTCGACGGTGCCGGCGCGGCCGTGGTGGGCGTGGCCGTAGGTCGGTGCCACGTGCACCGACGGCAGTGACGCCACGATCGGGATGCCGGGACGGTTGAAGTCGATGGCGCCGCGGGTCATCTCGAGGTATTCGGCGGTCAGCTTCGGCGGCAGCGCCGACCGGGACAGCGGGGACAGCCGTGGTTGCAGCCAGCCGTAGCCGTCGCGCACCCAGCGCCGCAGCAGCGACGGCCGGACGTAGCGGATCATCTCGCGCAGCGCGGTCGGCAACGGCGAGGGCAGCGAGTCCATCCCGCTGGTCGCGAAGATCACCGCACCGGCCCGCGGCAGGGCGGCCCAGGCCCGTGGGTCCTGGGTGGCCGCCCACCAGACGTCGCGGCAGGTCCACCCGATCCGGCCGATCAGCTCGAGGTCCCAACCAAGTTGCGCAGCAACGATATTGGGCCAGATCCGCGGATCGTCGGCGGGCAGTCCGCCCTGCGGTCCGTAGTACGACAGCGAGTCGCAGAAGACCAGCAGGGTTCGCCGGGAGGATTCAGAGGACATCGTTGGAGACCTGAGCTGAGGCGTTCCAGACGTCGAGACGCCAACGCAGTTCGCGGAAGCCGCCGTCGCCGTGCCCGGACAGTTGCGCCCAACTCGCGTTGCCCATCCCGCCGAACACCGGCCAGCTGTCCACCGGCAGATCGAGCAGTGCCGCACTCAGGGCGGCGATCAGTCCGCCGTGTGCCACCAGCACCACCGGCCGTTCGCAGTCAGCGGCGCCCCACTCCGGCTCGTTGTCGAAGATCTCGGCCACCAACGGCACACTGCGGTCGGCCACGTCGATGCGACTCTCCCCGCCGTGCGGGGCCCACCGCGCATCGTCGCGCCAGGCCAGCCGCGCACCGGGCGCCTCGGCATCGACCTCGTGGTGGGTCATGCCCTGCCAGTCCCCGAGGTCGGTCTCGCGCAACCGGGGATCGAGGTGCACCTGCTGCCCGGTGTGCGCGGCGAGTTCCATCGCGGTGTCCTGCGCGCGGCGCAGATCCGAGGAATAGATCACCAGCGGCTGCCGCTTGGCCAGCACATCGGCGGCGGCGACCGCCTGGGCGATCCCCAGATCGGTCAGCTCGGTGTCGAGTTGTCCCTGCATCCGGCTGTCGGCGTTGGACTGGGTCTGCCCGTGCCGCAACAGAACAAGGCGGCGGATCCTCATCAGGACTCCGCCTCGAGGTCGACCTCCACGACCGGGCAGTCCCGCCACAGCCGGTCCAGGGCGTAGAAGTTGCGCTCGTCGGTGTGCTGGACGTGGACGACGATGTCGACGAAGTCCAGCAGCACCCAGCGGCCCTCGCGGGTGCCCTCGCGGCGGGCGGGCTTGTAACCGGCCAGCCGCATCTTCTCCTCGACCTCGTCGACGATCGCGCCGACCTGCCGCTCGTTGTTGGCCGAGGCGATGACGAACAGGTCGGTGATCACCAACTGACCGGACACATCGATGACGATGATGTCGTCGGCGAGTTTCGCGGCGGCCGCACGGGCGGCCACGGTCGCCATCTTGATGGCTTCGGCTGTTGCGGTCACGCGTTTACCTCCACGGTGGCGGGCCGACGGTAGAGCCCGCGCTTGTTGACGTACTGGACGACGCCGTCGGGCACCAGGTACCAGATCGGCCGGCCGCCGGCGGCCCGGACCCGGCAGTCGGTGGACGAGATCGCCAGTGCGGGCACCTCCACCAGACGGATCGCGTCGTCGGGCAGCTGATCGACGGCCTCGGTGATGTGGGAGTCGGTGAGCTCGTACCCGGGCCGGCTGACGCCGATGAACTTGGCCAGTTCGAACAGCTCCTGCCAGCCCTGCCAGGTGAGGATCGACCCCAGCGCGTCGGCGCCGGTGATGAAGTACAGGTCGCTGTCGGGATTCAGCGCGGCGAGGTCACGCAGGGTGTCATTGGTGTAGGTCGGGCCGGCCCGGTCGATGTCGACGCGGCTCACCGAGAAACGCGGGTTGGACGCGGTCGCGATGACCGTCATCAGGTAGCGGTCCTCCGCGGCGGTGACGTGACGGTCCTTCTGCCACGGCTGACCGGTCGGCACGAACACCACCTCGTCAAGGCCGAAGCGGTCGGCCACCTCGCTGGCGGCGACCAGGTGGCCGTTGTGGATGGGATCGAACGTCCCGCCCATCACGCCCAGCCTGCGCCGCGAACCCCGCCGAGATGTCACGTGCAGAGAGCTTACGGGTCAGACCGGCAGCAACTGGTCGATGACCGCGGCCAGCTGCTTGGCCGAGCGGCATTCGTGCATGGTGATCAGGTCCTGGTAGCGCGGGACCGCTGAATCGCCGCTGCCCCACAGGTGCTGCGGCTCGGGGTTGAGCCAGTGCGCGTGCCGGCTGGCACTGACCATGTGCGCCAGCACATCCGCCGACGGGTTGCGGTAGTTGGTGCGGCCGTCGCCGAGGATCAGCAGCGAACTGCGCGGCGAGAGCACCCCGGGAAAGCCCTCCATGAACGAGACGAAGGCGTTGCCGTAGTCGGAATGGCCGTCGCGGGTGAACACCCGGGCCTCCCGGGTGATGCGCTGGATCACCACCGCCAGATCGGCGTCCGCGCCGAACATGTGGGTGACCTCGTCGGTGGTGTCGATGAACGCGAAGACCCGGACCCGGGAGAACTGCTGGCGCAACGCGTGCACGAGCAGCAGGGTGAAGTGGCTGAATCCGGCCACCGAGCCGGACATGTCGCACAGCACCACCAGTTCGGGGCGCGCCGGGCGCGGCTTCTTCAGCACGACGTCGATCGGCACCCCGCCGGTCGACATCGACTTGCGCAGCGTCTTGCGCAGGTCGATCGAACCGGACCGGGAGCGACGCCGCCGCGCCGCGAGCCGGGCCGCCAGCATCCGGGCCAACGGGGCCACCACGCGGCGCATCTGGCGCAACTGATCACCGGAGGCGCGCAGGAACTCGACGTTCTCGGCCAACTGCGGGATGCCGTAGGTCTGGACGTGTTCACGGCCCAACTGCTCGGCGGTGCGCCGTTTGGTCTCGCCCTCCACCATCCGGCGCAATTGCGCGATCTTCTGCGCGGCAAGGGATTTGGCGATCTGCTCCTGGGTGGGCGACGGGTCGTCGCCGTGCGGGGCCAGCAGACCGGCCAGCAGGCGGCCCTGCAACTGGTCCAGGCCCATCGCCTTGAGCGCCTGGTACGCCGAGTAGGACGGGCCACGACTGGAGGTGTAACGGCCGTAGGCCTCGACGATCTGGGCGATCAGCGCGACCAGGCGGTCGTCCATATCGCCGATGTCGGGGTTGTCGGTGAGCAGGTCCAGCAGCATCCCGCGCATGGCCTCGGCATCGTCGGGGTCGATCTCCGGACGGCCGCCGGACTGTTCCTCGTCGTCCTCGACGACGGTGCGTCCGCCCAGCGCCGCCGGCCACCACAGATCGAAGAGCGCGTCGTAGGTCTGCCGGTGGTCGGGCCGGCGCAGCACCGCGCAGGCCAGACCTTCGCGAAGCGCCTGGCGGTCACCGAAGCCCAGCACCGACATCACCTGGCCGGCGTCGACGGTCTCGGACGGCCCGACCGAGATGCCCTGGGCGCGAAGCGCTTCCACGAAACCGACAAGGTGGCCGGGCAGGCCGTGCGGCGCCAGCGGCTGGGAGGGTCGGGTCCGTCGGAAGGCCATCGGATACCTAGTTCAGTCGCAGTTCGCCGGCCGCGCGCTGCTGATCGGACTGGTGTTTGAGCACCACGCCCAGCGTCGCGGCGATGGTGGCGTCGTCGATGGTGTCGGCCCCCAACGCCAGCACGGTGCGGCCCCAGTCGATGGTCTCGGCCACCGACGGCGCCTTCTTGAGTTGCATCGCGCGCAACACCCCGATGATGCGGACCAGTTCCTCGGCGACCTTCTCGGGAAGCTCCGGCACCCGGGACAGCAGGATCCGGCGTTCCAATTCGGCGTCGGGAAAGTCGATGTGCAGGAACAGACAACGGCGCTTGAGCGCCTCGGAGAGTTCGCGGGTGGCGTTGGAGGTCAGCACCACCAACGGCTTGCGGGTCGCGGTGATGGTGCCCAGTTCCGGGATGGTGACGGCGAAGTCGCTGAGCACCTCCAACAGCAGGCCCTCGATCTCGATGTCGGCCTTGTCGGTCTCGTCGATGAGCAGCACGGTGGGTTCGGTGCGCCGGATCGCGGTCAGCAACGGCCGGGACAGCAGGAACTCCTCGCTGAACACGTCGTCCTTGGTGTGCTCCCAGTCATGGTCGGCGCCGGTGGCCGACTGGATGCGCAGAATCTGCTTGGCGTGGTTCCACTCATACAGCGCGCGAGCCTCGTCGACACCCTCGTAACACTGCAGGCGGACCAGTCCGGAACCGGTGGCCTGTGCGATGGCGCGGGCCAGTTCGGTCTTGCCGACACCGGCGGGCCCCTCGACCAGCAGTGGCTTGCCGAGACGGTCGGCGAGGAACACCGCGGTGGCGGTGGCTTTGTCGGGCAGATACCCGGTCTCGGTCAGCTTGCGGGTGACGTCCTCGATGTCGGTGAACAGCGGGGCCGGACGCGCCGGTGTGGTGGTCAAATGCTCTCCAGTCAGGGTCGGATGTGGCCGTCGCCGTAGACGATCCACTTGGTCGAGGTCAGTTCCGGCAGCCCCATCGGGCCACGGGCATGCAGTTTCTGGGTGGAGATGCCGATCTCGGCGCCGAAGCCGAACTGCTCACCGTCGGTGAACGCGGTGGAGGCGTTGACCATCACCGCCGCGGCGTCGACCCGTTCGGTGAATCGTTGCGCGGCAGCCAAATCTCCTGTGACGATCGCCTCGGTGTGACCGGTGCCGTAGGTGTTGATGTGGTCGATGGCGGCATCGATCCCGTCGACCACGGCCAGCGCGATGTCCAGGGACAGGAACTCCGCGCGCAACTCGTCCTCGGTCGGGTTGCCGTGCACGGTCACCCCGGCGCGCTCCAGGGCGGCCACCAACCGCGGCAGCGCCGTCCCGGCGATCGCCTTGTCGATCAGCAGGGTCTCGGCGGTGTTGCAGACGCTGGGACGACGGGTCTTGGCGTTCAACACGATTCGCTCAGCGACATCCAGATCGGCGTCGGCGTGGACGTAGACGTGGCAGTTGCCCACCCCGGTCTCGATGGTCGGCACCGTGGCATCGCGCACCACGGCGTCGATCAGGCCGGCGCCGCCACGCGGGATCACCACGTCGACCAGACCGCGGGCCTGGATCAGGTGTGTGACCGATGCGCGGTCCGCGCTGGGCAGCAACTGCACGGCGTCCTCCGGCAGGCCCTCCCCGCACAGCGCCCCGCGCAGCACGGTCACCAACGCGGTGTTGGAGTTGGCCGCCGACGAACTGCCGCGCAGCAGAACGGCATTGCCGGACTTGCATGTCAGCCCGAAGGCGTCGACGGTGACGTTGGGCCGGCCCTCGTAGACGATGCCGACCACACCGAGGGGCACCCGCTGCTGTCGCACCTGCAGACCGTTGGGCATGGTGCGTCCGCGCAGCACCTCCCCGACCGGGTCGGGAAGGCCCGCGACCTGACGCAGGCCGGCGGCGATCCCGTCGATCCGCTGCGGGTTGAGCGCCAGCCGGTCCAGCATCGCCTCGGACGTGCCGCCCGCCCGGGCGACCTCGAGATCCGATGCGTTGGCGGCCAGGATCTGGTGGGTGTGGGCCAGCACCGCGTCAGCGGCGGCGTGCAGGGCACGGTCCTTGACGGCGGTGGTCAGGGTGCCGAGTTCACGTGCGGCCACCCGGGCCCGCCGGGCCGCGCCGTGGACGGCCTCCCGCAGGTCGGACTCGGTCTGCACGCTCATCGCCCCAGGGTATCGGTTCCCCACCAACCGGAGGGTAGGGGCTCCAAAAGGGGCTAACGTAAATCCGGTGGTGAACGTCCCGGCCGCGCGCCGCAGCGCACTGGTGCGCCGGATCCGGTTCCTGGTTGCCGCCACCATCGCCTACAACGTGATCGAGGCGGCGGTCGCCCTGGCCGCCGGATCCCGGGCCTCCTCGGCCGCGCTGATCGGGTTCGGCCTGGACTCGCTGATTGAGGTGTCCGCGGCGGCGGCCATCGCCTGGCAGTTCGCCGCGCCCGACCCGGAGACCCGGGAGAAGGCCGCCCTGCGCTTCGTCGCGCTCTCGTTCTTCGCCCTGGCCGGCTACCTCGTGGTGGATTCCGTCCTGGCGCTCAGCGGACACGGCGAGGCCCGGCCCTCACCGGTGGGTATCGGACTGGCGGCGGTGAGCCTGGCGGTGATGCCGGCGCTGTCCTGGGCGCAGCGCAGCGCCGGACGCGAGTTGGGCTCCCGGTCGGCGGTGGCCGACTCCAAGCAGACGCTGCTGTGCGCCTACCTGTCCGCGGTGCTGCTGTTCGGACTGGTCCTCAACGCATGGCAGGGATGGTCGTGGGCCGACCCGGTCGCCGCCCTGGTGATCGCCGGGATGGCCGTCCGGGAAGGCCGGGAGGCCTGGCGTGGTGACGCCTGTGGTTGCTAAGTCCTAACGAAGCGATCACAACCCGCGTGGCCGACGTGCCCGACCGCCGGACATCGCTAACTTCCGTCAAGTGATGCGCAAACTCGCCCGGGCGGCCGCTGTGGCCTCGTTCCTGCCGGCGTTGCTGATGCCGGCCCCGGCCGTGACGCCCCAGGCCGCCGCCTTCTCGCGGCCCGGCCTGCCGATCGAGATCCTGAACATCCCCTCCCCCGCGATGAACCGCAACATCCGCGTCGAGTTCCAGGGCGGCGGAACCCATGCCGTGTACCTGCTCGACGGCCTGCGCGCCGAGGACGAGACCAACGGCTGGGACATCAACACCGCCGCCTTCGAGTGGTACTTCAATTCCGGCCTGTCGATGGTGATGCCGGTGGGCGGCCAGTCCAGTTTCTACTCGGACTGGTACCGGCCGGCCTGCGGCAAGGCGGGTTGCACGACCTATAAGTGGGAGACCTTCCTCACGAGCGAACTGCCGGCCTGGCTGATGGCCAACAAGGGCATCACCCCGACCGGCAATGCCGTTGTGGGACTGTCGATGTCGGGCGGCGTCGCGCTGAACCTGGCGATCTGGCATCCGACCCAGTTCCTGTTCGCCGCGTCGCTGTCGGGCTTCCTGAACCCGTCCATCGGACTGTGGCCGATCCTGATCAACATCGCGATGCGCGACGCCGGCGGCTACAGCGCCACCGACATGTGGGGCCCCAAGGGCGACGTCGCCTGGACGCGCAACGACCCGATGGTCAACATCCCGCGACTGGTGGCCAACGGCACCGCGATCTGGATCTACTGCGGCACCGGCGCCCCGTCGGACCTGGACCCCGATCCCTCCATCATCGGCAACTTCACCGCGGGCTACCTCGAGAACGTCACGCTGGACACCACCAAGGAGTTCCAGAGGAAGTACCTGGCGGCCGGCGGGAAGAACGCGGTGTTCAACTTCCCGCCCGCCGGAACCCACAGTTGGGGATACTGGGGATCGCAGTTGCAGGCGATGAAGGCCGACATCCAGCGGGTGCTGGGCGTGCAGACGCCGCCGGCAGGCTGACCCGCCGGATCATCAGGAGTTCGGGATCTCGCGCTCGATCTCCTCGAGCCACACGGTGGCCGCCATGTCGGACGGCGCCCGCCAATCCCCCCGCGGTGACAGCGATCCGCCGTGCGACACCTTCGGGCCGTTGGGCAGTGCCGAACGCTTGAACTGACTGAACGAATAGAACCGCTGCGCGAAGACGCTGAGCCACTTGCGGATCTCGCCCAGCGAGTAGGCCGGTCGCTTGCCGGCGGGGTACCCCGGCGGCCAGCCGCCGCGGTCCGGGTCGCTCCACGCGTGCCAGGCCAGGAACGCGATTTTCGACGGCCGGAACCCGTAGCGCAGCACCCAGAACAGGGTGAAGTCCTGCAGCGGGTATGGGCCGACTTTGGCCTCGCTGCTCTGGATCTGCTCGCCGTCACCGGTCGGGACCAGCTCCGGGGTGATCTCGGTGTCGAGCACCGACTGCAGGATCACTGCGACCTCGTCGTCGAACTGCCGGGAACTGATCACCCACCGGATCAGATGCTGGATCAGGGTTTTCGGCACGCCGGCGTTGACGTTGTAGTGGCTCATCTGATCGCCCACCCCGTAGGTCGACCAGCCCAGCGCCAACTCGGAGAGATCACCGGTGCCCAGCACGATGCCGCCACGCTGGTTGGCGATCCGGAACAGGTAATCGGTGCGCAGGCCGGCCTGGACGTTCTCGAAGGTGACGTCGTAGACGGCCTCACCGCGGCCGAACGGATGGCCGATCTCGGTGAGCATGAGCGTGGCGGTGTCGCGGATGTCGAGTTCGGCGAAGGTGACCCCAAGCGCCCGGGACAGCGCGATGGCGTTGTTCTTGGTGTGCTCACCGGTGGCGAAGCCGGGCATGGTGAACGCGAGGATGTCGCTGCGCGGCCGGCCCTCCCGGTCCATCGCCTTGGCCGCGACGATCAGCGCATGGGTGGAGTCCAGTCCGCCGGAGACCCCGATGACCACCTTCGGATACTTCAACGCGCGCAACCGTTGCTCGAGCCCGGAGACCTGGATGTTGTAGCCCTCGTAGGAGTCCTGCTCGAGCCGGACCCGGTCGCTGGGCACGAACGGGAACCGCTCGACCTCACGACGCAGGCCGATGTCGCCGCCGGGCGGATTGAGCCGGAAACCGATTCGGCGGAACGCATCCAGCGCGCCCTGGTGATGACGGCGGTTGTCGTCGAAGGTGCCCATCCGCAGCCGCTCGGCACGCAACAGGTCCAGGTCGACGTCGGCCACCGAGCGTCGTTCCCCGCTGGGGAAGCGCTGCGACTCGGCCAGTAGCCGGCCGTTCTCGTAGATCATCGTCTGGCCGTCCCAGGCGAGGTCGGTGCTCGACTCCCCTTCCCCCGCAGCCGAATACACGTAGGCAGCCAGGCACCGCGCCGAGGCGGAACGGGCCAGCAGCTTGCGGTCGTCGGCACGGCCGATGGTGATCGGGCTGCCGGACAGGTTGGCCAGCACGGTCGCACCGGCCAATGCCGCCTGCGCGCTCGGCGGGATCGGAACGAACATGTCCTCGCAGATCTCGACGTGCAGCACCAGGCCGGGAACGTCGTAGGCGTCGAAGAGCAGATCGGGCCCGAACGGCACGTCGGCGCCGAGCAACCGGATGGTGCCGCGCATGTCGTCGCCGGGCGCCATCTGGCGGCGCTCGTAGAACTCGCGGTAGGTCGGCAGGTAGGACTTGACCACCACCCCGAGGATCGCGCCGCGGTGGATCACCACGGCGGCGTTGTAGAGGCGGTGCAGGTGGCGCAGCGGGGCGCCGACGACGAGGACCGGCAGCAGATCGGCGGAGCCGGCGACGAGGTCGGCCAGTGCGGCCTCGACGGCGTCGAGCAGGCTGTCCTGGAGCAGGATGTCCTCGAGCGAATAGCCCGACAGCGTGAGCTCCGGAAAGACCGCGACGGCCACCCCCTCGTCATGGCAGGACCGGGCGATCCGCAGCACCGATTGCGCGTTGGCGGCCGGGTCGGCCAGCACCGTGCGGTGCGTGCAGGCGGCCACCCGGGCGAAGCCGTGCCGGTACGCCGAGAAAAAGTCCACGACACATTGTGGCCTGTGCCGGTCCGACGGCACCCGGAACACCCCCGACAGGCCCTCTTGACCCCCGACGGAGCAGCTTCTAAGGTTTCTCTCAGATTTTGCCCGCACTCCCGGAGGGGCCGGAGTTGATGCGACCGTACGTACGGCTTGCCGCCGTCGTGGCCATGGCTGCGGGCGTCCTGCTGTCCACCGGACCGGGCCTGGCGCTGGCGGACAACGACTCGGGGAGCAAGGACCACACCAGCAACGGCAGCCATGGCCATTCCAGTGGCAAGCCGTCATCGGCCTCGGCGGGAGGTTCGGGCGGTCACGACAGTGATTCCGACAAGACCGACAAGACCGACAAACCCGGCAAGACCGACAAGCCCGACAAGCCCGGTTCCAGTTCGGACGACTCAAGTTCGCAGACCAGCGGTTCCAACGGAAGCGGCCACTCGGCTTCCAAGACCAAACCCGGCAACTCGTCTTCGGAGTCCGGTTCATCCTCGTCGGAATCGTCATCTTCAGCTTCGTCCTCGGCCGGGCAGGACAGCGAGGACGACGAACACGGCAACAGCAACAGCAATGCCAACGGCAACAACAGCAACGATAAGGACTCCGCAGCGGAGTCCGAGTCGGATTCCGATTCCGATTCGGAGTCCACCTATTCCGGTTCCTCCGTGTCGTCGGAGACCCCGTCGACTCCCGCGACTCAGCAGCCCACGGCGGCTGAAACCGACTCCCCGGTGCGCAATTCCGCACCGGCCGCCGCCGCGCTGACCACCCGGGGCAACGACACCTCGGTGGCCCCGTCGGCGCCCGGTGCCCGCCCGGGCCCGACCGCCGTGCAGGCGGACCCGTCGACGCCGTCCTCCCCCAATGGTCAGGTCCGGCACGGCGACGCGGCTGACGCCGCCGCGCTCTCGACGAACACCGTCGCCGGTCCGGCACAGCCGGATCAGTCCGGCGGCGCCGCCTTGACCTCGGCCCGCACCTGGCTGACGAAGGTCAGCAACGAGTTCATCAACAGCGTGGCCACCGCCCTGCGCGAGGTCACCCTGAAGGACCTCGCCCTGGCCGCGTTGCCGGGGATCGCCGGGCTGATGTTCGTCTTCCTCACCGGCATCGGCCTGGGCCATCGCCAGGCCAGGTTCGGGTTCGTCATGGAGACCACCGGGGCGCTGCGGTTCGCCGCGGGCGGCCCGCTCGGCGTGGTGCGGCCCGGCGGTTCGATCGCGGTCCGGACACGTCGGTCCGCCGCCCCGAAACCGCACGACCTGGCCGCCTGAGCCGTCCCCTACCCTGAGTCGGGTGGATGCCCCCGAACTCGTCGCACTGCTGGCCGGCCGGCGCATCGCGGTGCTGACCGGCGCGGGAATCTCCACCGACTCGGGCATCCCGGACTACCGCGGGCCGGACTCCCCGCCGGCCAACCCGATGACCATCCGGCAGTTCACCACCAGCCGCGAATACCGGCAGCGCTACTGGGCACGCAATCACCTGGGTTGGAAACACATGGCGGCCACCGAACCCAACGCCGGGCACCGGGCGCTGGCCGAACTGGAGCGGGCCGGGATCGCGGCCGGGGTGATCACCCAGAACGTCGACCTGCTGCACACCAAGGCCGGCAGCGACAACGTGATCAACCTGCACGGCACCTACGCGCAGGTGGTGTGCCTGGACTGCCGCCACACCATGTCGCGGGCAGCACTGGCCGAGATGCTGGAGGCCGCCAATCCGGGATTCACCGAACGCGCCGAGAGGGTGGGCGGGCTTGCGGTGGCGCCCGACGCGGACGCGGTGGTGGCCGACACCGCCTCGTTCACCTTCGTCGACTGCCCGGCGTGCGGCGGGATGCTCAAGCCCGACATCGTCTACTTCGGGGAGTCGGTCGCCAAAGAGGTTGTCGACCAGGCCTATTCACTGGTGGAGTCCTCCGATGCCCTGCTGGTGGCCGGATCCTCGCTGACGGTGTTCTCCGGCTACCGGTTCGTGCGGCACGCCGCCGCCCGGGCGATCCCGATCGCGATCGTCAACCGCGGGCCGACCCGGGGCGACGATCTGGCCGACGTCAAACTCGACGCCGGCTGCTCCCCCATCCTGACCCTGCTGGTCGATGAGCTGGCCGGCCGCACGCCTGCCGTGAACCAGGGGCCGGTGAAGTAGGGTCCCGTGACGTATGTTTTGGGCCATGCCTTCTGTGGTCGACGTCGCCGCCGCCTTCGCCGTCGGAATCGGCAACGCGGTGCTCAAGCCGGTGCGCCCCGAGCCGGGTCCGGCCACCGGGCGCTGGGCGGTGGGTGTCGGCGAGGTGGCCGCCAGCATGCCGAAGATGCCCGGGCTGGTGCGCGGGATCGCCCGTCAGCTCAACCAATTCGGCTCGGTGGTGGTCAGCCCGGGCGGCATCGAGTACGACGGTGATGAGGTGGCCTGGTCCAAGGTGACCGAGATCCGGGCGCGCCGACTGGTCGGCTATCTGGTCACCGATGCGATCACCAAACAGGTCGACCGGTTCCCGCTGTGGCGGTTTCCCGGCCGCGGTCTGGTCTTGAACGGGCTGAGCCATGCGGCGCTGACGGCGGTGGCGGTGGCCGCCGACCTGAAACTGGACAGCGGGGTGTTCACCGTCTACATCCCGGCCGAGGTGCACTACAAAGGACTGTTGCACGCCAAGGACATTCAGCCCGGCGTGCCGGCCGCACTGGTGCTCGCCGACCCGGCCGTGCGCGATCTGGTCGAGGAGACC